>Ga0207873_1000373_pt1 | contig 49645 bp, 44 predicted proteins | sample BGWIniCompost_FD_187373 | JGI IMG/M metagenome (GOLD analysis project Ga0207873, IMG submission 187373) | Cellulose adapted compost microbial communities from Newby Island Compost Facility, Milpitas, CA, USA - BGW Initial Compost (SPAdes)... ...
GCGCTGGGCGCCGCCTGGCTGCTCCCGCCGCTGCTCGCGGCGCGCACCGCCTATGAGGAGGTTTTCGTGCCGGATGCCCCGCGCCCGGTGGTGACAGTCAACCCACGCGGCACACCGGAGGTTGTTGTCCTGCCCACGGAGACACCCCCGCCGCTGCCCGACTGGGACCGGCAGGAACGGATCAACGTGCTGCTGATCGGCGCCGATACCAACAGCGCCCGACTGGAGGCAGGCGAGCCGGCACTGTCCGACACGCTCATCATCGTCACCATCGCCCCGGTCACCCGGACGGTGGGGCTGCTCTCGATCCCGCGCGACCTGCTCGTCACCATCCCGGGTGTCGGCCTCGACAAGATCAACGCCGCCTTCTCGATCGGCTCGCTCAGCGAGCTGACCGGCCCGGGGCTGGCCCGCGCCACCGTCGAGTACAACTTCGGCATCACCATCCACTACTTCGCGCAGGTGGACTTCGAGGGCTTCCAGCGGATCATCGACACGCTGGGTGGGGTGACCATCGACGTGCCGGCGCCGATCAAGGACGACGCCCACCCCGGCGAGGGGTTCAACTACACGCGCATCTACTTCCACACCGGGCCGCAGCACATGGACGGCAAGACCGCCCTGCGCTATGCCCGCACGCGGCACGACGACAACGACTTCGCCCGTGCCAACCGCCAGCAGCAGATCCTGCTCGCACTGCGAGAGCAAGCCGTCGCGCGCAATCTCATCGCCAACGCTCGGGAGTTGCTGATGGCGCTGAGCGACACAGTGCGGACCGACATCCCGCCGCTGGATCTGTTGAAACTGGCCAAGCTGGGGACGGAGATTCAGCCGCAGGACACCCACTCCTACAGCATCCTCCCTGCGACCTACGTCGAGTGGAATCCGCCCGGCCCGTACCTCCTCATCCCGGACTGGGAGGCCGTGCACGAGATCGTGCGGCAGATGATCCCGCCAGAGCCGGCAGTCGCGCCGGACCCTGCCGCGCCGGTGCGGCCTCCGGCGGTGATCAAGCCGGTCTAGCCGGGGAGGCCCGTCCAGGCAAGGAAATAGCCCGTGCTATAATCCGCGGGCGTGCCCGGCTGGCAACGAGTGAGTAGGGTACTGGTGACTGACGATAACGCAAGCCGTTCCGCAGAGAGACGAATCTCGCGCCAGCAGCCGCGGGTCGGGCCGCGTGCCACGCGCGGGATGCGCGGCCGCCGCTTGAGCGCCGCGGAGGTGCGGCGGGCGCGCCGGGCACCGGCGGGGACGCCAGAGCAGGCTGCCGCCCCCTCGACAGGCGGTGCCCAGCCGTCGCGCCAGCCACGCCGCCGCGACGCGGCCGAGATCCGGCAAGAGCGGCTGCGCGCGCAGAGCGGAGCCCGGGCCGGTGCGCCGGGTCCGCGGGGGGAAGTACCGCGACAACGACCCCAGCCCCGGCCGATCGGCCGGGCAATGCCCGCCACGGCGGAGCCGCCCCGGCGGCGCTCCCGGCTCCGCGTCGCGCTCATGACCATCCCCATCTTCGCGCTGGCGCTAGGCGCCATCTTCATCGCGCCGTCGGTCTTCCGCGCCTACCAGGCCTACGACCGCATCTTCAACACTCCGGTGCCGCGCCCGGCCATCGGCGTCAACCCCGACGGCACGGTGGTGATCATCCCGGACGCGACGGAGGAAGTGAAGCTGCCCGACTGGGACAAGAAAGAGCGCGTCAACATGCTCCTCCTCGGCGTCGACGACCGCGACGACGGGGTAGTCGCGCGCTCCGACACGATCATCCTGGTCACGATCGACCCGGCGACCAAGCAGGTCGGGATGATGTCGATCCCGCGTGACCTGCTGGTCACGATCCCCGGCCTCGGCGAGGAGAAGATCAACGCCGCCTACTCCGCCGGGGAGGAATCCGGGGTCACCGGCGCCGGGCTGGTCCGGGCGACCGTCGAGTACAACTTCAATATCCCGATCCACTACGTGGCCGAGGTCGACTTCGAGGGCTTCCAGCGCATCGTCGACACGCTGGGTGGGGTGACCATCGACGTGCCGGCGCCGATCAAGGACGACGAGTACCCGGGCGAGCAGTTCAACTACACGCGCATCTACTTCCACACCGGGCTGCAGCACATGGACGGCAAGACCGCCCTGCGCTATGCCCGCACGCGGCACGACGACAACGACTTCGCCCGCGGCAACCGCCAGCAGCAGGTGCTCCGCGCGCTGCGGCAGCAGGCCGTCTCGCTCAACCTGATCACCAAGGCCCCTGAGCTGCTGGAGGAACTGGGGGACAGCGTGCGCACCGATCTGCCGCCGGGCGACGCGCTGGCGCTGGCCAAGCTGGGGACGGAGATCGACGCGGGCAGCATCCGCTCCTACAGCCTGCTGCCCGCCACGACCGCGCAGTGGAACCCCGGCGAGCCCTACTACCTGATCCCCGACTGGGATCAGGTGGCGGCGATCCTGGCCGAGATGATGCCGAACGGCACCGGCCCGGCACAGGAGCCGGCCGAGACCGAGACGGCGCCGGAGTCGGAGCCCCAGTACGCAGCCACGATCCTGGTGGAGAACGCCACCCTGGTCAATCGGCTCGCGGCCAACGCCGCGGCGCAACTGGAAGCCGCGGGCTTCATTGACGTCAGCGCCGCGCAGTCGGCTGAGACCGGCAACGTTCCGACCTCACGGATCGTCGATTATGTGGGAGACGGGGTGACCGCCCAGCGCATTGCCCAAATACTGCATCTCTCACCGGCGGCCATCATCCCGGGAGACCCAGCGACGTACGTGGGCAATGACATCGTCGTCGTCTTAGGAGACGATGCCTCGGCGCAAGCCGGCTCCTAGCCCTCCCGCCCGGCCTCCCAGCCGGGCACAATGGGAACCGACACGCGTGCCCCGGCACGCGGGGCGATTCCCACACGGTACACCCGCCCCGCACACCGGCGGCCGCACCCAGGGAGAGGGAACGGATGACCAAGAGACGCTACCACTTCGCGGCGCTTCTCATCATCGGCCTCTGGCTGCTGAGCGCCTGCGGCGGGGGCTCGGAAACGGCCACGACCCCGCCTGACGGCGGGACGGCAGAGACCCCCACGGTTACCGTCAGCCCCACTGAGCCACCGGCCGAACCGGCAACGCCGGAGCCGACCCCGGCCGACTCCGACCCCACGGCCACGCCGGAGACCAGCCCCGACGCCACCACCGTCAGCCCCCTGACCATCGACGGGGAGCGGGTGGTCGAGATCGCCGTTCCCGCACCGGGGCTGGACATCGTCTACGCCGTGGCCGGGAACGCGCTCTACCGCCGCGACGGCGACGAGGAGTGGACAAAGGTGTCCGAGGGCGCCACCGAGGCGCACATCCTCGCCGACCCAACGCACCCCGATATCATCTACCGCGGCGACCACTCGCCGTGCGCGCGCGGCGGCGACCCGGTTCCCTTCGAGCGGAGCACCGACGGCGGGGCGACCTGGGAGACCATCCCCACCGCGGAGAACATCCGACCGCTCGTCATCGATCCGCTCAACACCAGCCGCCTCTACGGAGAGTCGTGCCAGCTCGCGATCAGCGTCGACGGTGGGGAGACATGGGAGCTGTCGAGCCCGGTCGCCGGGTTCGACGTGACGAGCCTGGGCCTTATCGCCACCCAGCTCTACGGCATCTTCACCTCCGAAGGGGGCACCAGCCGCGTCGTCGCCCTCGACGTCTCGACCCCGACCAGCCCCGTGACCGGCCCGGCGCTGCTCGAGTTCTGGGGTGGCGGGGTGCTCCTCGCCTCGGTCGACAAGGTCATCGTCGGCGAGCCCCACGGCATCCACATCAGCACCGACAACGGCGAGACCTGGGAATTCAGCCGCGCTGGGCTCGAGGAGGTAACGCTCTCGGTCAACGCGCTGACACAGCCGATCCCCGAGGAGGAGCAGGGCCGCGGCTTCGGGATCTTCGCGCTGGCGGTGGACCCGCGCCAGCCGGAGCGGATCTTCGCCGGTACGATCCGAGGGCTCTACCGGAGCGATGACAACGGGGTGACCTGGCAGCGCGTGCCCGAGGTAGACGAGGTGAAGGTCCGCACCCTCGCCTTCGCCCGCGGTGGTACGCTCCTCTACGCCACCACCGACGAGGGCGCCCTCGTGCTCACCAACCCGTAGGCCGCACGGCCCAGTGTCCTGACATCCAGTGTGGCGCAACGGATCGCCCACCGGGGTTCCCCGGTGGGCGATACTGCTACGGGAATAGGGTGCCGCCCGCCACTCCTGATGACGGCAAGGCGACGTCGTCACGCTGTTCGATCACGCCGGCCGGCGCGCTCACGCCGCCGGCTGCAGCCGCATCAGGTGGAAGATGCCAAGCAGGCGGCGCCGTGCCTTGATCGGCTGGAGCCCGGCCTCCCGCGCTAGCTCGTACGGCTCGCGGTTCCAATGGCAGCCGACGTACTGCGCGTTACGGTCCGCTCGCCGGTCCTGCCAGCGACCGATCCATCCCACGCTGCTCCGTCCGTGCTCCAGCAAGAGGATGCGCCCACCCGGACGGCAGACACGACCCATCTCCCGCAGCGCGGTGACCGGATCGGGGAAGGTGCAAACGCTCATCGTGGAGACGACGGTATCGAAGGAACGGTCGGGAAACGGGAGACGCTCGGCGTCGGCGATGATCAAGTCGACCGGGCGGCCGATCTTGCGGGCCCGCGCTCGCGCCACGGCCAGCATCCCCGGACTGATATCCACCGCCGTGAGATCAATCCCCTCCGGGTAAAACGGGAAGTTGCGCCCCGTCCCGGCCGCGACCTCCAGCACCCGGCCGGTCGCCTCGCGGACCAATCCCCGCCGCCAGCGCCGCAAGCCCAGCACCTCCATGATCGCCTCCATCCGGTCGAAGACCGGGGCGACCGCATCGTACTTAGCCCGCAGCTCCCGAGCGGTGAACTGAACCGGCATCGTGCCTCCCTCTCTACTCGCGGTCGTGTCAGGGGCTCCTAATCCCGATCCTCCGCGGAATCAAGGCGCAGCTCGACGATTCTGCTCGCCACGAAGCCCAGATCCTGGTAGAGCGGCGCGCTCATCGGTGTCGTCTCCAGCACCAGCCGCGTCGCGCCGTGTGCCGCCGCGGCGTCCCGTACCGCGCCCATCAGCCGCCGGGCGATGCCGCGCCGCCGGTAGCCGGGGATGGTATAGACGCTGGTGACGTGCCCCTGCCACTGCGCCAGCCCGCCGGGCCAGGGCAACACCGGCCAGAGCCACAGCGCCGCCATCGCCACTCGCTTCCAGCTGCCCTCATCGACCGCGACGAAGACGCGGCACTGCTCATCGTCGATCCAGCGCTCCAGGAAGTCGTGCAGCGCCGCCGCGTAGCGGTCATACCCCTCCTGGTCGTCCGCGTCGGCCACCCCCTGCTCGACACACATCTCCCACCGCAGGCGCACCACGTCCGCGATGTCACCCCGCCCCGCCCGTCGAACCTCGATCCCCGCCACCACGCCACTCCGATCCGTCTTGTTAAAGAAATGGTGACCAAACGAAAATAAGAGCCGCGGGTCCGGCCACTTATTAAACCGTGCGACAACAACAGCGCGGTGCACCAGGGAGCGATGCTTGATGACGACGGAACTCACAATCATCGACCTGACGCCCGAGGACGACGAGCGGGTACGGCAGGCAGCGGAGATCCTGACCGATCAGCTCAGCGTGGGCTACCCCACGTTCGATGAGGCGTTAGCAGAGGTGCGGGAGATGCTCGCGCCGGAACGAATCTGCCGGGCCGCCATCGACGACGACGGCAACGTGCTCGGCTGGATCGGCGGCATCCCCGCCTACTCCCACGCCTGGGAGCTGCACCCCCTGGTGGTGCGGGGTGACCGGCAGTACCAGGGCATCGGTACGGCGCTCGTGCGCGACCTGGAGGAGCGTGTGCGCGAGCGTGGCGCACTCACCCTCTGGCTCGGCACCGACGACGAAACCGACGAGACGACAGCATCGAATATCGACCTCTACCCGGATGTCCTGGCGCACGCCGCGCGCCTCCAGGTCCGTCCCGGACGCCGGCATCCGGTCGACTTCTACCGCCGCCAGGGCTTCGTCGTTGTCGGCCTGCTGCCCGACGCCAACGGCCCCGGCCGCCCCGACATCTTCATGGCCAAGCGCCTGACGCCGGTGACGCTGCCGCGGGACTAGCCGGCCCCTACTCCGCCTGCGCGAAGCGGGCGGGGCTGAGGGGTGCGAGCAGCGGGTCGGGGGCACCGGACAGGAGGGAAGCGACCAGGACCTCGGCGGTGCCGATGGCGAGTTGCACGCCGGTGCGGAAGTGCCCGCTGGCGACCCAGAGGTTGTCGTAGCCGGGCACCAGGCCGACGATCGGCTCGCGGTCGGGAGTGCCGGGGCGCAGACCGGCCCAGGTGGCGACCACCTCACCCCCCATCAGCCCCGGCGCCAACGCCTCGATCAGCCCCACAAGCGCCCGCAGCCCGGCGGGGGTCACGCGGGTGTCGAATCCGGCCTCCTCCTCGGTCGCGGCGACGCCGACGGTGCCATCGGTCCACGGCACAAGGTAGCCTCCCGCCCCGCCGATGATGGTGCGCGGCGGGTGGAGAAGCCCACCGAGAGCCAGCATCTGGCCTTTGACCGGCACCGTGGGAAGCGCCTGGCCCAGCTCCAGGCCGAAGCGCGCGGTCCAGGCGCCGGCGGCCAGCACGACCTGGGCGGCGGGGAGCGTGCCGTCCGCCAGGCGCACGCCGGTGGCGAGGTCGCCGCTCGTGGCGACGCCCAGGGCAGGGGTGTGCTCCAGCACGAGCGCCCCACGGCGGGCGGCGGCCGCTGCGAGCGCGCGGGTCAGGCGCCGGACATTGACGCTGCCGGCGTCGTTGGCGAGCATGCCGCCGAGCAACCCCTCGGGCAGTGCCGGCTCCAGGTGCCGAAGCTCGGCGGGCTCCACCCACTCGCTGTCGAAGCCCAGATCCTCTTGCCAGGAGAGGAGCGCGCGAAGGCGGGCATGGTCGTTCTCGTTGCGGGCGACCAGGAGCGCACCCCACTGGCGGTAGCCGACGTCGAATCCCGTCTCGTCCTGGAGCGCGGCGACCAGCCAGGGATAGGCCGAGAGGCTGCGCGCCGTCAGCTCCACGCGCACGGCGGGCGTGTCCTTGTTCGAGGGTGGTGCGATGATGCCGGCCGAGGCCCCGCTGGCTTCGCCGCCGATCGCCCCGCGTTCGACCACGGCCACGCGGTGGCCCTTGCGCGCCAGTTCATAGGCGATGGCGCAGCCGATGATCCCACCGCCGACGATCGCCACCTCGACCGCCTCGTAGCCCATGCCGCTCATGGCTCTCCTCCTGATCGTTCCCTGGTCGGCGGCCCCTTCCCCGCGCCGCCGCACCCGCAGCACGTGGCCGCGTCTGGCACGCAGGCGTACCAGATCCGCCCCGCGCTGGCAAGCGGAGCGTTCCGGCGGCCCTCACCCCCGGCCCCTCTCCCAACCTTAGGCGAGGGGGGTCATGTGCTGGGCCGGGCAAAGCTCCGGCCGACACAGCGCCTGGATTCAGGTGGGAACCGCCGCCCGCCCGGCATCGGCTTTGCGTTCGTCCGGCGCAGGGCCGCCGCGGGACGCGGCCGGAGTGACCATGGATCCAGTCCGGGAGGCCCACTAGCGGTAGGCAGGGGCGCTGCCGCGCAGGACGCAGGCGGCGCGGGAAAGGGAGGTTCTGATGAACCCCATCGTGCGCGGCGCGCTGGCCGGAACGGCGGCGACCGGGTTTATGTCGATTGCCATGGCTGCCGGACGGGCGACCGGCCTGCTCGGGAAACCGCCACCGAAGCACATCACGGAGCGGGTGGAAGAGGAGGCGGGCGTCCGCCACAAGCTCTCCGAGCCGGCCTTCCTATCGAGTTGGCTGCTGGCTCACGTCGGGTACGGCGCGGGCGCCGGGGCACTCTTCGGCCTGGGGCGCCGCCTGCTGCCGTCGTCGGACATCACTGCCGGGCTGCTCTACGGGGGACTGGTCTGGAGCGTGAGCTACCTCGGGCTGATGCCCGGCCTGAAGCTCTACCCCTGGCCCGACGAGGATCAACCCTCGCGGCAAGGGGTGATGATCGCCGCCCACGCCGTCTACGGCGTCGCGCTGGCGCTGATCGACCGCCGGCTCGGCGGCGAGGAGCCACGTGCCCGCATGCGCTAGAGCCCGACCAGGACCGCGATCAGCACCAGAGTGAGCAGGCTGAGCAGCGTCGAGGCTGCCAGACCCAGGTAGAAGGGGCGCAGCCCGACGGCGCGCATCTGACCGAGGTTGGTGCTCAGCCCGACGCCGGTGAGCGCCGCGAGGACGAGCAGCTTGGCGCCCTCGCTCGCCGCTTGCTCTGCCTGCGGCGGGATGAGCCCGAGGCTGTTGAGGAGCGCCATGCCGAGGAAGCCGAGCACGAAGGGCGGTACCACCGCCATGGCCCGCCGGGCACCTGACCGGTTCCTCCGGCCGGAGACGGCTCCACGCACCACGTGCGCGTAGACGGCACCGATGACGACGATCAGCGGGCCCATCAGCGTGTTCCGCGTCAACTTGACCACCGTGGCCACCTCACCAGCCGCGTCTGAGTAGGCAAACCCGGTGGCGATCACCTGCGACGTGTCGTTGACCGCGGCGCCCGCCCAGTAGCCGAACGCATGGTCGGAGAAGGCGGCAAGGTGGCCGATGGCGGGGTAGAGGAGCACCGCGAGCGTCCCGAAGAGGGTGATCGTCGCCACGGCGAAGGAGACGTCGCGCTCCTTCGCCTCGATCGTGGGAGCCGTGGCGATGATGGCCGTGTTGCCGCAGACTGCCGTGCCGACACCGATCAGCAGGCAGAGCCGCGGCGGCAACCGCAGCAGTCGCCCGGCGCCGAGGGTGAAGAGCAGCGCCGTGGTCATCCCGGCCGCCACGATGACCAGCGCATCCAGCCCGGTGGTCAGCACGTCCTGGACGCTGAGGCGCGCGCCGAGCAGAACGATCCCGACCCGCAGCAGCGTGCCGACGGCGAACCGGATGCCCGGCTGCAGTGCCGCGGGCAGGCGCACGATGTTTCCCAGGGCGAGGCCGAGGAGGAGTCCGACGGTGACTTCGGCGATGACATCCGGCAGGGCACCGGCCACACCGCGGCTGACGACCGCCAGGAGGAGAACGAGACCGAGCCCGGGCGCATGCCGCGCGCCCCAACTCAGGGCCGTACCGCGAGGTTGCCGCACGGGCGCAGGGCCAACTATCGGCCCGTGCCGTCGCTTATCCATGCTCCGTCACCGCTCCACTGTCCCGCGCGACCCCGCCATCCCGTACCGCCCCACGCCAACGCCCCGCTCGGTACGGCATGCGGCACGTGCCCATGGGGGCGTCCGGAGGGACGGCTCGGCTGGGCTGACGCAGCGGTGACGACGTGGGGAAGACGGCGCTGCAACGGCCGCGAAGCGAGGTCGGTCCCCCTGGCGCCGACCGGTGCGACGCCTGCCCGATTATCCGCTATTGCATCCGGGTTCTGCACGCCCGTTGTGCACGGGACGTGCTAGGGGGTGATGTCGCGGATGAGGGCGGCGTACTCGGCGGCATCGCGCTCACCCGGCGGGGCGATGAAGACGCCGTTGACGCCGATCTCCGCCAGTTCGCGCAGCCGCGCGCGGATCTCCGCCGCCGGTCCGACGAGGCTGACGGCGGCGACGAGCTCGGTGGGGATCAGGCGGCGCGCCGCGGCGAAGTCCGCCACCTGGCGGATGTCGATGAAGGCCCCGCCGGCTTCCAGCACCTCGTTGGTGCGCATCACCTCCCGGACGCGGGCCATGATGGCCGGGACGTCGAAGCCCGGCACCTCGATCTGGCGCGTCATGCCCGGCAGCGCGTTCACCAGTGCCATCTGATTCTTCCGCCGCTCCAGCACCGGCTCCGGGTCGTCCGTGACGACGATGCCAGTCCGCACGTAGAAGCGGAAAGAATCCGGATCGCGGCCGGCCTCGGCGACCCAGGAGCGGACCGTCGGGATCAGCCGCCGCAGGTAGGGCACGGAGGCGAAGTCGGCCACCAGCAGGCCGTCGGCCCGCTCGGCCGCCACCCGCAGGGCACGCGGCCCGAGCGCAGCGAGGTAGATCGGCACGTGGGACTGCACCGGTCCGATCGCGCGCGCCCAGTCGCGCACGTGGAAGTGCCCGGTGGAGCTGGCCCGTCCGGGCGGGCGCCACCACTGGCGCAGCAGGTCGATCGTCTCGGCCAGGACCTCGGGCGGGCGGCCGGTGCGGACGCCGAGTGCGCGGGAGTACCACTCGGCCTGGCCGCGGCCGAGTCCGAGGAAAGCGCGCCCACCGGAGAGCCGGTCCACCGTGGCCACCGACATGGCGATCAGGTTGGGGTGACGCAGGTAGGGGTTGGTCACCCCGGTGCCGAGGCGGATGCGCTCGGTCTCGCGCGCCGCAGCGGCGAGCACGGCGACGGCGTCCCAGCCGTCGGGATCCTCGCTCAACCAGACGGAGTCGAGCCCGGCCGCATCCGCCACGCGGATCGCCCGCAGGGTCGCATCGACGGCCGCCACCGGGTCGGCCGCCCGCGCCCATGAATGGTGCGTCAGATCGAGGCAGAACTGGATCTCATACGTCATGCGTCATCCGTCACGCGTACTGCGTACTCCGTATTGCGTATTCCATTGCTTGCTCCTCTCCCCTTGGTGAGAGAGGGGCCGGGGGTGAGGGGGACGTATGACGCGTGTCCGCCTCACCCCACCTCCGGCCGGCGGGTGTGCCAGTCGGTGCGCGCCTGGTAGGCGCGGGCCACGGCGAGGATGGCGTTCTCGCCCCCGACGCGGCCGACGATCTGCATTGCCGTCGGCAGCCCCCGCTCGCCGAACCCGTTGGGCAGGCTGATCGCCGGCAGCCCGGCGACATTGCCGGCCGCGCCGACGGGGAGCCGCCGGACCTTGCCGAAGTACGCATCGAGCGGCATGTCCAGCGGGGCAGCGACCACGGCGTTGGTGAGGCACACGACGCCGTCGTAGCGCGCCAGCAGCCGGTCGAGCGCGACGCCGATGTGCCGCCGGACACGGAGCGCCCGCAGGTAGTCGACCGCCGGGATGACGGTGCGGGCGTAGGCGCCCCAGCGGTCCTCGGGCGCGGTCAACCCGGCCACAGCACCGCTCTCGATCAGGTCCTCAAAGGCGGCCGCCGACTCGGCGTTCAGGATGATCCGTGCCACCTCGGCATAGGGGAAGTCGGGCAGCGTGACCTCCTCGAGCGTGGCGAACTCGCTCAGCACCGCCAGCGACTGCTCGAAGTTGGCGCGCACCTCCGGCTGTGCGTCGTCGAGCCCGTCGCGCAGCACGCCCAGGCGGAAGCCTTCGGTGCGGTCATGCTCCGGCGCGTAGCGGTACGGCTCCGGCAGCGTGGTCGGATCGTCCGGGTCAGGCCCGGCGATAGCGTCCAGGACGAGCCCGCAGTCGTCCGCCGTGCGGCACATCGGGCCAAGCTTGTCCAACGTCCAGGAGAGGGCCATCGCCCCGGCCCGGCTGACGCGGCCGTAGGTCGGGCGGAGGCCGGTGATCCCACAGAAGTTAGAGGGGGTGACGATCGAGCCCCACGTCTCGGAGCCGATGGCGAAGGGGATCGCCCCGGCGGCCACGGCTGACCCGGAGCCACTGGATGAGCCGCCGCTCCACGCCTCCGGGTTCCAGGGCGTGATGCCCGGCCCGGTCAGCGAGGCGTTCGGCTGGTTGTACCCCAGGCCCCCGGCGAGTTCGACCATGCTGAGCTTGGCCAGCAGGACCGCCCCCGCGTCCCGCAGGCGGCGGATCACGGTGGCATCGGTGTTGAACACCTGATCCCGCAGGGGCGCCGCGCCCCAGGTGGTCGGCGCGCCGACGGTCGCGAGCAGGTCCTTGGCTCCATAGGGGATCCCGTGGAGCGGCCCCCGATCGTAGCCCGCTTTCAACTCTGCCTCGGCCTGCGCCGCCTCGCGCCGCGCTCGGTCGAGCATGATCGTCACCACGGCGTTGTAGCGGCGCCCGACGGAATCCAGGCGTTCGGCGAAGTGCTCAACCAACGCGGTCGGCGTCGTCTCGCCGCTGCGCAGCATCCGAGCCAGATCGCGCACCGTTGCGAAGCTCAGGGTATCGTCAGCCGCCACCCGTCATCCCTCCCCACGGTAGGGCCGGAACAGCACGTCCGGCTCGTCGGCGTTCGTCAGCGGGACACGGCGCAGGGCCTCCGCTGCTTCGACCATGCGGCGCAGCTCGTCCGCGACCCGCTCTTCTTCCTCGGCGCTCAGTCGGTCACCGTAGCGGGCACGCACGGCATCCATCAGCCCACGGGCCATGGCCGCGTGCCGCTCGCTCCCATTCGACTCCGGCATCTCCGGCCTCCCTCGTCATCCAACGCCTGATGCCACTCTTGGCGGCACTATACGCCGCAGTCGCGCTTGTGTCAGGGGTGTGATGGGATGCGTGATGCGTCATGCGTCATGCGTCGGCGTTGACCCCGACCGAGGCTGGTCGCGGCTCGGTCCGTGTGGAGGAACTTGTCCTCTCCGCCGCGCCGATTGCGTGCGACGGGTTTGCGTGCTGTGGTCTGTGCCCGGGGGGTAAACCCCCGGGCTGACAACGAAAAGCCGGCTGAAGCCGGCTGGGGACATCGGATTCGCGCGCAGGTGTTGGGGTGTCCGCCGAGTGGTTCGGGCCCGGGGATAAATCCCCGGGCTGAACAGGGGTAAGCCCACTGAAGGGGCTGTGATACCTACATGTCGGCGGACCCGATCCGGCCACCCACCGGATTCAGCTTCTTCAGTCCCTTCAGTGGACGTCGCCGTGTCAGACCGGGGGTAAACCCCCGGGCACGAACCGCGACGCTGGGAACCTCGACCCACCCGTCCACGACAGAGACAACGGCGCGGGAACCCGCGCACCACCGGGCAGGTGTCACCATCCCGCGCCATGCCAAACCGGCGGCTGAAGCCGCTGCACGTCAAAATCGATCTCAGCCCGCTTTGGCGGGTTTTTCTTTGTCAGCCCGGGGGTGAACCCCGGGTACGCATGATCGACAGGCTGCGCGGCGCGCAGCACGAACCGAGTAATGCGCTGGTCGCCCCTCGCCTACGAGCCCGACCGGCGCGGAGCCGGAGGGTCGGGCGAGGGGGTATGGGCGGCGACGTTACGCCTGTACGTCGGCGGATGGCGGTGGGGTGAGATCCAGCGCCGGAGGGGCGTCCAGGGTCGCGTCGCCGTCGGCGGGCACACGCGCAAGCCCGTCCAGCTCTTCGGAGGCGGGGTCAGACCCGAGCGGCGCGTCCGGCCGCCGCTGCGGGTGGGGTAACTGCTCACGGTGCCGGCGCAGAAGCCGGCGCGAGCGTCTCCTAGACGATGCTAATGAGAACGCGAGAGGCTTGGTCATGGATGCACACTCCTGGGTTATGGTCGCAGAATAATAGGGTACGCACCTGGGAGGTGCGTGGCACGATGTGCGTTCTCCTGCCCGGTGGGCGCGCGGGCGTTAAGTTAATCGCAGAATTGGTGCCTTGATGTCAAGTGCCGTGGCGAGGGGGGGTCAGCGGTGACGAGAGCAGGTGTGGACGGCCGAGCAGTCCTGTTCGACTGGGACGATACGCTTTGCGGCGCGGTGCCGCACCGCTACGAAACCATCGCCCGCGTGTTGGAGCGCCTGGGGGAGCGGCGCACGATCGTCGAGGTGCACGACGCCTGGGTTCGTGCCGATGACCCGGTGGTGGACCGGATCGCCAACGGCTTCTGGCAGCGACTCCAGCGCGAGCTGGGCCTGACGGGGCGCGACGATGCCATCGAGGCACTCATCGAGGCCTTCGCCGCGCGCGAGCGTGAGCGGCGGTTCGAAGTCTACGCCGACGTCCACGCCGCGCTCGACCACCTCGATGCCGCGGGCTGGCGCGTCGGGGTCGTCTCGAACAACGTCGAGGCGCCGGAGCGCATCCGCGAGGTCGGCCTGGACGGACGCTTCGCCGCGGTTGTGACGCCGCGGGATGTCGGCGGCCGGGGCAAGCCCGACCCGGTCATCTTCCACGCCGCGCTGAGCCGCCTGCGCGTCTCGCCGGGGAACTGCCTCTACGTGGGCGACACCTACGCGGTCGACGCGGTTGGCGCACGGGCCGCCGGGCTACGCCCGCTCCTGATCGACCGGCTCGGCATCGGCGCCCCTGGCGATTGCGAGGTGCTTGCCACGCTGGCAGAGCTCCCGCGCTGGCTGCCGACCGGCTGAGCCGGCCCTGGCCGCCCTAACCGTAGTTGAAGACAAGCAGCGCCACCGCCGCCAAGACCTGCATCACCCCGAACACCGTCACGAGCAGCGCGATCGGGGAGACAACCGCGGTCGCCGCACGCCGGGCCGGGAGCCGGTGCATCACACGCACCCCGGCCACACCGATGGCCGCGGCGTGGACGAGGCAGAGCGCGCCGATGTAGGGCACCCAGGCACCGAGCGCAGCCACCGCCGAGTAGCAGACCACGCGGAAGGTCGCCCCGAACCCGGCCGTCCCCGCGGGCGCGACGGTGCGGACCATGTAGTGCCCGGCTCCCGCCACGAGGGCCAGGAGCAGTGCCCCGGCCAGCGGGGCCACCAGCACGGACATCAGCAGCCCCTCCGGCGTCTGGCTAACCAGCGAAGGCTCCACCCCACTCACCATCACCGTCTGGTGGAAGGGCCAGGGGATCAACACACCCCGCACCCCCGCCATGCGCAGCACCTCACCCAGGAGCGTCGCCGTCTCGATACAGGCCAGACCGGTGACCAGCGGCCCGAGCAGACTGCCGCGTGCAGGCTCATCGACGAAGAACGCCCGCGGTCGGAACAACAGGCGCACCAAAGCCGCCGGCAGGAGGTCCACTGCCAGCCGGCGCGTGGATTGTTCAACGCGCATGAGGAAACCGCTCCCATATCCCATTCCCCATTCGCGGCTGCCGTGTCCCCTGCGGCAGCCGGACCGCGCCGGGGTGTACCCGGCGGGGGAGGGCGCCGTGGGCGAGCGCCCGAGGGTGCGCCGCCTGTCCCCTGGCGGCGCCGGCACCGTCCCCGGCGCCAAGTGTAGAAAAACAGGTAAGGAAAAAGCAAAGTACTAACGACTCGCGCGCCTTGCGGCGGCCGGTATTGGGGAATGCGGGGAAGGGACGGCGGCCCATCCGAAGCCGGCCGGACCCGAAGCAGAGCACCTGCTCATGTGGGAGGAGCGGGTGTGGCGGCCGCTTAAATTGACAAGGGGCGTGCTCACTGTTCGGCAAGCACGCCCCTTATCGCCAGTCAGGTCAACCGTGAGAGAGAGGAGAGTCCTGGCTCGGTCGTGGCCGGGGCGACCAAGCCGTTTCGAGGGAATCAGAGGAAGCGAGCCCCCGAGGGGGCTGCGCGTCAAGAGGAAATCAAGGGGGGTTGTGTGAAGCCTGGCATACGCCCGAGGGCGCTGCCCAGCGGCCTCACAACCGGCCTTGACGCGGTTGACCCTCGCTCCTCACGCGTTATCGCGTGGTCGGAGTTAGTTTGTTAATGTCGATCACCCGACAAGCGGTGTGATCGTCATCCGATCTGCTCGAGTTCTTCGGCAATCTGCCGAAGACGCTGAGCGTTGATCGCGTAGTATTTCATGCCGTTGGTCGGCCGTACCTTGACGATGTCCGCGGCTTCCAGCATGGACAGGTGTCGCGACACCGCAGACTGGCTGATTCCAAGCCGACCAACGATCTCCTGCGCGTACAACTCCCCGCCCTGCAGCATCTCAATGATGCGGAGGCGCGTGCCGTCGGCCAAAGCCCGGAGCCCGGGGAGCAAGTCCGCCGAGAGCTTCGATCCCCGCGCCGGCTGTGTCGCGGCGCTGGTCCGCTGGCAGTTGAAGTAGAGGATCAACTCCGGCGGATACAGGATGAACTGCGCGAAGTTCCCCAGATGGTACGACGGGCAGATGGTCACGCGCTCGACGTGCGGCAGGGCGAGCTGCACCTCTTCGGGCAGCCGGTGGCCGCTCAGCTCTTCGAAGGCGACCGCCACACTCGGATAGGTCGTCGAGCGGGCCTGCCGGAGTGCCCGGCGCATTTCTGGCAGCGTGCGATGATACTCGTCATGGTAGCAGTCATGCCAGAAACGCTCGATCAAGGAAATTGTACGCGCTTTCAGTTGTTCAGGTGCCAGAACCAGGTCGACGACCTCATCAAGGTCGGCTCGTGTGATACCTGGTTCAAGAAACGCCCTCCAGGCCGTGCGGTCAGCAGTGTCCGGAGGTGCTACCGTAACTCCACGATCGCGATACACCCTAAGCAATGACTGTGCCATCATCGAATGGTATGCCCAGGGCGGCAGACTCCGCAGATGCGCGATATACGCGTCGAAGTCGGCATCCAGGTGCTCCGGCGTGAACGGGTCGAAGGACATCAACAGTTCTTCGACGTAGTACAGCAGCCGGCCTGAACTCCCCAGCACGGTGTCCAGATCGTGCCGGGCTTCTGGATCCAGTCGCTCTCGCGCTTCGACGAGCCAGCGGTCAAACCGCCGCGGGTCGGTCGCCCGAAAAACCAGTGATAGCGCCGATGTCAGATCGAGCGGCACGGACACCGCGAATTCCAGCTTGAGCGCCGGCCGGCCCAGAATGAGTTCCCCCATGTTTGTCCCGGCTCGACTTGTCCGCTCCGCTGGAGCCTGCCCTTATCGCGGCATGAGCATATCACGTTATCACCAGAGTGTCAACAGCCTCTCGTCATGCGTCATACGTCATGTGTCATGCGTCCCCCTCACCCCCAGCCCCTCTCCCCTGGAGGGCTCCGTCCGAGAGGGGAGTAGGATGGAACACGCAACACGGAACACGTACTACGCACTACGGGTGACGCATGACGTATGACGCATCACGCATCCTCCGCCATCCGGGCGTAGTCCTCGCGCGGCGGGCTGAAGATGTCCAGCACCAGGCACCCGTCCTCGAAGGTGCGCGCCCGGTGCCGCACCCCGCCCGGGATGGTGTAGGCCATCCCCGGTCGCAACACCCGCGTCTCCTCGCCGATGGTGAGCTCCAGCGTCCCCTCCAGCATCACCCCGGCCTGCTCGTGCGGGTGCTCGTGCGCCGGCATCTCCGTGTTCGGCTCGATCCGCACCCAGTTGAGCATCAGGTTCTTGCCCTGGATCGCCTGCATGGCAAACCCGGGTAGCGGCGAGAAGGACCGCACCTCCGTCAGGTCGTAGAAGGCCGGGGCAAACTCGCGCTGCTCGCCCGTGCTCATCGGTCGTCCTCCCTTGACTATGCGTGCCCTGCGCGGCGCGCGGCGGCAGCGATCGGCAGGACTCGCCCCGCCGAACCACGCACGTGCTGTAACGCTCGAGCACCGATGAGTATAACGTCCGAGCCTCGCGTTGGCCGCGCCGAGCGGTCCGGGACCAGGTGGTAGAATCCGGGGCGGGAGGGGTTGCGCCCGCAACTCCGCCGCGATGGAGCAGGAGGAGCCTGTGGCCGACGGGATCACGGCCGCCGACCGTTTTCTGCGTGCCTGCCGGCGCGAGCCGGTGGACCGGACGCCGGTCTGGTTCATGCGGCAGGCCGGACGCTATATGGCCGAGTACCGCGCCATCCGTGCCCGCCACACCTTACTTGAAATCTGTGCCCAACCCGACCTCGCCGCCGAGGTGACGCTCCAGCCGATCGACCGGCTCGGGGTGGACGCCGCCATCCTCTTTGCCGACATCCTCCTCCCGCTGGTGCCGATGGGGATTGATCTGGAGTTCGCCGCCGGGGAGGGACCGGTGATCCACAACCCGGTGCGCGAGGCTGCCGATGTCGCCCGGCTGGTCGTGCGCGACCCGGAGGAGGCCACGCCCGCCGTGCTGGAGGCGGTCCGACTGATCCGGCGGGAATTGGACGGGCGGGTGCCGCTGATCGGCTTCGCCGGAGGTCCCTTCACCGTCGCCAGCTACCTGATCGAAGGGGGCAGTTCCCGCCACTACCGCCGCACCAAGGAGATGATGTACCGCGCGCCCGATGTGTGGGACGCGCTGATGGAGAAGCTGGCCGACATGACGGCCCGCTACCTAGCCGGGCAGATCAGGGCCGGGGCACAGGCCGTCCAGCTCTTCGACTCATGGGTCGGCGCGCTCAGCCCGCTCGACTACGAGCGGCGGGTGCTCCCCTATGTGCAGCGCATCGTCGCCCACGTGGCGCCGCTCGGCGTCCCGGTGATCGTCTTCGGCACCGGCACCGCCGGGCTGCTGTCATTGATGGCGACCACCGGCGCCGACGTGGTCGGCATCGACTGGCGCATCGCGCTCGACGACGGCTGGGCACGCGTCGGGCACGACCGGGCGGTGCAGGGGAACCTGGATCCGCTGGTGCTCTTCGCGCCGCGGGAGGAGATCGAGCGCCATGTGCGGGACATCCTGGCCCGCGCCGGGGGACGCCCGGGCCACATATTCAACCTGGGTCACGGCATCCTGCCCGAGACGCCGGTCGACAACGTCCGCTATGTGGTCGAACTGGTGCACGAACTGACGGGGACATAGGACGTATTGCGTGTTGCGTGATCCGTGGGAGGGCCCTCACCCCCGACCCCTCTCCCAACTTTGGGAGAGGGAAGAAGACGAGATACGGACCACGCAATACGCAATACGGAACACGCAATACGTAAGGGGAACGCATGCGCATTCTGGTCATCGGTGGGACCCGCTTTATCGGACCGTACGTCGTCCGGCACCTGGTCGAAAACGGCCATGAGGTGACGGTGTACCACCGGGGGCAGACTCAGGCGCAGCTCCCTCCCCAGGTGCAGCACCTCTACGGCGATCGGTATGACCTCCCCGCCCGCCGGGACGAGATTGCACGCCTGGCCCCCGACGCCGCGATCGACATGTTCGCCTTCACCGAGGCCGATGCCCGCGCCACAGTGGCCGGGCTGACCGGGATCGCCGGGCGCCTGACCGTCATCAGCAGCGCCGATGTGTACGCCGCGTTCGGCCGCCTCATCGGGATCGAGTCGGGGCCGCCCGAGCCAGGGCTGCTGACGGAGGAGTCGCCGCTGCGCCAGCGGATCTATCCCTACCGCGGCGACACGCCGCGCGCGCCGGATGACCCTCACCGCTGGCGGGACGACTACGACAAGATCCTGGTGGAGCGCGTGGTCATGAGCGACCCGGCCCTCCCCGGCACGGTGCTGCGCCTGCCGATCGTCTACGGCCCGGGTGATACCCAGCACCGTCTCTTCCCGTATCTCAAGCGGATGGACGACGGCCGGCGCGTCATCGTCCTGGACGAGATCGCTGCACGCTGGCGGGGCGCGCGCGGCTACGTGGAGAACGTCGCCGCGGCGATCGCGCTGGCGGCGACCGACCCCCGTGCCGCCGGGCGGGTCTACAACGTCGCCGAGCCGGAGCCGCTTAGCGAGGCGGACTGGGTGCGCGCCATCGGACGGGCCGCCGGCTGGGACGGGGAGGTTGTGACGGTCCCGCCCGAGCGGCTGCGCGGCGTGTCAACGATCCCCGGCGATCTGACTCACGACCTGGCGATGGACACCACGCGCATCCGCCAGGAACTCGGCTACGTTGAGCCGATCCCGCAGGAGGAGGCGTTGCGCCGCACGATCGCCTGGGAGCGGGCCAACCCGCCGGCCGAGTACGACCCGGCGCGCTTTGACTACGACGCGGAGGATGCAGCCCTCGCGGCGAGCTGAGTCGCGAGGGCCGAGTGAGCGTTATCGCTTTGGAGACGACGGAGACATCTCGAATGGACGAGTCGCAGCGGATGGATGAGCAGGGGCAGAGCGCGGTGACGGTCGGGCCGCGCGTTGGCGTGCTGATGATGGCCTACGGTGGCCCCAACTCGCTCGAGGACATCCCCGCCTACCTCCTGGACGTGCGCGGCGGGCGACCCTACTCGGACGAGTTGCTGGCCGAGTTGACCGAGCGCTACCGCGCTATCGGCGGACGCTCGCAGATCGTGGAGTTGACCCAGGCCCAGGCAGCCGGTGTCGAGCGGGAGCTGAACGACGCAGCGGCTGAGGCGGCCGGCCTGACGTTCCGCACCTACGTCGGCATGCGCCACTGGCACCCCTACATCCGTGAGGTGGTGCCGGACATCCTGGCCGACGGCGTCGACACGCTGGTCGCGATTGTGATGGCTCCCCACTATTCCCGCATGAGCGTCGGCGCCTATCTGGAGCAGTTGGACAAGGCGCTGCAGGAGAACAACGCCAGCGTGCCGGTCCTGTCGATCGAGAGCTGGAAGACCCAGCCCGCCTTCATCGCCGCCGTCGCCGGACGCATCCGGGACGCGCTCGAGCGCTTCCCCGAGGAGGAGCGGGACGATGTCGCCCTGGTCTTCACCGCGCACAGCCTGCCAGAGCGGATCCTCCAGTGGGGCGACCCCTATCCGGAGGAGCTCCGCATCTCGGTGGAGACCGTGGTCGCGGAGGTGAAGCCGCGTCGCTGGCGCTTCGCGTATCAGAGCGCCGGGGCAACGGCCGATCCCTGGCTCGGCCCGGCGCTGGAGGAGACGCTGGAGGCCCTGGCAGGTGAGGGGGTCCGGAACGTCCTCGTCGTGCCGATCGGCTTCGTCTGCGACCATGTCGAGGTGCTCTACGACATCGACATCGAGGCGCGGGAACTGGCCAACAGCCTGGGGATGCGACTGGAGCGGACCGAGTCGCTGAACGACCACCCCCTGCTCTGCCGGGCGGTGGCCGACGCGGTGCGCGAGCGGCTCGGCCAGCCCGTGCAGGCCGCGGCGACGGAGTAGCGAGCGTAGCGAAGGGGACGGGCGGATGGCAGCGGGTCGCGTCGCGATCATCGGCGGCGGCATCGCAGGGCTGGCCGCGGCCTACCGGCTGCGGCAGGCCGACAGCGGGCTGGCCCTGACGCTGGTCGAGGCCGATACCCGCCTGGGCGGCAAGATCCGCACCGAGCGGATGGAGGGCCTGGTGATCGAGGCCGGACCCGACTCCTTCCTCGCCAGCAAGCCGGCCGCAGCCGCCCTCTGCGAGGTGCTGGGCCTCGGCGACCGCATTGTCAGCACGACGCGCGAGAGCGGCGGGACCTACATCCTCCACCGGGGGCGGCTGGAGCCGCTGCCGGAGGGGATCACCATGCTGGTGCCGACCAAGGTCCGGCCCCTCCTCCGCTCGCGCCTCCTCTCGACGCGCGGCAAGCTGCGCCTGGCGACCGAGTACTTCCGCCGGCCGCGGCTCGACGACGCGGATGAGTCGGTCGCCAGCTTCGTCCGTCGCCGCTTCGGTGATGAGGTCTTCGACCACATGGCCCAACCGCTTCTCTCCGGCATCTACGCCGGGGATGCCGAGCAGTTGAGCCTGCTCGCGACCTTCCCGCGCCTGCGCGAGACCGAACTGCGCTACGGCAGCCTGATCCGCGGGATGCTGGCGCAGCGGCGTGCGGCACCGCCGCCCCCGCCCGGTGGTGGCCAGCCCCGCGGCGCGTTCCTCTCGCTCCGCGACGGGCTGGGCGAGTTGATCGACGCGCTGGTCGCCTCCCTCGATGGGATCGATTGGCGGGTCGGCGTGGCGGCTGTAGCCGTGGAGCCGGTCAACGGCGGCTGGATCGTCCACCTGGCCGACGGCTCGGCCGTCGCGGCCGACGCCGTCCTGCTGGCAACTCCGGCCTGGGCGACCGCCGACCTGGTCGCCGGGATCGACGAGGAGCTCGCCGAGCTGCTGCGCGGGATCCCCTATGTCTCCACCGCGACCATCTCGCTTGCCTACCGCCGCGAGGACGTGGGGCAGGTCGGGGTCGGCCGCGGCTTCGTCATCCCGCGCATCGAGGGGCGGGAGTTGACGGCCGTCACCTGGGCGTCGAGCAAGTTCCCGCACCGCGCGCCGGAGGACCTTGTCCTGCTACGCGCCTTCGTCGGCAGCGCCGGGCGCGAGGAGGCGGTCGATCTGCCGGACGACCAGTTGCTGGATCTGGTGCGGCGGGAACTGCGCGAGATCCTGGGAATGGACGCGACCCCGGTGCTGACGTACATCCACCGCTGGTACCGCGCCCTGCCGCAGTACGTCCTCGGCCATCTGGAGCGGGTGGAAGCCATCGACCGACGGTTGGAGCAGCACCCCGGCCTCCTGCTCCTCGGCGCCGCGTACCGCGGTGTCGGCATCCCCGACTGCATCGTCTCCGGCGAACGCGCCGCCGCCCGGGCGCTGGCGTACCTCGCCGGCGCGGCGGAGCCGTCACGCCAACCGCAAGAGCGGGCCGGGTAAGTCCCCAATTCGGGAACGGCCCTCACTCCCGACCCCTCTCCCAAGGTTGGGAGAGGGGCGTGTTGTCAGGGAACGCGCGAGGCGCCTGCGCCGCTCATGACATGCCGGAGCGCCTACCCGCAGGTAATAGGGCCACCCGCGGTATAGTTGCCCGGAGGCGAACCTCGTGCGCATGTTGAACCGGTAAGGCGGGAGGAGCGCAATCGTGCAGCAGGACGGACGCGCGCAGGTACCACGGGAGGGCGTGTCTTCCGCGATCCGCGCCGTAGGTCTCACCAAGCGCTACGGGGACTTCACCGCCGTCGATCGGCTCGACCTCGTGGTCCAGCCAGGAGAGCTCTTCGGATTCCTCGGTCCCAACGGCTCGGGCAAGACCACGACGATCAAGATGCTGACCGGGCTGCTGGAGCCGAACGAGGGGACCGCTGAGGTAGCCGGTTTCGACGTCTGGCGAGAGCCGCTGGCCGCCAAAGCACGCTTTGCTTACGTGCCGGACGAGCCGAACCTCTTCCCGAAGCTGACCGGACGCGAGTTCCTGCGCTTCATCGGTTCGGTCTTTCGCGTGCCGGCGGATGTCTTCGAGCGGCGCTCTCGTGATCTCCTGACCTTGTTCGACCTGACCGACAGCATCGACGACCGGATCGAGACGTACTCCCATGGCATGCGGCAGAAGCTGGCGATCTGCGCCGCGCTGGTGCACGACCCCGAGGTGATCTTCCTCGACGAGCCGACGGTTGGGCTGGACCCGCGCAGCGCGCGTACGCTCAAGACGCTCCTCCGCCGGGTCTGCGACAGCGGTGCGACTGTCTTCCTCACCACACACATCCTTGAGATCGCGCAGCAGATGTGCGACCGCGTCGGAATCATCCAGCAGGGGAAGCTCATCGCCCTCGGCACGCTGGAGGAACTGCGGGAGCGCGGCGGCCATGCCGGCGCATCGCTCGAAGACATCTTCCTGGAGCTGACCGGTGGTGCGGAGTCGGCCGAATTGATCGAGGCGCTGGCGGAGGGCGAGCGGAGCGGCGGGCGATGACCGGTCTGCTCCTCTGGGCTCAGTGGCGTCAGTGGGTGCACACCTGGCTGTCGCGGCGGCGCGTGCCGGTGATCATCGCCATCGCTCTCGCGGCTCTCAGCTTCGCGACTATGCTGACCTTCTTCGGCTACGCGATCGGCCGGAATTCGTCTCTCGACGCGCTCCGGCCGGTGGCCGGGCTGGCGCTGCCGGCCATCGTCATCGTGGTCATCCTGGCCGACCTGCCCCAGGTATACGGGCAGCTCTACGTCGCGCGCGATGTCGAGCTGCTCTTCACGCTGCCGATCCCCACCCGCAGCATCTTCCTGGTGAAGTACCTGCAGACGCTGATCGTCGGCAACCTCCTGACCATCCCCCTCATCCTGATACCGCTGATCGGCCTCGGGATCGGCGCCGGCGCTCACCTGCTCTACTACCCAGCGGTGGTGCTGGTCGTCTTTGTCGTCGTAGCCGGGGCGGTCGCGATCAGCTACCTCATGATGCTGACCCTGGTGCGATTCCTGCCGCGCAAGCGACTCAACGAGATCATTGTCGCCTCTCAGGCGCTGACCGGCCTGATCGCCGCGCTGGCGGGTCAGCTCTTCCGCTTCTCCGATCAGCTGGATCGCGCGCCCGACGTGCTCCCGGTCGCCCCTATTTGGCTTCCGACGACCTGGGGCGCGATCGCGCTGGAGCGGCTCGGGCGAGCCGATCCGTTCGGCATCCTGCCGGCGCTCGGCGTCATCGCGACCAGCGGCGTTCTGCTCCTGCTCTCGATGAGGATGGTGGAGCGCGGCTTCCGCCTCGGCTGGGTGCGGATAAGTGAGGGCTCCGGAAGGAAGCGGCAGACTCGGGCACGATCAGCGGCCTACGCCCCACCGCGCGGCCCGATCGCTGGTATCGCCGTCAAGGAGATCACCATGCTGCGGCGCGACATCCGGCAGTGGATGTCGCTCTTGCCGATGATTGTCCTTTTTGGCATCGGTCTTTTTCAGTTCATTGCCGGCGGTGGCTGGACGATAGCCCGTGAGTATCCCAGCGCGACATGGTTCGTCGTCCAGAGTGGCCTCGTCACGTTCATGATCTTCGCCGGTACGGCGTTCGCCGCGCCGGCGTTTGCCCTGGATGGTCTGGCGGCCTGGGTGCTCCGCACCGCGCCGCTCTCCGGCTGGCAGATTGCGCTTGGTAAGTTCCTGGTCTACTGGGGAGTGCTGGCCGGCCTCGTCATCGCGGCCGACCTCATCGCCGCGGTCGTCCTCAGGTGGTCACTCCTCCAAGCCGCTGGAGGAGTGGTCGTCGCCGTCGTCCTCCTCACCGGCGCGGTGGCATTGCAGGTGTGGATCGGAACGTTCGGCGTGCGATACGACCCGCAAAACCCCCACAATCAGCTACGCACCGGCATCGGGTTCTTGGTGATCGGCGTATCCGTTGTCTACTTCCTTGTGGCGCTCTTGCCGGTGCTTCTGACGCTGCTCCCGACCAGCCTGGAGCCGCTGCTCGCCGACGACGTGGCGAGCGCCTCGGGATGGGCCGCGACGGTCGGCCGTGCCCTGCTCGCGGTGGTGCGGTTGAAGATTGCGCACCCCGTGCTGACCACCGGGCTCGGTGTGCTCTGGCTGATCGCGACCGGGCTCGGGATTGCGGCGTTCGCCCTCTGGCGCACGGCGCGCCGTGTAGACGCCGGCATCCAGATCGAGATCGTCCAGCAGGGATAGATAAGCGGAGCCGCGGCCGACTTACGCCCGCACGGTCAGGCGCTGGTCCTCGCCTTCGGACTCCCGGGCGTAGGCATAGCCCGCACCGGTCACGATACCGCCCAGCACGTCGTACAACCGGTTCATCTCCTCGCGGCTGACCCCGGCCACGCCCAGGATGTCATCCACCGTCACCGTCATGTCGAACCGGTCCTCCAGCGCCTCGGGGAGGCCGTCGCCGGGCAGATCAGAGATCAGAATCTCCCCCTCCTCGGCCGTCATGGCACGTGAGCGCACATCTCCGCCGAGCGCCTCGGCGCTGAGCTGCAGGAGGAGCGTGCTCGCCTCCACGCCGGGTGTCCCCATGGCGCCCCAGGTTTCGCCCAGCCGGGCAGCGGCATAGTCGATGAACCCGTCGATCCCGCCCTCGCGCTCGCGCACGTAGGCCAGCGCCAGACCAACCAGCGTCAATCCGGTCAGCCGGCACCAGGCCAGCAACTCCTGCGGGGTATATGGCCGTGGCTCGAGCATCCGTCGCTCCCTTCGCTACACCATCCCGGCCGCTGCTGGTGCCGCCGGGTCAAGACCGCGACGATCCTGCGGCCGGGATGTGGAGAAATCCACGCCTGATGTGGATAACCGCGTGGATTTGTGGAAATCCGTGTGTACACCCGCGGTGTTGATGGGGAAAGCGCCCGTCTGGCCGTGGGCGGCGTGGGGATGGTCGTGGCATTGACAAGGAAGTCACACCGGCTGTCCCCAGCCTCCTGTGGAGTCGTGGACGGCTTGTCCACACACCACCCACGGGCGAAATCCCCGTCTGGACGCGGATCTTCCCGCTTTTCCCCACCGTCCACAGTCTCTACTAACCACGACGGTTATCTTCATCCACAAAGAGATTAACACGCGAGGACCACCCCGCTCCGGTCATGTCTCAGGTGCCGGTGCATCTCGCACCGTCTCCAATCACGAGAGTGGCCCTCACCCTCAGTCCCTCTCCCAACGTTGGGAAACGGGGATTACTTAGGGGATGCGTGATCAATAGAAGATCGTGCGGGTGCGGTGGTAGGGAAGAGTACCGGCCGGGAGGCGCTGGCCCTCGTCCCAGAGCAGCCAGTCCACCTGGTAGGCATCAAGCGCGTGCCCGCGGCTGGCCAGCGCGCGCCGCAGCTCCTCGACGCCCCAGATGGTCGCCGCGCGGATCTCAACCTCCTCCGGGCTGCCGGCGGGGATCTCCTCCCGGCGGGCCAGCCGGTCGTGCAACGCCGGCGCGTAGCGCAGGATGCCGAGGTGGTGGAGCACCTGGGGCACCTTGTAGTCGGCGAAGGCCGTCAGCTCCCCCAGGTCGTCGAATGCCCCGAGGTCGGACCCATCGAACGCGCCATAGAGGTCGCTCACGAGGATCTGGGCGCGCTTGTAGAAGCGCACCGGCTCCCCGTGGTAAACCGCCACATCCCGGAACGAGGGAAAGGCATTGGTGACGATGTCGACCAGCGCGACGGCGCTCCTACCGGCCGTGGCGATGGCGTCAGAGAAGCGGCCGGCGAAGCGCTCGGCCAGGACACTCCCGGTCTCGCGGAGGATGCGGGCACGCTCGTCGAGCAGCGGGATCTCCCCTTCGCCGGCGAAGATGGTCGCTACGTCGTCGCGGGTAATCTCGGCCAGGTAGCTGGCATCGGTGAGCGGCACACCTTGTTCCAGTGCGCGTTTCAGCGACGCTGCCAGGGCCCAGTACCCGTCGTAGACGGCGCCGGCGTACTCGATGCGCCAGCGCGGCTCGCCCCAGAAGCAGAAGTTGACCGCATCGAGCACGAGGATGTAGTTGGCCAGGGCCTCCCGGCCGTCGCTCCAGTGGAGCTCGCGGTTCCAGGTCGGCGGCGTCACCTGCCGCGCGGCGAAGGCCTCTGCGACCTGCGCGACCGCGTCGTGGTCGATCCACACCGCCTGTGCCTGCTCCACCACGCGCCGCGTCGTCGTCAGGACTCCCAGCCGGTCGCCGGGGTCAGCCATGGGCCCTCCCTCCATTCGGGCACTGCGTTATCCGAGGAGAGAATAGCACGCGGCGGCGCGTCGGCCGGTGCGGCTAGGGCAGGTGCAGGTCGTTGGGTTCGAGGTCGAAGCCGTACGTCTCGGCGATGTCGCGCAGATGATCCATCGTGACATCCGGCTCGGAAGTGAGGTAGTACCAGACGCCGTCCCCAGAGGGAGTGGTATCCCCGCGCTGGAAGTAGCGGACCTGGCCGTCGATGGCGTTGAAGTAGTAGCCCGGCTGCTGCACGTCCTGGTCGCTGTCAAGCACGATGTCGTGCTCCTCCGGGTCGGTCTGGCCGGGGTTGGGGTGTGCCTGATCTCCGGGTCGGGGAGCGGGGTTCGGGCCTCGCATAGCGACTCCTCTCCACGGCGACCACCGGCAGGTCTCGGGGATGCCCATGCAGCATCCGTGCCAGACGCAGGCGGAGCGGGCATTGCCAATTGGGAGAATTAGGCTACCGGTCCACCGTTGAGGCAGGGCGAGGCGGCTCCCTATACTAGCCGCATATGCCGGCTGCGGAGAGAGCCGTGTGGGCGTCAGGCTGCGCGGCAGGTCAGATCAGGACGGCGAACGCAGGACGACCATCGGTCCCACGGAATCGAGGACGATATGCCCGCGCTTCTGCTGGCTGAGGCAGTCCAACAGGCACAAGACGCGATCGGCGCCGGCGACTACCGGCGTGCCGTTGAGACGTGCCGCCAGGTGCTCCACTCCTACCCCGACTGCGTAACCGCACATCGACTGCTCGGTGAGGCGTACCTCGAGCAGCGGGACGAGGCCTCCGCCGAGCGAGCCTTCACCGCGGCACTGCAGCGCGACCCGCAGTGCGTCGGGGCCTATGTGGGACTCGGCCTCATCGCCGAGGCGCGCCGCGAGCCGGAGAAGGCCCTGGCCTTCTTCCAGGCTGCCTGGGAGATCGCGCCGACCCGCAACGACCTGCGCGAGCGGGTGGTGCGGCTGGCGAGCGACACCTACGGCCCGGAGGGACGCCTGCAGCTCACGCGCGCCGCGCTCGGGTCGATCCATTATCAGGCCGGCCGCTGGGGCCGCGCGGTGAACGAGTGCGCCGCCGTGCTGGCCGAGTACCCGGGCCGGGTGGACGTTCGGCTGCGACTGGCCGAGGCGCTCTGGCGCCGGGGCGAGTGGGAGCGCGCAGCCGCCAACTGCCGGGCCGTGCTGGAACAGTCGCCCGGGGCCTTTGGTGCCCTGGTGCTGCTGGCGGACATCGAGCGCCGCCTGGGGAACGACGAGGAAGCCGCGAAGCTGCGCGAGCGTGTCCGGGCCGCCGACCCCGACGGCTCTCGCGCGGCGGAGATGCTCGCGGCCGTGCCGGACCGGGTTGACTTCTTCCTCCCGGCCGAGCCGCCGGTGGTGGAGGAACTCGCCGAGCCGGCCGTCGACGTGGAGCGTCCGCGCATTGGCCCCGCGCCCGATTTCACCGCGCCGGAGATTGACGAGACGCCGCCGGCGGCGATGTGGGAATCCGTGGCGCCGGAGCCGGCGATCCCCGTCGAAGACGCGCCCGACGCTGCCGACCCGTTCGACGTTCCGCTGCCCAGCGATCAGGAGCTGGAATCCGCGCGCCCCGACAACCTGTCCACCGCGGGGTATACCGGCCTGCTCCGCTCACTGGAGGACAGCGGCATCGAGCCGTTCGACGCCGCGGCCTTCGGCGACAACGAAGCCGGCCTCCCGCCGTGGGTACTGGAGCCGGAGGAGCCCGCACCCACTGAACCGGAACCCGTCGTCTCGGAGCCGGCCGAACCGGAGCCACCCGCCGCGGCGGCCGAGCCTGCCCCAGAGCCCGCCGAGGAGGAGCCGGATCTCTCGGCGCTGCTCGGCGTCTCCAGCGATCAGGAGATCGAGGCCGCGCGGCCGGATGACGGGCCGCTTTCCGGCTACACGGGCATCCTCCGCTCGCTCGAGGACACCGGGCTGGCGCCCTTCGACCCGGAGATGACCGGCGAGCCGGCTGCGGCGCTGCCCGACGAGACACCCGAGGAGACGCCCGAGCCGGAGCCGGACTTCGCAGTGCCGGATGCCGCGGCAGAGCTTGACGCCGGCGAAACCGACACCAGCGATGTGCTGGCCGGGGACTGGGATTCGATCGACCAGGAGATCCGAGAGGCGATCCCGGGCGAGATGCCGCGGGGCTACACCGACGAACTCCGTAGCCTGGACGCTGCCGGGATCGAGCCCTTCACCTTTGACGACGAGGAGATCCCCTTCTTCCAGCGCACGCGCCAGGACGACATGCTCCCGGTCGCGGAGGAGCCCGCAGCGGCCGAGGAAGCTCCCGTGGCCGAGGAGACAGCCGACACCGAGGCCGACATCGAGTCGCTGGGTGCGCTTGAGGTGCCGGGCGAGGAGGAGGTCCCGGCGCTGGCAGCCGATGCGGCCGACGAAGCCGACGCGGAGCGGCTGCTGGACGAGGTGGATCTAGCCGCACTGGAGGGAGACGTCGAGCCGGCACTCGCCGAGACGGACCTGGCCGGGCTGGAGGAAGAGGTCGAGCCGGCACCGACGGAGGCGGTCGTGGACGAGGCGCCGACCCTGCCGGACCGCGAAGAGGTGGTCGATGCCGCTGCGTTCAGCAGCGCGATCGAACGCCTGGGCGTCGGGCCCGAACTCGTCGAGCGGGCGCGGGATGCCAAGGAGGAGTTGATCGCGTCCGGTCGGATCAGCGGCGACCAGCCGCTGGAGCCGGCCGCCGAGACCGATGCGGCGCCGGTGGAACCCGAGGGCGGCGAGCCGGAGGGCGTCGACCTGGCGGCGCTGGAGGATGCGGTGCGCGAGCAGCCAGACGCCAGCGACGCGCGGCTCGCGCTGGCCGAGGGGCTGGTGGCAGCCGGGCAGGCCGAGGCGGCGTTGGAGCACTACCAGTGGCTCTACCGCCACGCGCCGGACCAGAGTGAGGCGGTCATCCGCGGATTGACCCGGATCACCGAGCTGGCACCGGAGGTTGTACCGGCAGCACACCGGCTGCTGGGGGCGATCTACCGCAAGCGGGGCGACGTCCACCTGGCGTCTCGCCACTACGGCTTGGCGGTGTCGCGGGCGCAGGGGCGGCGCGGCGAGCGGAGGGGGTAGCGCGTGGAGAACTACCTCCTCGAGCTGCTTGACTACCGCGACGTCCTTGCCGTGGTCGCGACGACGGCCGACGGGTTGATCGTGGCCACTGCCGGGCTGAACGGCGACGACGCGGAGGTGGTAGCGGCGTCTGGGTCGGCCCTGGCGCAGCACGTTCTCCAGCAGGGCGAGCGACACGGGAGCGTCAGCGTCCCGGGCGGGGCGCTGCACCTGCTGGTCGGCGACGAGCTGATGCTGGTCGCGCTCACCGAGTCGGCAGCGCCTGCAGAGCGGCTGGCGGAGGTGATGGACGGGGTGCTGACCCGGCTTGCCGAGGTGATCCGCGACGACGGAAGCGCGATCGAGTAGCGTGGAAGCTATGGTAGGCTAGCACCGCCGGCGTTGCCGGCGGTGTTTTGTGTCTGTCTGCGGCCGATGAGGGCCGAGCGGGTAAAGCGGAGGGACACGCGCGTGGAGCGAACGCTCATCATCGTGAAGCCGGATGGAGTCCAGCGCGGGCTGATCGGGGAGGTCATCGCGCGGCTGGAGCGGCGCGGCTTGAAGGTCGTCGGGCTGAAGATGATGCAGATCAGCCGCGAGCTGGCCGAGCAGCACTACGGGGTGCACCGGGAGCGACCGTTCTTTGCGAGCCTGGTCGAGTACATCACCTCGGCCCCGGTGGTGGTCGGCGTCCTCGAGGGGCCGAAGGCCATCGAGGTGACGCGGGCGACCGTGGGGGCCACCAACCCGGTGGATGCGGCGCCCGGCACCATCCGCGGCGACTTCGGCCTCACCATCGGCCGGAACCTGATCCACGCCTCGGACGGCGCGGAGTCTGCGGAGCACGAGATCAACCTGTTCTTCCGGCCGGAGGAGCTCATCTCCTACGAGCGCGCGGTCGATCCCTGGATCGTCGAGGAGTAGCCGCGGCGGGTGTTTCACGTGAAACATGGCGGAGGCACCGTGCGACGACGTTTCACGTGAAACACCCCTCGGCCCCGGACAGCAGCGAGCCGGAGAGGGGACTATGACCGGACGTGTTGTGGCCGTCAGCCGCAGTGCAACCCACACCATGAGCAAGCCGAACCGGCCGGTGATCACGCTGCTGGCGGGGCTCGGCGTTGCGGGGGACGCGCACGCCGGGATCACCGTGCGGCACCGCTCCCGGGTGGCCCGTAACCCGAACCAGCCGAACCTGCGCCAGGTCCACCTGATCCATGCCGAGCTGCACGAGGAGCTGCGCCGTTCCGGCTTCAACGTCGCGCCCGGCCAGATGGGCGAGAACATCACCACCGAGGGGATCGACCTGCTCGGCCTTCCCACCGGCACGCGCCTGCGGCTCGGCGCGGAAGCGGTCGTGGAGATCACCGGCCTGCGCAACCCCTGCAAGCAGCTCGAGGGGATCCAGCGCGGCCTGATGAAGGCGGTGCTCGACCGCGACGAGCACGGCAACCTCATCCGCAAGGCGGGCGTGATGGGGATCGTCATCGCCGGGGGCGACGTTCGCCCCGGCGACCCGATCACTGTCGAACTCCCACCCCCACCTCACCGCCCCCTGGAGCCGGTGTGACGTCCGCCGCCTCCCGGTACTTGTGCATTTCATCCTGAGCGAACTGCGGAACCTCACGCGCACGCGGCCGCACCGGTCCGCGCCGTCGCTCGACTGAGGTCGCCACGGAGACGTGCCAGCACCCTGCCGAGGTTTGATCGTCACAACGAATCGGGAGCGGGGTGCAACCCCGCCCCCGGTGAATCGCCTGGCTATCCGGCCCGCTAGCTGTCGGTTTGGTTCATCAGGAGGGGCTGGGTGTTCCAGTAGGAGAGCAGCTCCGCGATGAGGTTCCGGAGCTGGTTGTCGCTCATCCGGCTGCTGACCGGCCGGACTCCCTCGAAGGGAAGCGCCGCAAACTTCTCCTTGCTGGCGCTGGATCGGACATCGGTACGCCAACCGATGATGTTGATCTGGGCAAAGACGGACTCGCCGTCGGTCATGATGTACAGTCCGTAGCCGGGGTCGAGGTGGATGCCGAAGTAGCCGCCTTCCTCGACGCTGTCGAAGACGATCGGGTACCCCGGCTCGACGCGCGAGGCGTACTCCTGCGCCACCGCCTCGAACATCGGGAGCATACGTGCCCGCAGCGCCTTCAGTTCCTCCAGCCCGGCCGACTCGCTCGTCTCCACCTTGGTGCTGCCCGTCACCCGTCACTCCCCGTACTCGCCGGGCGCCGCTCGCGCCCCGGCCTGCTCAGTCGCCGGTCGACTCGACCTCGTCAATTATGGGCGCAGCCGCGGTGCCCTGTCCATCCACGGCCCGACGCGGCGTCCCGCTCGACGACAACCCGGTCATCCGGAAACCCGCGCTGACGGCCGGACCCATCAGCAGCGCCGAGAGGATCGTCCCCACGCCGAAGTGGCCCCCGAGCACGATGCCGATCAGGACGGCGGCTGATTCGATGAGCCAGCGGACGACGCCGACGGAGAGCCCGGTGATCCGGATCAGCGCCAGGTTGAAGCTGTCTCGCGGCCCGGCGCCGAATCCGGCGCGGATATAGATCCCCGTGGCGATCCCGAGCACCCCGACCGAGGCCAGCAGCATCGCCACCCGCGCCGGGTAGGCCTGCGCCAGCGGCACCCAACCGGCCTCCAGGATGAGGTCCATGAACAGCCCGACAAGGTACATGTTCATGAAGGTTCCGACACCGGGCCGCACGCCGACCAGCCAGCTCGCCGCGATCATGAGAAAGCCCACGAGCTGGCTGGCCTGCCCGATCGTGAGCGGGGTACGTCGCGCGAGGCCGTCGTGGAAGACGGTCCAGGAGTTCGCTCCGAGGTTGCTTTGGAGACTCAGCACCAGTCCCAGCGCGAAGAGCGCCAGGCCGGTGATCAGGATCGCGAAATGGATAAGCCAGCGGCGCCACTCGTCGCGGGTCCAGCCTCGCAGGTTGCGCAGCGGCGGCGGCATGCTGAGCCTCGGCCTCCCCTTGCCAGTCGTTCCTCCCGCCTGGCGTGGGTTGCGCCAGATTCCCCTCCCTGTCACTGCTGTCTCCACCGGTGGCCGCTGGGGCCGACCCTGATCGCATCCGAAATCCGATCGTGTCCGGCATGGACACGCCGCCGACTATACCACCGAACGGGCAGGATGATGCTCCTAATTGCCGAGCGGTTCGCCGAAATGCGGGCAGGAGTTTGAAAAGGGGGCTAGCGTTTTTCGACGAAGTGTGCTAATGTTCAAAGTCGATGGCCAAGGTTTCAAAGCGCGTGTCCGCGGTGGCAGCGAGGGCCTGTCTCCGACTTATCTCGCCGAGAAAACCTGAGCCTCACCCAAAAACCGGAGCGCCGCCAACGGGGCGGCAAAGCGAAACCAAGGAGATCTCGACGAGATGAGCTTCGCAGACAAGACCCTGACCTGCCGCGACTGCGGCACCGAGTTCGTGTTCACCGCCGGTGAGCAGGAGTTCTACGCTGAGAAGGGCTTCACCAACGAGCCCAGGCGCTGCCCGTCGTGCCGGCGCGCGGCCAAGGCGGCCCGCGAGGGCGGCAACGGCGGCTACACCAGCTACAGCGCCCGCCCGGAGCGCACGATGCACCCGGCGGTCTGCAGCAACTGCGGCCAGGACACCATGGTCCCCTTCGTTCCTCGGAACGACAAGCCGGTGTACTGCTCCGACTGCTTCCAGACGATTCGCGAGCAGCGCAGCTACAGCCGCTACTAGACGTGTGATGCAGCGCCGGGAACAACCGGCGCCCTCATCCAACGACTCACACACCATCCGGTCCGCCCTCAACCGGATGGTGTTCGTGCCTTAAAGCACCCTATAACATCCAACTCAACCGTGTTCGAATGGTCCACGCGCCGTGTACGCGGTCGGCGTCGGCACGTGCCCGGGGTAAACCCCCGGGCACACGCTCATCGCGTATCCCCGACCTATTCGTCAATCACCACGAACCGGCTGGGGCGTGTCTTGTACCGCGTAGTTCTGGTCGGGCCAGGCTGTCAGCCCAATCGGTTGCGGCTCGGCTGCGGGATGCTTCCCAGGCTCCCCTCGGCCGGGGGACGGATCAGGTAATGCAGTGACACCGCGCCGATGGTGATGAGGTCACCGTCGCGCAGCACGGCCGACCTGATCGGCGTGCCGTTGATCCGTGTGCCGTTGCGGCTCTCCCGGTCGGTCAACTCATGCCGGCCGTCCGGCCGTAGCGAGATCTCGGCGTGGTAGGCCGACACGGTCGGGTGGTCGATCACCAGGTCGTTGTTCCCGAAGCGGCCGATGCGCACCTGCTCGCTCGTGAGCGGGAAGGTCTTGCCGCCGATCACCAGGCGTGGTGTCGCGCTGTCACGCCCACTTGCGCCGCCGAGGGAGGCGACCCGCTCCCAGAAGTCCGCCAACCGCTCGACAACGTCCGGCGCGAACGCCGCGACCGGCAGGGCCAAGACATAGAAGATGGCTGCCCCGGAGACGCGCGCGATCGGATCGTCCCCCGCCTGCACGGCGCCGCGCCAGAGCAGCACCAGCTCGATCCCCCACAGGATGGTCCCGGCCACCAGGATCAGGTTGAGCCACGACGCCCCGTCCATCGTTGCACCCTCCTTCCCCGGGTCCGTAGTGTGGGCAGTATACGCTAGACTGGCCACTCGACGCGTGTGCCCGCCGGGCATGGGGCGTGCGCCGTATCCCGCGGCGCGGACCAAACCAGCTCGAACAACAGTGGCACACGAGCGTGGCAGTTCTACTCGTTGAACGAACGACATGAGGGACGGTGAAGCCCATGGAGGACCGCGACCGGGCCGAGATTCTCGCCGAAATCCTGCGGGAGCGCCTGCCGGGCGTACAGCGGACGATCGAGGAATGGAGCGTGCCGCATGCCGACCCTGTGAACTACGCCCAACTCAAAGATCTGATCTGGCAGGTGCTGGCGCCGCTCGGCCTGAGCCTGATCGGTTTCCGAGCCGCCGAGCGTGCCGCTCTGGAGGGCGCCGACCCGGACCTCCTGCAGCACCGAGCGCTGTTCGCCCGCATCGGCGAAGACGCAGGGCGCGTCCTCGACCGCCTCCTCGCTGCCGCCGACGAGGTGAGGTAGAGACGTGTTGCGTGATGCGTGTTCCGTCATGCGTGATGCGTCATGCGTCCCCCTCACCCCCGGCCCCTCTCGGACGGAGCCTACCAGGGGAGAGGGGGCACTATGCACCACGCAGTACGGGCGACGTATGACGCATGACGCATCACGCATGACGTCTCACTCCTCCCACCCAAAAGCGATCTGCTCCTGGATCGCGGAGATGGCGCCGGTTTCCTCGGCGCTGGTCGTCTGAAGCCGGCGGAGGGCAGGCTGGACCTCGGCCAGGATCGCTGCCGGCCGCTCGTCGTATGGGCAGCGCTGGGCGTTGTGCCAGGCGTCACTTAGGGTCACCAGGAGCGTGCGGGCGTGGGCAGGGGAGAGGTCGTTCACGATGATGGCGAGCGTTGCCCGTGCGGCGTCGTCCGGCTTGCCGTGACGGCTGTAGAGCAGGCTGAGCGCGAAGATCGCCGGCACGCCCAGATCGGCCGGAACGCGGCCAACCAGCAGCGCCAGGAGATCACGCTGGGTTGACTCGACGATGTCCCAGAAGAGGGGCGAATAGCGCAGGAACGCCTGGCGGTAATCCTCCAGCCCGGCCGGGCCAGGGAAGTGGCGCGCCCATTCCGCCGCGCGCTGTGCCCGCAGGTCGGCGGTCGTAGGCTGAGCATCGCCGTCCTCGTGGCGCTGTCGTCGTCGGAAGATGGCCACCATGGATTCCTCTTCGGGCACGCCGGGCGCCTGGGCCGGACCGGCGCGCTCGCGGCCGTCGTGCTCGCGTCACCGACCGGCAAGGATACCAACCGCCAGGGTCACGCGCTCACACGTGCTCCTCGACGAGCGTCGGCGCCGGTGGCTGGTCGGTGCGCAGGAGGCGTGCGACCGTGGCGATCGCCAGAAGCAGAAGCGGGATCGTGAGGAGGGCGGCGACCATCGGCGCCTGTGGCCTCCAGCCGTAGAGCCACCCGGCCACGAACGGCGCCACCGCCATGCCGGCGCCGGCCAGCAACTCGGCCAGCGCATAGGCCCGTCCCCGGAGCCGGTCAGGGGTCACCTCTCCCAGCGCGGCGTAGAAGGTGGACCATGCCACCATAAAGCCTCCGCGCAAAAGATAGGCGAAAACAAACCAGATGAAGCTCCGGCCTGCCAGCAGGAGTCCGAGCATCCCGGCGACGGACGTGATCCCGAGTGCGATCCCCGCCAGCGGCCGGCGGAAGGGGGCGACCCGGCTGATCACCAGCCCCAGCAGGGCGCTACCGATGGCGGCGATTGACCCGAGCCACCCGATGCGCTCGATGCTCACGGCGTGGATGTCTTGCAGGAAGTTCGGCGCCAGCGTGACGCCCAGCGTCAGTACAAAGATGGTGGCGAACATGAGCAGGAGGTGCAGCCGAATCGGCCGCTCCACGAGCGCCGAGCGGTACGTGACCGGCGGCCCCTCCTGGGTCGACACCGACCCCCGCTCGATGGTGGAGAAGATGGCAGCGCCGGTGGCGGTCAGGCCGGCTGAGATGAAGAGGAGCGCGCGCAGGTTGACGTGCTCGGCGATGAATCCACCCAGCGTCGGCGTGACCAGGAAGGCAGCCGACGGCGCCACCGTGTAGATCAGGGTGAAGGCGCGCGTTCGCGCCCAACCGTTACCCGCCCGCTCGGCGATCGTGCTGGACAGCGCTGGAAATGCGATCGTGCCGGCAGACATGATGAACACCCCGGGAATCAGGTGCCACCACGACTGTGCCAGGCCGAGCAGGAACGTGCCGAAGGCCGCCACCAGCCGGGCGCTCACGATCAGGGTGCGGGGCGGGATGCGGTCGCCGAGCATCCCACTCGGGACGAGGTACACGAGGCGGCAGAGCCCGAGCAGGCCGATGACGAGGCCGATCTGCGGCGGGCTGGCGCCGAGCGAGGCGATGTAGATCGGCCAGAGGGTCTGGTAGATCCCCAGGCCCCCCTCGTTGAAGATCATGCCGAGAAAGATTCGCGTGTTGTCCCGCCCGAGTCCGAGACTCAGCCTCACCACTCGCCGCTCCTTGCGATGTCGTGGAACTGGGACGACATCCCCCGCTGACGCGTGGAGTCGGCTTAGTATAGCCGCGTGCGCGTCGGGGAACTACTGTACTTCGGGTATGAGGGTGTGGCGCTCACCAGGGAGAGCCGCCATAATCGGGGCCGAACGACGATGAGGCCGATCCCAGGGGAGGAAAACGGAAGATCATGATTGATCTGATCAGCGATACCGCGACCCGGCCGTCACCCGAGATGCGCCGCGCCATGGCCGAGGCGCCCGTCGGCGATGAGCAACTCCGGGAGGACCCCACCGTCAATCGCCTGCAGGAGATGGTAGCGGAGCTGACCGGGAAGGAAGCGGCCCTCTTTCTCCCGTCGGGGACGATGTGCAACGCGATCGGGATCAAGGTTCACACCAACCCGGGCGACAAGATCGTGCTCGAGCGCTGGGCGCACCCATATACCTCGGAGGCCGGCGGGCCGGGTCTTCTGGCCGGGGTCATGACGGCCTTGATCGAAGGTGAGCGCGGCGTCTTCACCCCCGAGCAGGTCGAGGAGGCGGTGCAGCCCCAGGGCGGCTTCCACTCGGCGCCGGCGACGCTCCTCTGCCTGGAGAACACGCACAACCGCGGTGGGGGCAAGGTCTGGCCGCTGGAGACGTTCCAGGCCGTGGCAGAGACCGCCCACCGGCTGGGCATGAAGGTTCACCTGGACGGTGCCCGCCTGCTGAACGCCGTCGTAGCTAGCGGTATCCCGGCCAAGGTCTGGAGCCAGTACGTCGACACCGTCTGGATCGACCTCTCCAAGGGCCTCGGCTGCCCGATCGGCGCCGTGCTGGCCGGAGATCGGGAGACGATGGAGCGGGCGCGGCGCTACAAGCACATGTTCGGCGGGGCGATGCGCCAGGCCGGGATCATCGCCGCGGCGGGCGTCTACGCGCTGGAGCACAACGTCGAGCGCCTGGCCGAGGACCACGCCAACGCCAAGCTGCTCGCTGCCGGCCTGAGTGAGATCCCCGGCATTGCCATCAACCCGGCCGAGGTCGAGACGAACATCGTCTTCTTCGACGTGTCTGGCACCGGCCGCTCGCCGCAGGAGCTCTACGACGGGCTGATCGCGCGCGGCGTGCGCATGGGCTCCCCCACCGCCACCCGCTGGCGCGCCGTCACCCACCTCGACGTCTCCCGCGCCGACATCGAGCGCGCCGTCGAGGTCATGGAGGCAGTCGTCACGGGGCGGGGGTAAGCGGCGCGCGAACGCCGCACGGTGTCTTGTCCGACGAAGCCGGCTGGAACGGGGCACCACTCGCGCGGCGGCGTCGGGTCCAACCGCCCGGTAAGTGCCCGGGGCTAGAGCCGCCGGGCTGAATAAGATGGGTAAGCCCACTGAAGGGACTGCGATGGCTACATCCATGCGGGCCCGTTTGACCTCCCATTGGATGCAGCGTCCCCAGCCCCTTCAGTGGGCTTTTGATATTCAGCCCGGGGGTTTACCCCCGGGCATATGCCGCGACTCCGGCTCCGGTCGCTGTTTCACTCACCCGGTCGACTCGTTGATTGGTGGCTGCCAGGCACTATCCGGGCCGTGCCAGCCGAGGAGTTCGCCGGTCTCCGCGTCGAGGACGATCACGATCGTGCCGTTCCCACAGACGGACGCTCCGGCCTCGGGGCACTCCGGGGGTACCAGCGCGTTCGTGACTTCGACGTGCCAGATCGGAGCGTTCGGCGCGAGCCCGTCGGGCGCCGGCATCCCGAGGGCGACGGGCTCCGCCAGGACCGTCAACCGAGCGTTGGCCGCTGCCTCCGACTCGTATCCGCCGAGGTCCAGCACTACCTCCCGCGCCCGGGCGACGGCCGCGTCGCTGGTGGGGAGTGCGGCGTCCGGTGGCAGGCTGGCCGGCGGCTCCAGCGCGGGCACCGGCGCCATCGAGCGGGCGATGGTCAGCAACTCATCCGTGGTCAGGATGCGACCGCCCTCCTCGACCGGACCGCTCTCGAGCCGGACCGTCGTCGGTCCTCGTTGCCACCAGATCTGGTTCATCTGGTCGCCCTCATGCACCCGTGCGATAGTGCCGTCGCCGAGGTCCACCTCCACCGCCTGGTCGAAGATCTCCGCGGGCATCGTTTCGCGCGTCTCTTCATACGGCGACGCCTGCGTGATCGTGAGGACGCGCTCCCCATTGGCATCCCGGTAGGTGAACTGGACGCTCGTGAAAGCCGGCAGCCGCATCGGCGGCAGCGTTTGATCCAATTCGAGCCCTTCCGGCAGCCAGGAGGGCGCGACCAAGTCGAACCCGGCGGCTGCCTGCAGCGCGCTCAGTTCCGACGTGGCAATCACCGCCACGGCGGTCGGTGTCGGGGCCGGCGTCGGCGTTGCTGTTGCCGTGGCCTGGAAGCCGGTGATCATGGGCTGCTGGCCCGCTGTGCCCTGCTCTTCCATACCGGACCGCTGCCGCAGGATCGCGCCGACTACCGTGGCGACGAGCGCCACCACCAGCACGGCCGCGACCATCTCCAGCCATTGCCGGGCCCAGCGACGCTCCCGCCGTGCATCGGCGATGTCGGATGGCAGCGCCGCGCGCTGCTCACGGTATCCGTTCAAAGGGATCAGCTCGACGTGATCGTCCCCCGCGTCGCTCCCTCGTAGCGCCGGCCGCCTCAGCTCCTGCGCCAGCCATGCAACCGCCCGCTCCGGGAACTCCGCATCGGGCCACTGCGCCTGCCCAAGCCGCCGAACCTCACGCGCGAGTGCGCAGAGGCTGGCCAGATCAGGGTCGGCAACCGCGTCGATCTCCGGCTCCTCGCCCCGCTGCAGCGCGTCGATGTAGCGGTCCAGTTGCTCGGCTGCTGACTCACCTCTCATCGTCGAACTCCCTCCTCTACGACGCGGCTGCGGAGCGCCGCCAGCGCGCGGTGCTGCAGGGTGCGGACGGCCCCAGGGCTGCGTCCCATCAGCGTGGCCACCTCGGCCACAGGCCGGTCCTCGATCAACCGGAGCCGGAGCACGGTCTGATAGTCGGGCGGGAGGGTCGCGAGGTGAGCCCGAAGCTGGTCGGCGGTCAGCCGAGTCAGAACCTGCTGCTCCGGGCCTGCCGTCACCGCTGGCAGGTGGGCCGCGTGGTCGATCGTCACCAGCGTCGGCCCCTGGCGGCGCCAGCGGTCGCGGAGGAGGTTGCGTGCAACCGTGGTGAGGAACGCGCGGAAGGGCACGCCACGCTGCTCGTAGCGGTCCAGTCCGCGCAGGGCGCGCAGAAAGACCTCCTGAGTGAGATCCTGCGCCTCAGCCCGGTCCTGCACGCGGTGGTAGATCAGCCCATACACCGGCCGCCATTCGCGCCGGAAGAGCCGATCTAACGCCCGTAGATCCCCCTGTTGTGCCCGTCGCAGCAGGTCATCGTCGCTCATCACGTCCCCCTTCTACGAGCAGGAACGTAACGGAGATCGCTGCGTTACGCGGGAGGGGCATGGGAAGCTAGACCAATCACTCGAGAGCAGGCGGTCGGTATGGTCCGGGACGGGTGGTTGTGGTTTGCGCCCGGGGGGAAACCCCTGGGATAGGACGCGAAGCCCACTGAAGGGGCTGGACACACGGCGCCTGGCAGGTTGCTGGTTTGAACACGCCTGCATGTGGCCGTCATAGCCCCTTCAGTGGGCTTTTCCTTGTCAGCCCGGGGTGAACCCCGGGCCTGTGCGCCACCGTCGGAGACCCGATTACGTCGTCGGTCTCGATGAGCACCGGCGTGTTAGCCGGTGCTCATGCGTGTCATCGTGGCATGCCTACCCCACGATCCCGGCCAGACGCCGGGCGGACTGGCGCAGGAACCAGACGAGGCGGTTCTGACCACGGGTCAGGTCGGTGCGCAGGAGGTGGTAGCGGTCGCTCCCCGGTTCCACCTGGCCGAGCTCGAGCGCGGGCGCCAGCTCCGGCAGCGGTGGGATGCCCCGCGCCGGGTCCTGGCGGAAGCGGCCATCCCGGCTGTAACCCACACTCACAAGGAAGCGCGCCAGCATCCGCTGCGCCGCGTTGGCTCGCCGTACCACCGGATCGTCGACCTCGCGGTCCATCAGCCCCTCGGTCTCCTCGTAGAAGCGCTCCAGCGCCTGGCCGAGGTTGCGTGCCGCTTCGAGCGACGGTCGGAAGTCGAAGGCATCACCGGCCGCGGCCTGATAGCGCCGCAGATGCTCTTCGATCTCGCGCACTGTCGCCCGATAGTCGAGCGGGTAGATCGGCGCGTTGAGGGTGCGCAGCAGTACAGTGGCGTACACGCGCATATCGCGAAGGAGATTGTCCCGGTCGGCGATCTCCATCGTGTCGTCCTCAGTGTGCCACGCGATGTTCCCGCCGCAGCCGCCGACCGCGTAGTAGCCCTTCTCGCGCACCAGATCCTCGGGCATGGTCGAGGAGAGCATGAAGTAGGTGGAGATGCCGAGGTTGTTGAACGAGCAGTCCCCGGCGCGCAGTGGGCGTGCGCCGCTCGACTCCTGACCGGTGACGTCCCGGATGGCGGTCTGGCACAGGTCCGCGGCCTCGGCCATCCAGGCGACGTCGCGGTACTCCGTCGCCCAGCGGCACCCGGGGGAGTCGCAGTTGATGTGGGCGACGCAGTTCTCGCTGAGATCCTGGGCGAAGGTGTCGGCGTACCAGGTGGAGCCGGCGTAGCGCCCGTGCGAATGCCCGGACCACCAGGCGATGCGGATGGTGCGCTTGAGCCGGTCGCGATGGCGCTGGAACACCCGCGCGATCTCGAGCAGCGTGGCGTCGCCGGTGGCGTTGTCGCCGATGCCGACGTGCCAGGAATCGAGGTGCCCGTGGAAGAGGACGAACTCGTCCGCCGCCTGGCTCCCCGCGATCTCGGCGACGATGATCGGAATCGGCCGCCAGCTCGTCTCAACCTGATTCGAGAACGCGACCCGCACCGGTCCCTCGCGCAGCGCCTGGAGCAGCGCCTGCCCATCCGGCCGGTTGATGGCCAGCACCGGCACCGGCGGAACCCGGCCGACCGACGTCAGGTCGGGCGAGCCCCAGGCCGTCGTGGTGATGCCCTCGTGGATGCGCTCGCCGGGGTTGATGAAGATGGCGGCGATGGCGCCGGAGCGCTCCAGGTCGAGCCCACGGGCAGCAATGCCGAGCCCCTCGGTGATGACAACCTTGCCGCGCAGGTCCACGTCGTCCGTCCGGCGCGCGGCGCTGAACAGTTCGCCGATGTCGCTGGCCTGGCTGCCCGGCACGTAGACCAGATCGCCCTCGACTTCCTTCCCGTCGGTCGATGGCGAGAAGGAGAAGGTCTTGACCCGGAACTCCCTGCCGTTTTCCCCCAGCGTGCGCAGGGTCGCCGGGCCGGGCAGGCTGATGAGGCAGGTCGGATGGTGGACGGTGTAGGGCACGCCCCAGGCGGAGAGCCGCTCGGTGATGTATTCGACGGCGGCCGCTTCATCGTCGCTGCCGGACAGTCGAACGAGGGTACTGAAGCGCTCGAGGAGCGCCCATGGCTCGTCGAGTGAGATGTCGCGGAGGATCAGTTCCTCCGTTTCGGGGTCACGCCAGGTGGTTTGCATGGTTCGTCCCTTCCCAAGTGAGACCAGCCGTTGGTGACAATGCATCGGCACGCGTCGCGCGCCTGCCACCCTGCCCCGGGAGGGATCGCTCAAGGCCGGCAGGCGTCGCCGGCTTTGTGAAGCACCCGAATGGTAGCTCAGCCGGGCAAGGAAGAAAAAGGCGGGGCCAGGGCGCGCCAGATGCCTGTGATCCGGCGTCGCCGATCAGTCTCACCGTGTCCCCCTGTCCCGCCCGCAACCCTCACCTTGTCAGCCTTCGTCGTCGGCCGGACTCATCCGGTCACCCTTCGTTGTCGGCCCCGCGCACCCTGTCCTGCTGCATCGCTGGCCACCATCACCGTGTCATGCTGAGCGGAGCGAAGGATCTCTAACCGAAGTGGCCGCCCCACCGAGGGGGCCTTCGCCCCGCCCATACCCAGCTTGCACGACAACGTGGGGTTGTGTAGTCTTGCGATCGTGTGAATACGATATTTACAAATCCCGTGGATGGAGCCTGAACATGGGCCGCTCCGACCGTGCCACCAAGATCATCCGCCCCCTGCGGAACGGCCAGATCACGATCCCTGCTGAGTTCCGCCGGGAGTTGGGGATCACCGAGGACAGCATCCTCGAGATCACGCTGGAGGACGACGCGCTCCGCATCACGCCGCTCCAGGTGCGGCGGAGTCCCGGGTCGCAGTGGATCCGGGAGCTCTACGAGCGCTTTGAGCCCGTCCGGCGTGAAGCAGAGGCGATGGACGAGGCTGAGATCAACCGCTCGATCGACGAAGCGGTGCGCGGTTCCCGACGCACGGAGCCGTGATGAGGGTCGTCTTCGACACTGTGGTCTTCGTGCGCGGTCTGATCAACCCGCACGGGCGATGGGGCGAGTTGCTCTTCGAGCACGCCGACCGCTACGTGCTCATCCTCTCGCCGGCCATCGCTGAAGAGATTCTCTCGGTGCTGCGGCGGCCTGAGCTGACCCGCAAGTTCCGGTCGCTCTCGAACATCGGCGTCGCCGATGTCCTCACCCTCCTGGCGCAGGCGGACGTGGTCCAGCCGGCCGAGACCCCGGCGATCTGTCGCGATCCCAATGACGACAAGTTCCTCGCGGCGGCCGTGGCGGGCAATGCCGACTATCTTGTCTCCGAGGATGCTGACCTGCTCGTCTTGGGGGAGTATCAAGGGATCCCGATGGTCACCGCGTCCGCGTTTCTTCGCATCCTCCAGGAAAACAACGAGCGATAAGGGTACGTGGCTCCATCACCGCAGCCGGACACGCATGATGCGCGGGCCGCGGCCTTCGTCGAGGGTGAACCAGACCTCGTCGTCGGCGACCCAGAGAGGGTAGGAGGCCGCGGTGGCAGGTCCGGTGAGCGGGACGGTCGTGCGGCCGTCAGCGGTGAGGAGCAGTACCCGGTCGTCGAGCGCCGCCGCAAGCCAGCGGCCGTCCGGTGACCAGGCCATCCCCTCTGCGGCCTCGCCGCGCGCCGCCTCCAGGGCCTGGGTCACGTCGTGGGCGGGCGCAAGGTGGAGTGAGTCGGCCGCGGCGCCCCCGGTGCCGAAGTGGCGGACCCGGTAGGCGAGCCACGCGCCGTCAGGCGCCGCGGCAAGGTCGGTCACGGCGACGCCGCGGTCCGCCCCGTGCGCGCGGAGGGTGAGGAGCGGCGTGGGTTCGGCATCGCGCAAGGTGACGCGGTAGAGCGTCACCCGCTGCGGCAGCCCCTCTCGCCACGCCTCGGGCGCGGCGTAGACGAGTGTCCCGGCGTCGATCCAAGCCGCGACCGGAGGCACGCGAGTCTCGGCCTCCGTGACGCCGGGCCAGCGGGCGACTTCGCGCGGCGGCAGATCCCACCCGGCCAGCCACAGCGCGATGGTGCCGTCCGCCTTGTCGACCACGAAGAAGGCGACAGCACGGCCGTCGGGCGCGGCCAGGGGCCGCGCGTAGCGCCGGGTCTGGTCGTCGCCGATGCCGGCCGGGTCGAAGCGTTGGTATTCGACCGCCTCGAAACCCGGGGTCTGGGCCAGCAGCGGGGGTGCGGGATAGAGCGCCAGCCGGCTCGGCCCATCCGGGGCGCCCGGTGTCGCGGATGCCACGCCGAGCAGTGCCGGTTCTGAGCCGAACCAATTGAGGTCGGTGGCGCCGTCCAGCCACCACTCGGGCTGCCCGCTGCGGCTGCGCACGACCGACCGGTCGCCGCCTTGCAGGATCAGGGTGTAGCTGTCCGGGCCAGGGCGGCTCACCGGGCCGGTCCGCAGCGCCGACAGAAGCCCCGGCACCGGCTCCGGCGACAGCGGCACGACCGCAGCGGGCGTCGGGGTGGGGGCCGGCTGGGACGGGATCGCTCCGGGCGGCAGCCAGCGCACCGGCAGCCCGCCGAACCCGGTCAGTGACGCCGCGACGACCCACTCAGTGCCGTCCGGCTCCAGGGCTGCGAGGGTCGGAACGTGGTACGGCTCGGCGTCCGGGGCGCTCGGGTCGCCCGGCAGGTAGAAGCGGCGTTCCCCGGCGAGGAGGAGTGTCCGGCCGTCGGGCGACCAGACCGCCGCGCTGCCGCTCAAGTCAACTTCCGCGACCTGCTGCGCCATGCCTCCCTCCGGCCCCGTCACCCAGAGGCTGACCGGGGTGCGTGGACCGCCGGCAACAACATCGAACAGCCGGTAGAGCACCCGCTGCCCGTCGGGCGACACGTTGACCGGTTCGGCCTGACTGTTGCCGCCGACGCGCGTCAGGTACCGCACCGTGCCGTCGCGGTGTAGCGCCGCCACGTCGATGCGCTGGACGAACCGCGGCTCGCGCTGCGTCCACTCTGCACCTGGCGGGGTTACCGCGTCGTCGCTCAGCAGGCTGAGATAGACCCGGCTGCTGTCCGGTGCCCAGATTGCCGCGCCGGTGAAGCGGTAGTCAATCCGCGCTATCGGCTCCCCGAGCCCGTCCGGGCCGACCGGGCGCAGCTCCACCGTGCGGCCGGGCCAATAGGGCTGGTGCGGCAGAACGAGCAGCACCAGCGTGCCGTCCGGCGAGGCGGAGGCCGCCGTCACCGGCCCCTGGTAGACCACGCGCTGGTCACCGGTCGTGATGTCGAGGACGATCAGCCGGTTATTTTGATCGCCACCCGGCCCGCCGCTGGAGTACTCCACCCCGAGGATCGCCGTCTCCCCGAGCCAGCCGACCGGGGACGAGCGCTGCTGCGACCGCGGCCAGTTCCAGATCCGCACCTGCCGCCGCCCGATGTCGCTCACTTCCAGCGCGTTCGTGGTTGGTGTCCAGTGGGCGACGTATCGCCCGCTGGGGGATACGATCCAGGAGCTGAGCACGTTGGGATCGCCGACGCTGACCGGCACCCGCTGCATGGTCTCCAGGTCGAGCGCCTCGACGCCCCGCAGCGTGCGGAGCAGCAGCCAACCCTGGAGAGCCGGCCTCGCCGGGCTCGCCACGAGCGGCACCGGTGTGCCCTCCGGCCCGCCCGCCAGTCCCAGTCGCCCGGCCCCGGCCACCAGCGCCGCCCCGAAGAGCACGATGAGGAGGATCCCCGTCGCAACCATCCCGGCCGGGCCGAGCGTCCGGCGCGCCGGGGTGAGCGGGGGGAGCGCAACGCGAGCCTGCTCGATGGCCGCCAGAAGGGCATCGTCGACCCGTTCACTCGCCTCCAGCGCCGCGCGGCAGGTGGTACAGCCGCCGGTGTGGGCCAGGAGCGTCGCCCGCTCGATCAGCGGCAAGGCCGCGTCCCGCGCGCGACCGACAGCGGCGGCGACCTCCGGGCACGGCCGCGGGATGGTCGGCTCGACTGCGCGGCGGGCACGCAGCAGGTCGAGTCCTACCTCGTCCGCCGGGATCTGGAAGATGCCTGCGAGCCGGTCGACCGGGAGGTCGAGCCCCAGGTGCAGCGCGAGCGCCAGCGCCGCCCGCGCTGGGAGGTCACGCCGGGGTGCCAGCGGACGGTCCGGGCCCGACTCGGCCGGTCTCCTGCGCAGCCAGGCCCGCGCGGCCTCCCAGCGCAGGCGTGGCAGCAGACGGCCCAGCGCCCGGTCGTCACCGCCACGCGCCGCGCTCGCAGCCACTCGGTCGGCCGGGGCGTCGTCGAGCAGCAGGCGCAGCGCTGCCCTCAGCGACCCGGCGTCATGAGCCGTCGATGGGATAGTGTGGTCGCCGGAGGGGTGCGTCGTCTCTGCCATGCTGCTCCCACCGGTGCACCGGAGTTCTCGCCTGCTCGATAACCGTCATCCTACCACCGCGCTACCACCCGGGCCGGGTTGCGGCCAGGCGGACCCGCATCCTGCTACAGTTCCTACAGGTCGGGGCTGCGACTGGATGGTGAGGGAATGGTGCTGGAGGAGACGACGCTGCTACTGCCGGAGGCCACGCGGGAGGACGTTGCCGCGTTCTTCGAGCCGCGAGCGGCCGCGATCGACGCCGGGACGGCGGACATTCGCGAGGGGCTGGTCTGGCTGCACCAGCGGCTGCTCCGGGAGGATGCGAGCCCGTCCCTCCCGGATGTGGGCGCCGCCATCGCGACGGTCGCCTGGTCCGACATGAGCTCGGCCTTCTCACTCTGGAGCCACCGCGCGGTGGTCGAGTACCTGACGCCGCTCCCCGCCGGCTCGTTCCTCGCCGAGACAGTAGCGCCGCGCCTGCACCGGGTAGCGTTCCTTGGCTCGACCGCGCTCGCCCCCGCCATTGCCTACACCCTGGAGCAAGTGCCGCTGCCGGTGACGGCACGGCGGGAGGGAAGCTCACTGATCCTCGACGGGCGCATCGCCTGGGCTTCGAACCTCTTCCCGCCGGACTTCGTGCTGGTAACGGTCGTCGCCGGGCCGGACGGCACGCCCTGCGTCGTCGCCATCCCCGGCGACGCCCCCGGCCTCCAGGTCGCGCCCGAGCCGCCGCTTCTCGCACTCAAGGCGACCGGCAGCTCCTCGGTGACGCTGGACCAGACGCCCATCGGGGAGGAGTGGGTCATCAGCCACGACCTCCCCGGCTTCATGCGCCGCGTGCGGCCGGTGCTGCTCCTGCTGCAGTCCTGCTTCTCTTGGGGACTCGCCGCCCGGTCGCTGTCCGAGGCCCGCGCCCACCTGCGCGGCTCCACCCAGATCTTCCTGCCGGAGATTGACGCGATGGAGGAGCGCCTCGCCCGCCTGGGCCGCGAGATCGCGCGGGCGCTGGCGGACCGCGGGCAATCGCTCGGCATGCGCGGGGTCGTCCAGACCCGGCTCGACATTGCCCGGCTCGCCGCCGCCGCAGTGGCGACCGAGGCCAAGGTCCTCGGCGGCCGCGGCTTCCTCGCCACCAGCGGCACCGCCCGCCGCCTCCGCGAAGCCGCCTTCCTCCCCATCCAATCGCCGACCGAGGCGCAACTGCTGACGGAACTGTCCCGCAGCGCGTGACTCCGGTCTGCGCGAGAGGTCCGTTCCCCCTCACCCCCCGACCCCTCTCGGACGGAGCCCACAAGGGGAGAGGGGGAGGTCATGTGGGCGGCCCGCCCGGTGCTCATTCGGGTGGCTCCCCTCTCCTAACGTTGAGAGAGGGGTTGGGGGTGAGGGCCGTTCCTGTTAGCCGGACCCGTCGGACGGGGTCGGGCTGGGCATGCCGGGAGGCGGCCCGACCCCGGTCGTGAGGTCGATGGTCAGTTCCCACGGACCCATGAGCGGGTCTGCCTCGTCGCTTGTGATTCTGCCCCACCACCATGGGATCGACAGGTGCAGCGTCCCTTTCTCGGGGAGGTTCACCAGGCGAATCGGCCTGTCCTGTACTCCGGCACCTTGAACCTCCCCCTGGCCGATGACGGTGACCGGCTCGCCGTCCACCGTCGCGGAGATGGCCGGGCTGATGCCGTGATGCCAGAGAATCGGCGCGTTTTGGATGTCCGCAAGCGAGTCTCCGTTGTCCGGGAGCATTGGGGTCACGGCACCCGGGTCCAGCACGGTCGTGCGCAGGGTCAGGGTGCTCACGGCGACCCCTCGTCGCAGTTCGACGGCGTCGATGTCGATCCCGTTGGCCCTCGCCTGCGCCCGCAGTGGCCGAGGTTCCGGCAGGTCCGCGAGCGGCGAGAGATCAACGGTGATCGAGGTCATCGCGGGCGTCACCGGCACGCGGGACGCCGTCCCCGGGGCGACCATATTCGGGTCAATGTTGGGCCGCATCACAATGCGGACCTCGCGAGTGGCGGGGTCGAGCCCGGCGAACGACTCCCACCGTGTGCCCGGCAGGCGACCGTCTCCCGGCAGTCGACCGTCTGCGTCCATGTCAAGGTATGCAGCCATCATCCCGTCGGATAGGAGGCCGACCGGGAGCCCGCGCTCGTCCAACAGGGTGATCTCGGCAAGCTCCGGCGGGTCGGCGGTGAACCCGAGGTAGGTCGCGTCCCGGTCCACAGCTAGCCAGTGGAGCGTGATCGTCCCAGAGCGCATCGGTGCGTCGCCGCCGATCTCGAACGTCTGCTCAATGTCGAATACCAGTCCGGCCTCGCGCAGGGTCGCCAGCACCGGTTCGATCGCTTCCAGACCGGGCAGGTGGACCTCCTCGGCAATGTCGGCCGGGACGAAAGTGAAGCGCCATTCGCCGGGGAACTCCCGCTCCGTGCCGTCCGGTTGGCGGAACACGAGACGGGTGATGGTGATGCTCACCGGTTGGTCCGGCTCACGCAGCATCCGGAGGGACAGCCCGACGCTGTACCCGGTGACGATCGTGTCCCACCTGCCGCCTTCTCGGGTGGACTCTGCCACAGGGACGACCCACTTCGGCTTCCCCAGCGGGTCTGCCAACCCGTCGAGGTGGCCGTCGCTCTCGGACCGCCAGCCGACGAACTCGCCCAGCGACTTCAGGTCCGGCATCGCCTCGGGGTCGGTCGGCTCGATCATGAGTGCAAGCAGCAACCGATCGCCGTCGCGGCCCTGGGAACTGAGGCTGATCGTAAAGTCGCGCGAGGTCGCCACCAGGGTCGATGCTCCACCCGGCTCGGCACCCTGCCCCTCGCCGCGTCCCTGGAGCACCACCACCAGCAGCCCGGCCACGGCGACGAGGACCACGGCCGCGGCCGCCATCCCCGCGCTCTCGCGCAGCCAGCTACGCCGGGGCGTCTCCAATCGGTCGGCCGCTGCGGGTCGTT
>Ga0207873_1000374_pt1 | contig 49625 bp, 39 predicted proteins | sample BGWIniCompost_FD_187373 | JGI IMG/M metagenome (GOLD analysis project Ga0207873, IMG submission 187373) | Cellulose adapted compost microbial communities from Newby Island Compost Facility, Milpitas, CA, USA - BGW Initial Compost (SPAdes)... ...
ACCGACTTTCCGCAACTTTGCCGCGCGTCGCGCTGTGCACCGCAGCGCTGTGCGCTGCCGTGTCGTTTCCGGCGACCGCGCACGCAGAGCCGCCGCGGACGGCCGGAGCCCTGCAGCTGGGCGGTGGGTTTCGCTACGGCGTCGATCTGAAGGACAGCGAGCCGGATCCCTGGGGCGTCGGGCTCGGACTGGAGCTCGGCTACACCCTCGAGAGCGCGGTCTACGTCGGCGGAGTCTTCGACTATTTCTTCGGCCAGCAGGTGTCGTACGAGCTCCCGGGGAGGTCTCGGGAGGTGAGCGCCAACCTCTGGCAGGTGGCCGCCGAAGGCGGCTACGACATCCAGCTGAGCGACGGGGTCCTGGTGCGCCCCAAGCTGGGGCTCGGTGTGGCGATGCTGCAGACGAGCTGCAGCGGTGACTGCATCGAAGACACCGTTGGCTCGAGCTCCTACTTCGCGGCGGCGCCGGGTCTCACGACGATGTTCTTCCCGGGGAACATGGTGCTCAGCCTCGACGCCCGCTACCAGATGGTGTTCGCGGACGAGCTCGCCAGCGCCCTCATCTTCTCCGTGGGCATCGGGTTCTGAGCCCACCGACGCGCTTCTCCTCTTCAAAGCGCAATCCGCGCCTCGCGCGCCTCGGCACCGGGCAGGCACACCCGACGCCGAGCGCCCCCGTGCTTCTCCGCGCAAAGTCGTTCGGCGTCGGGCTCCAGAAGCCTCCAACGAAGAGGTTCTCGGAGCCCCTCCGCCGGACCTCGCGCGCCGCTGCCCCGCGCGCCGCTGCCGACGCGGGCACGCCTGAGACTAGTTCTTGGAGGGCACGCCGCCCCGCTCCACGCGGGCACGGCGTGTCTCCGCCTGCAGGGCGCTCTTCAGCAGCCCATTACCGCACGATGATCGCGTCGCAGGGGAAGCCGGCGAAGAACTTGCTCACCTCCGGACGCTGCCACGTCTCGCAGGCCTCTCCGAGCAGCTCCAGAGTCGTCGGATCGTTCATGCGCCACTGGTCCTGCGGGATGAGCTTGTCGTCGACGTAGATGTCACCCGAGTCCTCGGAGCCCTCCTTCACCTCGACGTTGCTGTCCGCCAGGTTGAAGACGCAGGACTTCAAGCCCTCGACCTTCGCTTTGATGCCCGCGGCGATTTCGGTGACGTTATCGTTCAAGAAGGCCATCGCCGAGCTCCCTTCGGCGGAGTAGTGCCCCGCGGGCAAGAACTCGTCGTTGCCGTTCGCGGTCTTCATCGCCACCCAGTAGTCGTGGCCATTGCACTCGCTGTCCAGCTTGCCGTTGTACACGCCCACGTCGAGTCCATGGGGCCAGTTCGGCTGGTGCCCGAGCCCGGCCTGGGCGTAGTAGTGGAACCAATCGGGCTGTAGCAGTCCGTCGTGCTCGATGGCGAACACGAGCGTGTTCACCCCCTTGGAGTGGGCGACCTGCAGGGACGCGATGGTGGCGTCCGCACCACACTGGGGCGCCGGATCGTTGCAGAAGTCGGGATCCGCGTCGCCGGTCACGAGCAAGATGAACCTCTCACCGGGGGCCTCGGTATCCGCGAGTAGCAGATCCGTCGCCTGCTGGATGGCGAACGCGGTCGGCGTCTCGAGCTTCCCTTGGGGCGGAACCGAACCCAACCCAGTGTAGGCCGCGGCGATCGCGTCGTAGTTGTTCAGCGCAGGCTGCGTCGCAGGCGCCTCGAGGCCCGTGCACATCTCGTCAGTCCCCGTGTACGTACCGAAGCCGAAGCGGACGTCGCCCTGGAGCTCCTCGACCACCGGGAGCACGCCATCACGCAGCGCGTCCCACAGGTTCAAGCCGTAGATCGAGCCCGAACGATCGACGAGCACGAACACGGTGGGCGTCTGAGGTTTGAACTCGACGTCCGCCTCCTGGCAGTACTCCTTGCCGTCGGGTCCCCCCGAGGGATCGGGGTCCACACCGGGCAGGCCCGGGAGCAGACCGCCGCCGCTACCCGTCTCACCCCCGCTGCCAGTCCCGCTCTGGCCATCACCGCGGACGCCCTCGCGCCCGTCGGGCGAGCCACATGCAACACCGGAAGCAGCAGCTGCGACGAGCAGCGCGGCGACGCCGACCCGACCGATACTCAAGAAAGCGGTTTCCACCGATGAAAAGGCCATGCTCGGAGGGTACCGGGCCCCAGCGAACCGAGCTAGCCACAGGTGGACGTGGACGCGGAATTTGTGGTCATTTGGCCCACAGGATTCGGTGTATCATGGAAAATTGCGACAAGAACTGCCTGAGCACAGATCCCTCGCCTCCTTGAGGGATCCCACGCGGGGGCGGCTTCCTGGCGCAATCGACGCAGGGCGGGCGTTCGCGGGCGGGGGCGACACGGCCCAACGACGGCGCTAAAGACGGAAGGTACCTCGGCGATCCGCGTAAGAGCTCGAGCCGGGGACCGCGCTCCCCGCTGAGTTCCTTCCACGATGCGCTCCTCGCTCCTCCCCCTCACCCTTCCTCTCCTGCTCGCGCTCGGGTTGTTCGCGGGATGCGACGACGGTGACGACACCCTCCCCGACGTGAAGCTCGTCACGCCCGCCAGCGGAGGCACCGGAGGCACGAGCAAGGCGCGCATCGGCGAGCGCTGCGAAAGCGACGACGAGTGTGCCAGCGGGACCTGCCTGCGCGCAGACGACGGCGAGGCGGTGCTCACCGTCGGGACCGCGCCCGGAGGGCTGTGCACCGCCGCGTGCTCCTCGAGCACGGAGTGTCAGGCGTTGGACGCGAAGGCCGTCTGCGTGACCTTCGCCGCCGACAGCAGCTACTGCGTCCAGAGCTGCTCCTTCGGCACCGCGCCCCTCACGGAGGACAAGTGCGCCTCGCGCGCCGAGCTCTCGTGCCAGCCCCTGTTGCTCGAGGGCGGACCGAGCTGCGACGACCAACCCTGTCCCGAGCCCCTCGTCTGCCTCGACGGCACCTGCTCCATCCTCCCCGCCTGCCTGCCCCGCTGCAACAGCGACTCCGACTGCCCCGCCGACCGCTACTGCGATCCGCGCTACGGGGAGTGCGTCACGGAGCGCCCCGACGGGAAGCTGCCCGGGGAGACCTGCGATCCGAACGCCGCAGAGGATGAGTGCCGCGGCAACTGCGTGGACTTCGGCGGCGGGATCGTCGAGTGCGACGAGAACTGCACCGTCGGCGCCCCGGGCGGCTGCGGCTATGCGGACGCGGCGACGGCTCCCGTAGCGTGCGCGTTCTTCGCCTACGACTTCGGCGTCGACCAGGGGATCTCCGACGAAGGCTCCTGCGCCGCCCGCTGCCGATGCAACGACGAGTGCCCCGGTGAGCAGCTCTGTTTGCCGGACACCTCCGGCGACGCTGGCCTGTGTGTCGGCGGGCTGGCGCTGGAGGACTCGCTCCAGGAGTGCCCGGAAGAATGAACTGGCTGAAATCCGCCCTCCCCGCCGCCGTCGGCGCCCTCCTCGGCTGCGTCGCGGGCTTGACCTACGCGGCCAAGGGCCCGACCGCCACCCCCGAGCGGGAGCGCCCTGCGCGGGCGGCCCGCCTCCCCGTCTCCGCCGAGCAAGACGACCAGGAGCTGGAGACCTTGTCGAACCGCGTCCGTTCGCTCGAACAGCGCGTGTCCCTGCTCACCGCCGCGCTGAACTCGGCGCGGGGCACCGCGGCGCCCGCTGCCGCAGGTGACCAGGAGGAGGTGCCCGCTCCCGCCGACGTCGCGGATCCCGTCTTCGAAGCCGCCGTGCGAGACATCCTCGATCGCATCGACGACGAACGCCGGGAGGAACAAGTGAACCGCACGCGGCAGCGGACCCAGTTCGGTGCCCAGCGCACCGCCGAGCGCCTGACCCAAGAGCTCGGCCTCACCCAGTCCCAGCAGCAAGAGCTCTTCGAGATCGTGAAGAAGCACTACGAGGCGCTCGCGGCCCTGCGCGACGAGGACGCCCCGGACCGCCCCGCGACCCCCGGTGAGTGGCGCGACAAGCTGCGGGAGATCCGGGACGCGACGGACGAACGGATGAAGGCCGCCCTCTCTCCCCGCCAGCTCGAAAAATACGAGTCCCTCGACAGCAGTGAGTTCTTCGGGGGGCGTCCGCGCCGCCCGCAGCGCACCGGAGACTGACGCCCGGCTCCCCTCGCCCCGCGACCGACGAGCCGCACCGCTCCGGCGGCGCTCGACGCGTGATGCCGTGGCCCCGAGCTGATACAAGGCACCCATGCTGTATCACTGGATGATGGCGCTTCACGTGTGCGGCGTGATGCTCTGGTTCGCAGGTGCCCTGATCACCCTGCACGTGCTCCGCACCCACGCGACGAAGGCGGCCGCCGGCGCGACCTCCGACGACTTCGCTCGCAACGAGGGCGCCGCGGGGCGCATCCTCGACATCGGCGCCGGCCTCGCGCTCGTCGGCGGGCTCTACCTGCTCTTCGAGAACCTGCAGATCCTGAAGGGGGCCGGGTTCATGCACGCCAAGCTCGCGCTCGTCCTCGTGCTCGTCGGCCTGCACGGATTCCTGCGCGTGCAGCTGAAGCGCTTCCGCACGGGCAAGAGCAACGAGCTCGCGTCCTGGGTCCACCCGGTGGTGCTCGGCGTCTTCTTCGCGATCATCGTGCTCATCATCGCGCGCCCCTTCTGACGGCACGCAGCGCTGCCCGCTGCGCGGGCAGCGTGCAACACCCGCGGCCTGGACGACGGCTGCCCGCGTCGCCCTCGAGTCATGGGGAACGCGCGCCTCCCCTGCGACACGCATCGAGAATGCATCGCGGAACACACGAAGGGGCCCGAAAAGGAAGCGGGCGACTCCTCTCTCCGAGGGGTCGCCCGCTCTTGCTCGCGTCAGCGCTGATTCGTCGAGGCTGACGTCACACGACGCACTCGACGGTCACGCTCTCGCCGGGCTGGGCGTAGGGCACCTGGTTGCCCTCCACCTTCTTGCCGTTCACCGTCAGCTGGGCCGGGCCCGCCTTGCCGCTGTTCTTCACGTGGATCGTGTAGGTCGCCCCGCGGGCCTTCCGCACGACCGTGAACTCCGGCACGTCCTTGGGCAAGCACGGCTGGACGACGAGGCCGTCCCACTCCGGACGCACCCCGAGGAGGTGCTGCGACACCGCCACGAAGTTCCAGGCCGCCGTCCCCGTGAGCCAGCTGTTCTTCGCCTCGCCGGGCTTGACCGCGTCCTTGCCGGCGATCATCTGGCTGTAGACGTAGGGCTCCGTGCGGTGAATCTCGCTCACGTCCTCGAGGTAGGCCGGGCAGATCTTCGTGTAGTACTCCCAGGCGCGCTCCGGACGACCGATCACCGTCTCGGCGATCATGATCCAGGGGTTGTTGTGGCAGAAGATGCCCGCGTTCTCCTTGTACCCGGCGGGATACGTCGAGATCTCACCGTACTCGATGTAGTACTTCGTGAACGCGGGGTTGTTCAGCACGATGCCCCATTTGCAGTCGAGGCGCTCCTTGACCGCGTCGAGAGCCTGCCGCGCCTGGCCGGTCTCCACACCGATCCCGCCCATGACGCAGAAGCCCTGGGGCTCGATGAAGATCTGGCCCTCTTCGTTCTCCTTGGACCCGACCTTCCTGCCGAAGAAGTCGTAGGCGCGCAGGAACCACTCGCCGTCCCAGCCGTGCTCGAGCACGACCTTCTCCATCTTCGCCACTTCCTTGCGGACGCGCTCGGCCTCGGCCTTGTCCCCCTTACGCTCCGCCATGTCCGCGTACATCGGGCCGATGTGCACGAACATGCCCGCGATGAAGATGGACTCCGCGGTGCGCCCTTCCCGGTTCTCGGTGGTCTGGAAGGACTCACCGGGGGTGTCGCTGAAGCAGTTCAGGTTCAGGCAGTCGTTCCAGTCCGCGCGACCGATCAACGGGAGCCCGTGCGGCCCGAGGTTGTTGATCACGTGGTCGAAGGAGCGCTTGCAGTGCTCGAGCAGCGACTGCGCCTTCGACTCGTCGTTGTCGAAGGGCACCTGCTCGTCGAGGATGCCGAAATCTCCGGTTTCCTTGATGTACGCCGCGGTGCCCAGGATGAGCCACAGGGGGTCGTCGTTGAACCCGCTGCCCACCTCGTTGTTCCCGCGCTTCGTCAGCGGCTGATACTGGTGGTACGCGCTGCCGTCCTCGAACTGCGTCGCCGCGATGTCGAGGATCCTCTCCCGAGCGCGCTCGGGCACCAGGTGCACGAAGCCGAGCAGGTCCTGGTTCGAGTCACGGAAGCCCATGCCGCGCCCGATGCCGCTCTCGAAGAACGAAGCGGAGCGCGACATGTTGAAGGTCACCATACACTGGTACTGGTTCCAGATGTTCACCATCCGATCGAGCTTCTCGTCGGGGCTCTTCACGGAGTAGCTGCTCAGCAGATCGCTCCAGTACTTCTGCAGCTTGCCGAACTCCTCGGCGACCTTCTCCTTGGTGTCGAAGCCAGAGATCAGCTCGCGCGCCGGCGTCTTGTTGATGACGCCCTTCGACTCCCACTTCTGGTCCTGGGGCACCTCCACGTAGCCGAGCACGAAGACGAAGGTCTTCTCCTCCCCGGGCGCCAGCTCCACGTCGAGGCCGTGCGAGGCGATCGGAGACCAGCCCGCGGCCACGGAGTTCTGGCTCTCTCCCTTGAACGGGACCTGGGCCTCGCCGAAGGCGTTGTAGAGGCCGATGAACGTCTCGCGGTCCGTGTCGAAGCCCGCCAGGGGCGCGTTCACGTGATAGAACGCGTAGTGGTTGCGGCGCTCCTTGTACTCCGTCTTGTGGTAGAGCGTGCTGCCGTCAATCTCCACCTCACCCGTGGAGAAGTTCCGCTGGAAGTTCGTCATGTCGTCCTGGGCGTTCCAGAGACACCACTCGACGAACGAGAAGAGCTTGAAGCTCTTCTTCGCGGAGGACTCGTTCTTCAGGGTGACCTGATGCACCTCGCAGTTCTTCCCGACGGGCACGAAGAACAGGACAGAGGCGCTCAGGCCGTTACGCGCTCCGGTGATGCGCGTGTAGCCGAGGCCGTGCCGGCACTCGTAGTGGTCCAGCTCCTTCTTGACGGGACCCCAAGACGGGCACCATACGTCGCCGCCCTCGTTGAGGTAGAAGTAGCGACCGCCCGAGTCCGTGGGCACGTTGTTGTACCGATAGCGCGTGATCCGACGGAGCCGCGCGTCTCGATAGAAACAGTATCCCCCCGCCTGGTTCGAGATCAGCCCGAAGAACTCTTCCGATCCCAGGTAGTTGATCCAGGGATACGGGGTCTGGGGCGTGGTGATGACGTACTCTTTGTTCTCGTCGTCGAAGTGGCCGAAGCGCATGTCTATTCTCTCGGTGGAATGGGCAAGGAGGATGCAAGGGCACGAGTAGAGCGGACGGAGCCATGCGTTGGCTCCCCACGCCGCGAGGCAGCGCCTTGTCCGTCTGCGCTGCCGTCGCGGCGGCACCATACTACGGCCGACGCTGGAGTGTCACCGGCGGAAGTGCTGGAGATCCCGGGCGTTCTTCCGCCACGCCGCTCCCGCGCCGGGCTGTGCTGCGGACGGATTTTTCCGGCGCTCGTTCGAAGCCGGCGAGGAGCCTTGCCGCCAGGCCATCGTGTGCGGCAAGGCTCCCTCTAGTTCATCGGCTCAATTCGCGGGCTTGGCCTTGGGTCCCTGCTCGTCGAGGTAGCCGGTGACCCAGGCGAAGGGCGCGTTCCAGTTGATCGTGATCTCGTTGACGCTCCACGCCTCGATGTGGTCGATGAAGCACTTCTGGGGTGCGCAGCCCTTGAGCCCCGCCGCCTGGACGTACGGGTCCTGCAGGCCGCTGTTCGGGCCGCCGGACACGGCGCCGGGCGGGACCTCGGGGAACCGAGCGTCCGCCTGCTTGGCCCAGAAGCGGTGGTGGGGGTTCAGCAGCGGGTTCTCCCCGTAGCCGCTCACGTACGACTGCGACAGCGCGTTGCGCCCGAGCAGGTAGTCCATGCCCAGGATCACACCCTCGAGGTACTCGGGCTTCTTCGTGAGATCATGGGCGAGCGCCAGGATCATCATGTTGTTCAGCACGAAGGAGTTGGAACCCCAGGGATAGGTCCCGCTCGCGCCTGCACCAAAGGGCATGCGATAGCCCTGCTTGGCGATGAGCCCCAGGTACTGATCCGCCGCATCGGTGAGCTTCTTCCGCTGTTGGGCGAGCTCCGCCGCGGAGAGGCCGTTGGGCACGATGGCCAAGGAGATGGTCCCGAGGGCGTCGGTGGTCCCCCAGTTCATCGCAGAAGGAACCCCGTCGACCTCCCTCGTCAGCTTCGTCCAGTAGGGCGACGCCGTGAGCTCCTGCTTGTACTTGTCCGCATTCGTGGTGATCCACAGCTCGGCCGCAGCCCAGAAGAAATCGTCCTCGAGCTTGTCGTCGTTGTAGGGGCCGCCGCCGGTGCTGTCGGACTCGGGCGCGAACACCCCTGGATTGGCCTTCGCCGCGGCCCAGGCCTTCTCCGCCGCGGTGAGCGCCTTCTGGGAGAACGCGGGATCGATCTTCTTCCAGATCCGCGCCGCCTGAGCCGCGGTCGCGGCGAGGTTCAGGGTCGCCGCGGTGGACACCGGTCGCAGGTACCGGCTCATCATCTGCTCCGCGTCGTGGGGCGCCAGACCGAGAGCGGTCCAGTTCTCGTCGTGGATCTTGTGATGGACCATGCCCGCCTTCGGCTGCCCGTCGGGCACCTGCATCTTGAGCATGAACTCCATCTGCCAGCGGGCCTCGTCCAGGATGTCGGGCACGCCGTTGCCGCTCTCGGGGATGTTCAGCTTGCCGTCCCCGAACTCGCCGATGGTGCCGCGCGCGTTGAAGCGCTCGTACTGGTTCATCATCGTCCAGACGGAGATGCCGCCGTTGACGACGTACTTGCCGTGATCACCGGCATCGTACCAGCCGCCCGTGACGTCCAGCGTGTAGCTGCAGCCTGCGTCCTTCGCGCAGGGCACCGCCTTCTCCTTGGTGACGTGCCCCGCCGGCCTCGCCCACTTCGGATCCCGCGCGAAGGGCATCTTGATCTCGATGCCGCTGCGGTTGTGATAGAAGTATGCGAGCGCGTCGTACTTGAGCTGGCGGTAGAGATCGTCGCCAATCTGGAACGCGGGGCTGCGGTCGTCGCCGACCCGGAGCACGTAGCCCTTCCCCGCCTTCTGCACGCTCGTGAAATCGACGAGGTGGACGTTGTCCCCCGAGTCCGCGTCGACCCCGATGGGCTGCGTCTGTCCCTTCTCCACCGGCTGGCCGTCGAGGAGCAGCTCCCACTCGAGGGGCTCCGTCGACGCGGTCACGACGGTCGCGATCTTCCTCGCTCCGGGGAAGTACCCCACCTGATTCACGCGCACGTTCGGCAAGGACCGCGCCGCGGTCGTCGGCGGCGGGGTGAACTGGGGATCGCTGAGGTAGACGTCGTCGATGCAGATGGTGAAAGGCGTCTCGGTGCCCTGCGCCATGTTGCCCCCGACGTGCAACGCGAACTCCGCCGTGGGATCCGTCGCGCCGCCCATGGTGAACGTCCCCTGCACCGTCTGCGGCTCCTGGGTCAACTGGACGCTGTCCGTCCAGTACTCCTGGTAAGGCGGGCCAGACATGCCCACCTTCGAGCGCAGCCGCGTCGGCTTGTCGGACCACGCGCGGAAGCTCACCGTGTACGTGTGCCCGTTCTCGATCACCATCTCGCGGTGACGGACCTGTGCGTCCCAGGCGTTCACGCCGGGATCGTCGACCCGGAGACAGTAGGCGCCGCCTTGGACGAACGCCTCTCCATGGGCGGGTTGGGTGAAAGAGCTGTTCCAAGGCAGGCTCGTCCCATCCTCGAAATCCGCGTTCTTGATCAGGTTTCCGCCGGCCGGAACCCCTCCCTGCTGCAGCTGCGCGCTCGCGTCGGCCGCGGCGGAGCTACCCTTCTTCTTGCAACCCGTGAGCAACGCGATGGACGCGAGCAGGACGACGGGGACGATCGTGCTTCTACGAATCTTCATGCTCATTCCCAACTTCCGAATCTGGACCTATCCGCACCGCGGCGCCGCCCCTGTGTGAAGCCGCCCCTGTGTGACACCGCCCCGCGAACCCACGAAGGGCGCACGGGGCGGCGAGCAGCGTTCGAGGAACCGCGACGGCCGTATCGGGCTGTATCAGCCGCCGCAACCCGTGAACTGAATCTCGTCGACGTAGACGTCGAACTTCTGTCCGGGCTCGCTCACCTGGAACTGGATCCCGTAGAGCGTCGTCGGATCGATGGACCGCTTGCGAGGCTTGCCCCAGCCCTTCTGCTGCTTCATCGCGTAGAACGGGATGGTGTACTTCTGCCACTCCTCGGTGAGCGTCAGATCCATGCCGAAGTCATTGAAGCACTCCGAGCACGCGCCACCGTCCGGATCCGTGTACATGTCCGGCACCTTGATCCGCACCTTGTTCGTGGAGCCCGGCCCCCTCTTGGCCCAGAACGAAATCCCGCCGTACTTGCTGGCGTCGTACTGACCCTTGGGATCGACGAAGTTCATCCCCATGCCCACGAAGAGCACGGAGCCGGTGCCGACCGAACCATGCATGCGCGCGGCGTACTTGGTTCCGTTCGCGCCGCCGGGAGACATCTCGAAGGTGCCGCCGTGGGCGCCCGCCTCGGGCCACACCGTCGACCCCGAGTCATCGACGAAGGTGTACCAGTAGCCGCCCCGGCCTTCGTGGAGCTCCACCTGGTTGTTGTTGTCCTCCCCGTCCGAGATCACCGCCGTGGGTGCGGAGCAGGGGGTGCCTTCCGGGAGTTTCTCCGTGTCCGGAGACGTTGGGTTCACCCTGCCGCAACCCACCGTCGCGAGCACCAAGGCAGCCGTCGCCGCGACCGCCAGGCCATTCGTCTGGGAAGTGAAAGCCCTCTGAATAAAGCTCATGTTCAACCGTCTCCTGCGTGATTTCTCGTTGTGTTGCACGGACCTTGCGTCGCTCGGACCCGAGGGCCCCTCGTCGCTGCACCGACGCTCTTCGTAGAAGAGGCTTCCTGAGGGAGGCCTCCCGGGAGAGGACCGCGCTCCAGAACCTCCCCGCATGTGAAAGCTCGTCCCCGAGCCGGCTCGAGGCGGGCCTTTGTTAGCAGCATTCTCGCGCCGCTTTCAAGCGCGAGTGGAAGCGCGACCTCCGTGAAGGTCCCGCCGCAGCGCGCTGCGGCGCTCTCCACCCGCCCGAAGAGCGGTTCACTCCGCCGCCACCAGGGCATAGACCAACGCCGTATTCCAATTGATGGCGATCTCGTTGTGAATGTAATTCTCCGCCCGATCCTCCCAGGTGAGCCCCTCCGGCACGTTCGCCGCCGGATCACTGAAGAGCTCCGAGTGGGGTCCCCCGATGAGGAGCCCGGGCCAGGGGAAGCGGCCGCCGCTCGCCATGGAGGGCCGATGGTGGGGGAACTGGGGCGGGCGATACCCGACCCCCGTGAGATAGCTCCGGCCGTAGGGATTGCGCCCGAAGAGGTGGTCCAGCTGGCCGGTGATGGCGTCCAGGTACGTCGGATCGGGGTCGAGGCGGTGCGCGGCGACGAGGTTGAACGCGGTGCGGGCGATCACCCCGTTGATCCCCCAGTAGTAAATGGACCCGACCGAGCGCCCGTAACCGTGGCTCTTCCAGTTCTCCACGAGGCTCTGGGCAGTGCTCAAGGTGGTGGCCCGGATGCTCTCGACGAGATCGGGGTCGCGCCCTTCCCGCTCGGAGCGCAAGTAGGTCGCGAGGGCCAGGTTCGTCGAGTTCGACCAGTCGAAGTTCAGGAGCATGCTCATGCCGAGCTCCCTGGCCAGGAGCTCGAACTCTTCGAGGGCAGCGGGATCTCCGGTGGTCTCCCACAGCTCGGCGGCAGCCCAGGCGCGCTCGTCGTCATAGCCGGGGGCTTCATAACCGCCGGTCCGGAAATCCGACTGGTTGGGGGTGATGTCCTCTCGATTCTCGAGGAGGAAGTCGAAGGCCTGCTGCGCGGCCTCGAGGCACGTCGCCGCGAAGTCCGGATCGAAGGGTTCGTAGACGCGCGCCGCCAGCGCCAGGGTGGCGGCGAAGGTCCCCGTCGCGGCGGTGCCGGCGGGCACGAAGAACCGCGGCGCGTGGTCCGCCTCGGGCATGATGTTGCCTTCGAAATTCTTGGCGGTGACCTTGTGCGCCACGGAGCCGTCGGCGAGCTGCATCTTCAGCAGCCACTCGAGCTGGAACCGAGCCTCGTCCAGGATGTCCGGTAGCTCCCCGCCCCGCTCGGGGATCGGGAGTTCGAGATCCTTCAGTCGGTCGGGAAAATCTTCATAGGCCTGGAGCAGGAAGGCGACGGCGAAGGCCCCGTTGACGGTGTACTTCCCGTAGTCTCCCGCGTCGTGCCACCCGCCGGTGGCGTCTTTGGTGCCCTGCTCCCCGTCGATGTAGTCGAGTCCCGCTTCCTCCAGGTGGCACGCTGCGTGCTTGAAGGTGCCCTCGCCCCACTCGAGTTCGACCGCGGTTCCGCAGCGCTGGCCATGAAGAGCGAGCAAGGAGGCCACGAGGGGCTCGTGGAAGACGTCGTCGCCGATACGAAAATCCGGCGAGCGCCCGACGCCCGGGACCTCCAGCCAGTACTCCCCGGGCTCCTCCAGCTCCGAAAAATCCGCGATGCGCACGCGCTCGCCGGAGTCACGCGCCGACACCTCGGTGGTGGCCGAGCCCTCGAACACGACTCTCCCCTCCCTGGTCATCACCTGGAAGGAGGTCTCGTCCCCCACGTAGGACGCCAGCTTGGCGCGCGTGGGCAGGTAACCCACGGAGTTCAGACGGATCATGTGCGGTTGGACGCACTCCCCGTCGATGAAGATCTCGGTGCCGGGGCAACCGCGGGTCGGAGCGGCGTCGCAAGCGGGAAGAGCCGTCAACGAGGCGGCTCCGACGAGCAGGGCGCTCAGCGATCGCAGGGGGCCGAGTCCGAGGCGGAGGGGCTGGGTGGAGTGTCGCATCGTCATGCTGGGGCCGGCGCGTGCACCGGAAAGGGGTGCTCTGCTGGTTGCATGCGCTCAGGTCTCGGAACCTTCGAGAAAACGTCCCCGAAGCAGCGAAGTTCTCGCCGATCGGGTGCTCCCGGGGCTCGCGAGCAAGCTCCTTTCGCTGGACGCCGAGAACCCATCGGGGCGGCCCGGTATCGCTCGGGCGACGAACGGTCGAGCCAAGGCAGGCCGTTCGTCGTGACCAGAAGGGGCGACGAGCGCCTCGCTCCGTGAGCAGATCAGGGGGCGGAACGATCCCATCGAGCGCCCCGCAGGGGGTGCGGCCGTCAGCCGACGGGGAAACGATCGGTGTGCTACGGGCAGGTGGCTTCGGCGGCGATCGACGTCTCGATATTGAAGTTCGAGTCCACGGTGTGCCGCTCCGCAAAGAAGATGTGCAGGGGGTAGACCCCGCCCGGCGTGATGCCGATCTCATCGGCGACTTCGTCGAGGGCGACCGCCGCGGACGCGCTCGTGTGGAGCCCTCCGAGATCGATGACGAGCCAACCGTTGACGAACACCCAGACGTCATCGTCGCCGGTAAAACGGAAAGTTTCACCCCCGACGTACTCGAACTCCGCCACCGCCTCGAGCGTGAAGTGATAGTTGTGGGGGCGCCCCTCGTTCCCGAAGAGCTGACCGTCGATGGGGAAGAACGACGCGTTCTCGTAGACCCACAGTCCGCTCGTGCGCGACACGGTGAGGGGCAGCTCGATGGTCGTCGACCGGTTCACCCCGGGGACGTCCCGGTACCACTGATCGAAGTTCTCCCGCCCGCTCGTCGTCCAGCTACCCGTCCCGGTGTACACGGGTTTGCCGTCTTCCCCCAGCCGGCGGTCCACGATCCCAGGCTCCACGGAAGACGAGTTCGCACCGATCTCGAAGTCCGGGTGAGAGTCGCGGAAGTCCCGGATCGTCGCCGTCAACGTAGGGGGCAGCGGCCGCGGCGCGTCGCAGGGGCCCCATACCCCTGCCTCGCAGACCTCCCGACCTTCCCCGCAAACGGATCGACAGGCTCTCGAAGTCGAGGGTACCTCGCATTCGCCCCAGACCCCCGCCTCGCAGCGCCGGGTCCCCTCCCCGCAGGGATCCGTGCAGGACGCGGTCACGGGCGCGACGAAGCACTCGCCCCAGACACCGTCCTGGCAGAGCCGCTCCCCGTGGCCGCAAGCGTCCTCGCACACCTCGGTGACGGGTGGCACCTCGCAGCGGCCCCAGAAGCCTCCTTGGCAGAGGGCGGTGCCCTCACCGCAGACGTCCTGACAAGGCCGAACGGCGCCCTCCTGGCTGCACGGTTCCGCCGCCTCCAGGGAGGAGCGGGCACCACACCCTGGCACGACCAGGGCCATCACGGCGCCGACCACCCCGAGGATCCCGAGATTTCTGCTCGTCTTCATCGCTCCGAAACTCCGCTCTGCAACTCCGCTCCGAGGGGGCTCCGGCCGAAGGCGAAGCCAACGCTAACACATCGCGGGCACCTCCCCGCACATTCCCGCCCTGGACACCCAGGCCGGTCCTTTTCTTGAAGGGGAGTCTCCCCTACCCTGAATGCACCAGTCCCTCGGTTTTCTTCATGACGGACAGAAATCGGCTCGCGATCATCGTCGGGGGAGGCCCCGCACCCGGCATCAACAGCGTCATCGGGGCAGCCGCCATCCGCGCCAACCTCGGCGGGGTGGAAGTCCTCGGCATCCTCGACGGTTACACGCACCTCATGCGGGGCGACACCTCGCAGGTGATGCCCCTCGACATCGAGGCCGTGTCCCGCATCCACTTCCGAGGTGGATCCATCCTGCGCACCGCCCGCGCCAACCCGACGAAGCGCCCCGAGCACATCGCGGCGTGCCTCGCGGCGTTCGAGCGGCTCGGCGTCGACAAGCTGGTCAGCATCGGCGGCGACGACACGTGCTTCAGCGCTCTCACCCTCGCCCGCAGCTCCGGGGGCAAGCTGAAGGTCGTCCACGTCCCCAAGACGATCGACAACGACCTCGATCTGCCCCCCGGGATCCCGACGTTCGGCTACCAGACGGCGCGGCACATCGGCGTCGGCATCGTCAAGGACCTGCTGGTGGACGCGCGCACCACCAACCGCTGGTACTTCGTCGTCGCCATGGGGCGCAAGGCGGGGCATTTGGCCCTCGGCATCGGCAAGGCGTCGGGCGCCTCGCTGACGGTGATCCCCGAGGAGTTCGGGCGCAAGGTGGTGCCTCTCCAGGAGATGGTCGACGTCGTGGCTGGCGCCATCATCAAGCGGCGCAGCTACGGCCGCCCCGACGGTGTCGCCGTGTTGGCGGAGGGCCTCGTCGAGCACCTCGGTGAAGACGATCTCAAGACCCTCGGCGACATGGAGCTGGACGAGCACGGTCACATCCGCATCGCCGAGCTGAACTTCGGCGAGATCATGAAGAAGCAGGTCCGCAAGCGCCTGGCGGCCCTGGGCATCTCCACGACCATCGTCGACAAGGACATCGGCTACGAGCTGCGCTCCGCCGATCCCATCCCCTACGACATGGAGTACACGCGCGATCTGGGTTACTGCGCGGCGAAATTCCTGCTCGAGGGCGGCTCCGGCGCCATGGTCACGATCCAGGAGGGGAAGTTCCAGCCCCGACGCTTCGAGGACATGCTCGATCCGGAGACCGGGCGCACCCGGGTGCGCATGGTCGACGTCGACACGGAGTCCTACAAGATCGCGCGGCGCTACATGCTCCGACTCCGGCGCGACGACTTCGAGAACGCCGACGCCTTGGAGAAGCTGGCCCGCACCGCGGGGCTCAGCGTGGAGGCCTTCCGCGAGGAGTTCTCCTACCTGACGGCCAACGAAGCGCCGCCGCTCCGGTTCCAGCCCTGAGCCCCAGGAGCGCGGCATGATCATCGGCGTACCCAGGGAAATCAAAGCTCACGAGTACCGCGTCGGCATGCTGCCCGTCGGGGTCGAGGAGCTGATCAAGGGGGGGCACCGTGTGATCGTCGAGGCGGGCGCAGGGCTCGGCAGCGGCCTGCTGGACAGCGACTATACGGATGCCGGCGCCGAGGTCACGGCGGACGCGGCCGAGATCTGGGATCAGGCCCAGCTCATCGTGAAGGTGAAGGAGCCCCAGGAGCCCGAGTGGTCGCGGATCCGTGGAGATCAGCTGATCTTCACCTACTTCCACTTCGCCGCGGATCGAGCGCTCACCGAGGCCATCCAGCGCTCTGGCGCGACGGCGCTCGCCTACGAGACCCTCCAGGACGAGGAGGGGAAGCTGCGCTTGCTCACGCCCATGAGCGAGGTGGCGGGGCGCATGAGCATCCAACAGGGCGCCAAGTACCTCGAGCGTCCCCAAGGGGGGCGCGGCATCCTCCTCGGCGGTGTTCCCGGGGTCGAGGCGGCGCACATCACCATCCTGGGAGGCGGTGTCGTGGGCACCAACGCCGCCAAGGTGGCAGCGGGGTTCGGCGCGCGGGTGACGGTGCTCGACACGAGCGTCGAGCGCCTGCGTTACCTCGACGACGTGCTCCCCCCGAACGTGACGACCCTCCACAGCGACCGTCACACGATCCTGCAGGAGATCCAGCGGGCGGATCTGATCGTCGGGGCGGTGCTCCTCCAAGGCGCCCGTGCTCCCCGCCTGATCCGGCGCGAGGATCTACGGCTGATGAAGCCGGGGGCGGTGATCGTCGACGTGGCCGTGGATCAGGGTGGATGCGTGGAGACGACGCGCCCCACCACCCACGGGCAACCCACCTTCGTCGTCGACGACGTCGTGCACTACTGCGTCGCCAACATGCCGGGGGCCGTGGGGCGCACTAGCACCTATGCGCTGTGCAACGTGACCCTCCCCTACGTGATCCGCCTCGCGGACCACGGGCTCGACGGCGCCTGCCGCCTCGACCCCCAGCTCGTGACGGCCGTGAACATCCACCGCGGCCGGATCACCCACCCCGCCGTCGCCGCGACCTTCAACCTCAGCTACCGCCCCTTCGCCTGACCCCTGGGTCGGCCCCCTGATACGGGCGGGCCGCGTTCAGATCCGGCGTACCTCGCGGCGCGTAAGCGAGAAGGCGATCTTCTTCTCGTAGTACGCCGCTTCGTTGATGAAGACCGGGCACAGCCCCGGAGGGCCGTCGTAGCGCAGCGTCTCCCCGTCCAAGGTCTCGAACAGGGGCGCCCCGGGCTCCAGGGGCAGGTAATCCCGGTCCTGGAGATCCTGGTGGATGAACCCGCGGATGCGCTCTCGCTCGTCGCGGGGGAAGTCCACGCTGCGTTCGTGAATGAAGAGCTCGACCTCGTCGGCGCCGTCGAAGGCCACTCGCCCCGCGTTGTACTCCTCGACGAAATCGAGGACGCCCCCGACGGTCTGCTCCGTTTTCCAGAAGAGATCCCCCCGGACGATCCCGTTGGCGACGGGCCCCACCTCGATGGTGACGCCCCGCTCCACGACCGAGCTCGCCGAGCGCCGCGGCAAGCTCTCGTCGAGCCAGCAGTAGGCCCTCACGCCGGGCTGACGCTTCTGCATCCAGGCAGCCAGCTTGAGGTTGAAGGGGGACTGGTTCACGAAGATGAGCGACACCCCCATGTTCGCGGTGGTGTTGTGCAGATCCACCAGGACGCCGTCGGGGATCACGCGAAACGTCTCGAGCTGTCCTCGCAGGGCGAGGGCGCGCTCGTACTCGTAGTTCCGCTCCCCCCGGGTGGCGACGTCCGCGCGCTCCGACGCCACGGCGTCTCGATCGAAGCTGCGGTTCAGATCCTGATCGATGTAGCGCCGCACCTGCTGGAGCGCCTTCGGGTTCCCGAGCAGCACGTGCGTTTGGAAGCTGGGGCGCCGGACCACGTCCGCGTGGCGCCGCCAGCGCTCGAGCAGCCAGGCTCCGGTCAGCTCGTTGCCGTGGGTCCCTCCGATGATGGCCAGATGTTCGACTCTATGGTGATCCACGATGCCTTGTGAGTATGGGCCGGAGGCGACCGCGACTCTAGGGGAACGAAGGGCTGTCCCTTCCTGGCCCGTGCCTGCGGGCGCTCCCTCCTCGCTCCCAGGTGACACCTTCTCCGTTGCCGAGCGCTGGTCCCCGCCGGCGCCAGCGCGTCGTTCCCGCTGCTCCCGCTCTTCGCGGACCTGGGCCATGATCGCCGTGGGATCGTCTCCGAGCGCCGTCAGCGCGGGCTCCAGCCCCTCGAGGACCTCCTCGACGCAGGCCAGGTGCTCGTCCCGCTGCAACACCTCGAGCCGCGGCTCCGTGGGAGGACGCCCCCAGCGGGCGACGAAGGCTTCCACGCGTCGCGCCGCCTGGTTCAGGCGCTCCCGAGGCTCCCCCCCCGCGCCGGCCTCCCGCGCCAGCAGGTCGATGATCGCGTGGGCCAGGTCCGCCGTGTGACAGCACAAAAAGCTATCGACGCCAGCGAGGAGCCCCAAGCGGGCGGCCTCGACGCACCCGTAGTGATCCGCGATCGCCTTCATCTCGAGATCGTCGGAGACGACGAGCCCTGCATAGCCGAGGCGCTGTCGGAGGATGCCCTGCACGACCGCGCGGCTCATCGTCGCCGGATAGCGGGGATCCACCGCCTCGAAGACGACGTGCGCCGTCATCAGAGCGGCGAGGTTCGCGGCGACCGCCGCGCGGAAGGGCACCAGCTCCACCTCGTCGAGGCGCTCCATCTGGTGAGCCAAGCGCGGCAGGGCCACGTGCGAGTCCTGCACGGTGTCGCCGTGCCCGGGGAAATGCTTTCCACAGGACGCCACCCCCTCCGCCTCCAGCCCCTGGGCGAGCGCTATCCCCAAGCGAGCGACCACGTGAGGATCCCGGGAGAAGGATCGGTCGCCGATCACGGGGTTGTCGGGGTTCGAGTCGACGTCCAACACGGGCGCGTAATCGACGTCGATGCCGACCGCGCGCAGCTCCCTGCCGAGCAACCGCCCGATCTTCTCCGCCAAGACGACGTCCCCGCGAGCGCCCAGCGCCCGCATCGAGGGGACCCGCGTGAAGCCCCGCCGCAGACGAGCGACGACGCCGCCCTCCTGATCCACGGCGACGACGAGCGGGCGCCCCGCCGCGTGCTTGATCTCCGCGACGAGGTGCGCGACCTGCTCTGGCCCCTCGACGTTGCGGCGAAAGAGGATCACCCCCCCGACGCCGCGTCGGAGCAGGGCTTGCAGCTCTGGGCTCACCTCCTGCCCATGGAAGCCCACCGTGAGCAGGCTGGCCGCCTGGCGCTCGAGCTCGGCGCTCATGGACCACCCCCTGGCGCGCTCCGCGCCGCGCTCACGACAGCCAGCGCGTGGCTCACTTGAGCGCCGAGGTGATGTCCGCCCCCAAAGAGTCGAGGCTGTCCATCTTCTTCTTGGAATCGGCCTTCGACGGCGCGGGGGCTGAGCTCGCCTTCGGCGGTGACGACTTCTTGGCGACGGCCGCGGCGGACTCCGGAGGCGCAAAAGCCGGCTCCGCCTCGCCCTTCGCCTCTTGCGCTTCCTGCGCCTCCTGGGCCTTCGTGGCGGCGACCTCCGCTTCGGCGGCGGCGAGGGCCTTCTGGGTCTTGGCCAGGTGCTCTCTCGCCTCCTTGGCCGAGATCTGTGGCTCCCCAGTCCCCGCCTGCTCCGCCTTCAGCGCGGCGGGACGAGCCTCCGGCTCCCCTCCGCCCGAACCCACGATCACGACGGCTCCGACGATGACGGCCACCCCGCCCAGGCCCACCCAAACCAGCGGGTTCGTCTTCTTCATGGGGATGCTCGGCTCGAGATCGCCCTCGTCCGCGCGCTCCCGTCCCCGACTCGACTGGTCCTCGGCCATGCTCCTACTTTTATCGCACCCGCTGGGTGGGATCCAGCACCGGGTAGGGAGCCGTCGCCGGCGCTCCATCGAGACATGATCGATGGAGGGTCGACAGGTGATCGGTACGAGCGAGCTGCGACCGATGATGGGGGTTGGCACGTGACGGCGGGACGGGCGTCGGAGCCCCCCTACCGGGCCCGAGCCGTGGCACCGCGCCGGCGCTGGACGATCATCACTGCTGGCACTGCTGGCATGCTGGCGCTGCTGGCATGCTGGACCCGACGCACGGCTCCCGAGGCTCAGCCCTCCCCTGCGCAGCGTCATTTGCGCGGGGTCATCGGTGCCGGGTCATCGGTGCCGGGTCATCGGTGCCGGGTCATCCGTGCGGGGCCATCTCGTGCTGGGCCGTTCGTGCTGGGCCGTTCGTGCGGGGCGGCCGGTGTTGGGGTCGCGGCTCCGCACCGGTCGTCGGAGCCGCGCCACCTCTCAGTATTTCGACAACATCCGTCTCACGAATCGCACACGCTTGGCAGCGCCCTTCCACTGACAGGACTTGCCCGTCGCGTAGTTGGCGACAGCACCCTCGAGGGAGCCCTTGCAGAAGTTGCGGCCCCGAGACAGCGCCCGTGACGCCTCGATGGCCGCCTCTCGGGTCGACTCGAGATCCGTCCCGGCCAGGCTGCGCCAGCGCTCGACCGGCAGATGATAGCCGTGATGGAGCTGCCAGAGGCTGATCGCTCTCCCCCCGTCGCACTCACCGATCTCCACGCGGCACTGGCCTGCGTGCACGTGCAGCGCGAGCCGCGTCTCGAAGAACGCCTGACCGAGGAGCAAGAACCCGAGCTCCCGCGGCGTGCCATGCCAAAAGCGCTTACAGGTCTGTGATTCGCTCTTCTCTGCGTCGTCCTTCGACTCGGAGCTTGCCTGAGACGGCGAGCGCTCCCGGCTCGAGTTTTCGTTGCGACAGGTAGCGATCGCGACTGCCTCGTCGATCGCCTGAGCAATCACGTTCAGTCGCACCTCTCGATCCTCGGTGCTTTCCTGGTCACCATGCCAAGCAGGAAAGGCCATTGCGGCCGCGAGTAGAGACTCTTTCAACATCATTCGCTCCCATTCCTCCGTCGAGAACCGCTGCCGAGAAACGCCTCCGCTGCGTAGCCCGGGAGGGCCATCAGCCGAATCGCGGCTCCTGCGAGCCGGTCGTGCGCTCGCGCGGTCTCCCCGTTCCGTCCCCCTCCAACGGCCCCGCCCAAAGACGACTTCAGAGGCGAGCCGTCGGCCCATGACTCGGCGCTGCCCGCAGGGCATTTTCCGCCTCGATCACGGCGGTGGACTCCAGTCCAGGGCTGTGAGCCGCCCGCGCCCTGCTGACGGGTCGGAAGCGGTGGGCGCTCCGACCCTCGATCTCGTTGGACACACATGAATCGAACTCAGTCCTTCACCCCCCAAGCTCGGTGCTTCGTACGCTCTGCACACTCAATCATTCACCCACGACCGAACATGCTTGGCGCCGCTTTCGGGTGCCGCTCGGAAGGGGAAGTGCTCTGCGCGGGCGCAAACACAGCGCAGCTCGCGGCCCTCGTCAATACACCATGGTGTGACGCATCGCGCGGATCGGCGCAGAGTGCACTGACAGCGTACGCGAGGTGACGAAGACATCGACGTGTCGTTTTCATCTCGCCGGAATGCACACCCCTGCACAAAACGTGCAAACCGAGGATAGTGAGCGATTTTGTATGAGGAATTCCGCGCGTCTCAGATCCGCAATGCAGCGGCTGCATCCGTGAAATGGACCAGCGCGCACGTCGACGTCTCGCGTCGAAAAAATGTCGCTCCGTTCCGTTCGAAGTGCTCCCCGACCATCCCCGACACCTGAGGCGCAGGCGCCGCCCGTCAAGCTCGGCCGCTCCCGTGATAGCCAGCGGCGAGGCTTTCGCGAGCACCGGAGCGGAGCCCCCATGGAACCGAGGTGCACGAAGTCCAGCACGCTGGACGGAGTGCACGGAGGCCTACGGCCCCTCGCCTCTGGCGAGGGAGCGCCGCAGGCGCAGTGAACGTACGTGGGTACTCGAGCACCGGAGCGCAGCGCCCCTTCCCCCCTGAGAATTGGGCCCCCTGAGAATTGGGCCCCCTGAGAATTGGGCCCCGAGGATGGGGCGAAGCCAAAACCCGAGATCGGCGGGCGTCCTGGTCCGTTCAGATACCGGCGATGGCTCCACGTCACCGCGCTGGGGTCCCTCGCAGCACTGCTCGGGTCCCTCGGTGCCGCTTCGGCGTCGAGCCACCGTGCGCCCTGCCCACCGCGTCGCGCGCCCTCCCCTCGGGCGCGCCTCGGCGCACGACCTGTACGAGCGGGTCGAGATCCCCTCACCGAGGGGCCTCCTCCTGCGCCGTCACCACGGAGACCCATCGCCCCCGCGCGCGCCTCTCCTGCGTCATCGAGGCGTTTCACCCAACCCGAAGCTCCCTCCGAAGCCTTCGGGTCCTGTGCTCCCGTTCCCTCACACCGAATGGGCGCGGCAGCTCCCGCGGTCGACGGTCGACCCGAGCGGCGGCACCTGACCCCCCCGAGCCGAAGCTTTCCGCTTCGGCCACTTTTCCCGGTTGCAGACCGGCGCGGCGTGGCTATGCTCCGCTCACTCTCTGCGGGAGTAGCTCAGTTGGTAGAGCACGAGCTTCCCAAGCTCGGGGTCGTGGGTTCGAGCCCCATTTCCCGCTCCGGGCGAGACGCTGTCCAGCGTCTCGCCCCCTGAACTTGCGTCTGGTAGCGCGGTCCCCCGCGGCCCGGCTCCACATTCCGGCTCGCCAAGGTCGGCGAGGAGGACGCCGGGCATCCGCGCCCCTCCCTTCGGCCTGCGCCACGCTCCGCAGACCCCGAACCAGTTGATTTCGCGGGCCTCGGGGTGGTAGGTGGCGCGAGCCGGGGTGCCCCGGTCAGGACTGAACGAGGGAAAACACAGGGACATGAGCTCACCCACCCCGAAAGCCCAGCCGGCCCCCCGCGGCCGCCTGCCCTTTGGCTCCGTGATGATGATCGGCGCGGCATGGCTGATGTTCGCCATGGTCGCGGTCTTCTACTCCATGCTGCCCCTGATCCTCCTGCCGGGATTGCCCTTCCTGTTCCTCGGCGTGGTGAGCCTGGTCACCGCCGTGACCCAGGAAGCGGAGAAGACGCGTCGCTGAGCTTGCCATGAAGATCGCGAAAGTCTCGTCTCGTTGTGAGTGCCAGGCGCGGCTCGGAGCCGAGCTCGATGAGGATCGCAAGGTGCTCCGGGGCTGGAGCCGCGACATCCGCAACCGCACGTTGGTGTCGCCGTGCACCTTGGCGGGCACCGAAGGTGAGCGCTTCCACCTCGTCTGGCTCTGCGCCGTCTGCGGCCGCAACACCCTGCGCTCCTTCGACGCCGGAGCGCTCGTCTTCCAGGACGTCCCCGAAGCTTCCGGGCCACACCAGAGCGCCTGAGAGCTCCCCGGCGAGCGTCCGGCGAGCTCTCGACATCGACGGCCTCGGTCACCAGCGTCCGCGGCGCGGCGCCGGTACGGGTGCGCCCGCGCGCCGTCGCCACGAGGCGTCACCGCGCAACGCCGCCCCCACGCCGTCGCCCGACTCCCCCCACCTCACGGGCCCACCTCACGGGCCCATTTCACAGGCACACCTCAGAGCGACGCCTGATACAGGGCGAGCAGATCGTCCCGCGTGCACGGGCGGGGGTTCGAGGTGTGGCAAGCGTCCTCGATCGCGAGATCCGCGAGGCCCTCGAGGTCTTTCTCAGCGACGTCCACGGCGCGCAGCCCCCGGGGGAGCCCGAGCCGAGCGCGCAGCCTCTCGACCCGCGGCGCCGTGTCGTGCGCCGTCTTGCCCCCGAGCAGGACGCCCACGTCCCGGATGCGATCGGGACACACCTCCAGGTTGAACCGGAGCACCGCGGGCAGGCACAGGGCGTTGGCCAGGCCGTGATGGACGTCGTGCTGACTCCCCAGTGGATGGGCGAGCGAGTGACACGCGCCGAGCCCTTTCTGGAACGCGACGGCGCCCATCATCGCCGCCTTCATCATGGCGCCGCGGGCGTTCAAGTCGGCGCCGTCCTCCACCGCGCGCTCCAGATTCTTCGCCACCAGATCGATGCCGCTCAAGGCGACGGCGTCCGCCATGGGGTGGTCACCCTTCGACAGGTAGGCCTCGATGCAGTGGGTGAGCGCGTCGAACCCCGTCGCGGCGGTCACGTGGCGTGGCAGCCCCCGCGTCAGCTCCGGATCGAGGATCGCGACCCGGGGCATCAGCCGGGGAGAGAAGATGACCGTCTTGCGGCCGGTGGAGCGCAACGTCAACACGCCGCTGCGTCCCACCTCGCTCCCCGTCCCCGCGGTCGTCGGGATGGCGATGGAGGGCGGCACGTGCTCGGGGACCAGGCGATCGCCGCCCCGCGCGTCGTCGAGCTCCTCGAAGGGCAACCGGGTCGCCGAGCGCAACACGATGAGCTTGCCTGCGTCGAGCGCAGAGCCCCCGCCCACCGCCACGACACCGTTGGCGCCCTGCTCGGCGTAGGCGCGGGCGCCCTGCTCGACGTCACTCTCCGTCGGGTTGCCCTGCACCCCGCTGAAGATCGCCGCTCGGATGCCCGCGGCGCCCAGCGACTCCAGCACCGGCTCGCACAGGCCCGCCTGCAGCACGCCGGGATCGGTGACCACGAGTGCCCGCGTGATCCGCGCGGCGCGCGCCTCGTCGCCGACGGCGCGCACGACTCCTACCCCAAAGACGATGCGCGTCGGAAACGCCCAAATGGCCATGTGTGAGTCCTCCTCGAGCGCGGCGGCTCAGATGGTTTCGAAGTAACGACGAAGCTCCCAGTCGGTGACCGCCCGCCGGTAGCACTCCCACTCCCAGCGACGGGTCATCGTGAAATGCTCGACGAACTCGGCGCCGAACAGCTCCCGCGCAGCGCGGCTCCCCGCGAACAGCTCCGTGGCCTCGTTCAGCGTCCGCGGCAGCGTGGGCCCTCCGACGCCGGGCTCGCCCCGCACGGCCGCGGCGGGCTCGAGCTCGTGCTCGATGCCCCACAGGCCCGCGCCGAGGGTGGCGGCGATCCCGAGGTACGGGTTGACGTCCGCTGCGCCCTGGCGGTGCTCTACCCGCAAGGCGTCGGGCTCGTCGGGCCCGATGATGCGCAGCGCGCAGGTCCGGTTCTCGACGCCCCAGCACGGGACGAGCGGCGCCCAGAGCCCGGGCACGTAGCGCTTGTAGCTGTTCACCGTCGGCGACACCATCGCCGTGAGCTCCCGCATGAGCGCGAGCTGCCCACCGATGAACTGGCGCATGAGCGCGCTCATGCCGTGTTCGGCGCGCGGGTCGTGAAAGGCACTCTTGGAGCCTCGCCAGAGGCTCTGATGGATGTGCCCGCTGCAGCCCGGCAGGTTCGCGTTCCACTTGGCCATGAACGTCGCCGTCAACCCATGACGGTGAGCGATTTGTTTGACCGTCGTCTTGAACAGAGCTGCGTCGTCGGCGGCCCGGAGGGGGTCGGTGACCGCCAGGGCAGCTTCGTACACCCCAGGCCCCGTCTCCGTGTGTAGGCCCTCGACGGCGATGCCCGCGGCGGCCAAGGTGTCCTGCAGATCTGCCATCAGCTCCGCATCCTGCCCCGTGCGCAGCCAGCTGTACCCGAACATTCCCGGATCGAGGGGCTCGAGGTTCGTGAAGTTCTTGCTCACCAAGGACTCACGCGTCTCTCGAAAGACGAAGAACTCGAACTCGAGGGCGACCTTGGCTCCGAGCCCGAGAGACTCGAGGCGCGCGAGGACGTGTCGCAGCAGACTCCGCGGGCACGCCGGATGCCGCTGCCCGCTCGAATCCAGAAAATCCGCCAAGAACGCCGCCACGCCGGGCTCCCAGGGGATGCGCCGCTCCGTCGTCGGATCGATCCACGCGTGCGCGTCGGGATACCCCGTGTGCCACCCGGTGACCTGCGCGCCATCGTACAGGACGTCGCCCACGTCCCAGCCGAAGATCACGTCACAGAAGCCAAAGCCCTTCGCCAGCGCGGACTCGAGCTTCTCGAGGGAGACGTACTTTCCCCGGAGCACGCCGTCGATGTCGAAGCTCCCGATCTTGGCGCGACGGATCCCCTCGCGCCGCAGCCTCCGAACGATGTCGCTCGCCGCGCTGCGCGCGCCGGAGCTCGAGCCCGATCCGGAGGGAGCCCGCCGCGCGCGCTTCTTCGTTGCCCCTCGAGACGACTCACCTCGACCTGCTCCCCCGCCGCGCATCGACCAGCCTCCCGGGCCTCGCTCCGCGAGAGACCCCCCAAACTTCTAGGATGACACATCCCCGCGTTGCCGGGGGCAGAAACGGTCCCGGGCGCCGTCAGCCAAAGTGCTCGGGCCCTGGAGCGAGCACCGTCCTCACTCGGAGCGCCCGAGCACCGACGCGGCGGCCAGAACGACCGCCACCCCGAACAACCCCAGGCTGATCCAGAGGGCGGGGAGCGGCCCCCAGGAGAGGCTCTCTCCCCCACTCGCAGCCGCGTGGGCCTGGTTGCGGGCCGCGATGAGGACGGCGCCCACGAGCAGCACCCCCGCCCCCGTGAGGCGTCCCCAGTCGACGGTCGAACGGCGCGTCGACGCGGGGGGGCGGGATGTCGGCCGCTGCGAGGGGGCCCGCAGCGAGGGAGCTGGCTGCGAGGGGAACTGGGATCCTGAGGCCGGCGGGGGAAGGCGCGAAGGAGAGGGCCCCGGCGACGGGGCGAGGGACGGACGAGAGGACCTCTGGTTGGCTCCCGGAGGCGCCAGGGATGCGACCCTGCGGTCGTCTCCGTTTGCACCCTTGCCTTCGTCGAGGGGCTCCAACAGCACGTTCCCCGGCCGAGCAGAGGGCGAGCCCGGGGGCAGCGTCGAGCGCCTCGGTGGCGCGCCCGTGGAGATGGCCACAGAGGCATCCGGGGAAGCTCCCAGCGCCGAGGGGCGTCCGTGGGACGCGAGCTCGCCTGGGGAGGGCCCGGGCGCATGGAGCGGCGGGCGGAACGAAGGGTGGACCGACGTCCGCGGCGGCGGAGGGGCGGAGGGATGAATCGACGGGTGGGAGGACGCGCGCGGCGGAGCGGACGGACTCGGGCGCCGATCGGGCCGCGGCGCCGGGGGCGCGGTCGACTCCAGGAGAGACTCCAGGGGCAGGTCGTCGAGCTCTCCCGGGGCCGAACCGACGGCGGCAACCCCGGAACGCTTCAAGTCGCCGGGCAGCGGCGGCGCCCCGGGGATATCCAGCGGGGGCACGACGGGCATGTTCCCGGAGGACGGCGCCGCGCCGAGAACCGGGGGCAACTCCGAGCGGGAGGGCGGCTCGAACTCGAGGGCGTCGAGGGCGGGCGGAGGTTGCCACCGGCGCCTCCGGGAGCCGAGGGGGGCCCGCGGTGGGGGCGGAGGCTGGCTCTCCCGGAGGGCATCCCAATCCACCGCCAGGTTCGAGGGGCCTGGGGGCGGGAGCCCCGTGAGCCGCGGCGCGGCGCCGACGGTCTCGTCCGCGCGTCCTTCCACACCGTACCCATCCACGCCGCGTCCTTCGTGTTTTTCGGCGCGGGGATCCTCGCGGCGCGACCACCTCGGGTTTCCATTCGAATCGAGGTCCAGCGCCTCGAGGAGCTGGTCCCAGAAGCTCCGGACCGTGACGAAGCGCGTCCTCGGATCGAGCGCCAGGGCTCGCTCGAAGATCGCCTCCACGTCGTCGGAGACGCGCACGCCGCGCGTCCGCGGGGTCGGCCGCTGCGCGGGGTCGAGGATGGCCCGGCGCAAGGCAGGGGGCTCCCCGTCGAAGACGCGCCCCCCGCGGATCGCCTCCACCAGAGTGAGCGCCAGACCCCACACGTCCGTCCACGTGCCCGTCGCCCCGTACCTGTCCGGCGCCCACTGCTCGGGGGCCGCATAGGCGGGAGAGACGCCGCCGGCGAGAGCCTCGCCCCCAACGGGGGCCCTGCGAGCGCTTCCCATCGAGCCGCGGACGCCGAGGCCGAGGATCTTGACGACCTGCTCCCCCCCGATGAAGGCGACGAAGAGCTTCTTTGGCTCGAGCCCGCGATGAATCAGCGGCGATGTGCCCGGTGGCACGGAGAGCGCGTGGGCTTGCTCCAGGGCTCGAGCCACCGGCGTGAGCATCCGCACCAGCTTGCGCAGGCCGATCGGCGGGCGTCCCTGAGCGACCCGCTGGGCGACGATGACGTCGAGGGTCCACCCCTCGAGCCACTCGAGCACGATGAGGGGGACGAGCTGTGCTCCGCCTAATCCAGGGCCTGATCCAGCGCCCGATCCAGGGCCTGATCCAGCGCTCTGACCTCCACTGGATCCACCGCTCTGTCCACCGCTCTGGACGACGTCGACGTGCAGCGGACGCGCGATGGCGGGGCTCACGGCGGCGAGGCGAAACGACGGCTCCGTCTCCCTGCGGAGCTGCTCCAAGAGGCGCGCACCGTCGACCGAGGGCTCCGCGGGGACCTTCAGGCACTTGAGGGCCACCCGCACCCGGAAGCCGCGGTGCTCCGCCCGATACACGACGCTGAAGGCGCTCTCGGCGATCACCTCCTCGACCAGGTAGGTGCCGGCGACGACTTTACCCAGGATGCCGAAGCGATCTTCCACCATGCGCGACCCATCCAAGTCGACGACACCGCGCGGCTCCGTCGAGCTTGCTCCACGGGACGCTATCGCCGCCGCCGCCTCGGGGCTAGAAGAAGCGGTCGGGAGAATCGGCGACTCAATGCTCTGGGGCCTGCTCAGCGTCATCCGCGGCGCGGCGTATCTCGTCCGCACCCCCGCCACCTGGCCCCGCGCCGCGGTGCCCGTCCTGGTGTTCTTCGTCCTGTTCGTGGGCGGCCTCGCCCTGTCGATCGGTCTGCTCCGGCCGGGGGTGCTGGCCTGGCTCGGCGCCAGTACGGACGCCCCCCTCTCCGACTGGCGGACCCTCGGCAGCGAGGCGCTCGCCTGGCTCGCCACCCTGGCTGCCGGAGCCCTCGGCGCGATCGTCGCGCTCCTGCTCGCCCCGCCCCTCTCCGCGCCCGCCCTCGAGGGCATCGTCGCCCTGCGGGAGCGCAGCCTGAACGTGCCCGAGCGCGGCCCCAGCAGCTTCTGGCAGGAGCTCCTCTGCGGCCTGCGGGCACAGCTCTTCGGCGGGCTGGTCCTCGGCCCCCTCCTGCTTCTGACTTGGCTCGGAGGACTCGTCGTCCCCGCCGCAGCGCCGGTGCTCGTCCCCCTGTCGTTACTCGGCACCGCCTTCGGCGTCGCGTGGGGGCTGCTGGACTATCCCTTGACCCTCCGCGGAGTCGGCGCTCGGGAGCGCTTTCTGTTCCTGCGGCGGCACGCGCGCGTGTGCCTCGGGTTCGGGGCAGGCTTCGCGCTCGTGTTCTGGGTGCCCTGTCTGTCTCTGCTCTTGCTCCCGGTGGGTGTGATCGGCGCGACGGAGGTCGTCTGGCACCTCGCCGCCCTGGACCCGGAGGCCCCCCCAAACCTCCGGGGGAACTCCACGGCGAGCTCCGCGGGGAGCGACGACGCCTCGACGAACCGCGCGGAGATGAGCTGAGGCGGACCTGAAGGGGGACGTGACGAGTCCGGGATCCTGCTACGCTGAACTCGTGCTGCGCTGGCTTCCGCTCGGAATCGTGCTCCTCGTCCTGACGGAGCTGTACCTGCTGCTCGCGCTGGGGCGACTCATCGGCCTCGGCCCGACGGTGGCGCTCACGGTGCTCACGGCCCTGCTCGGCGCCGCCATGGCGCGCTGGGAGGGGCTGCGCGTGTGGAGAGAGTGGATGCTCACACTCCAGCAGGGACGCCCCCCTGCCAGGGGGCTCTTCGAGGGGGTGCTGGTGCTGGTCGGCGGGGCGCTGCTCATCCTCCCCGGGGTGCTGACGGACTTCGCGGGGCTGCTCTTGCTGTTCCCCCTCACCCGCCGAGCCATCGCTCGTCCCTTGGAGCGCGTCGTCTCGGGGCAGGTCATCCACACGAGCGTGCGCTTCATCGGGACGCCGCCCCCGGGTGCCCCGTCGATGCAGCGGCGGCACGGCCCCCACGACGTCGTGGACACGACGGGCGAGACCCTGCACGACCACAAAGGCGAGCTCCCCGGCCGCTGACGGGATCCCGATTCGAGCGACGTCCTCGCTCCGGCAACCAGCGGCCCGTTCTGGGTGGGCAACCGTCCATGGTCACCGCACAGAGCACGCACTTGGGCTGGACCGTCGCTTCCCTCCTGTTCGCTGCGGTCGCCTGCAGCGACGAGCAGACAGACGATCCGATCGGCGGCGGAGGGGGCGGCGGGGGTGACGTCGAGGCCTCCGGGGGCAGCGGGGGCGATCTTCCTGGCTCGACCGGGGGCAGCGGAGCACAGGGGACGGGGGGTAGCTCCGTCGTCTGGCCTTCGAACCCGGAGAACTCCCCGGAGATCGAGCTGTGGTACGGCGACGAGCAGATCATCGGCGGTCCAGAGCAGCCTGCTCCTCAGCGCTGGGTGAACGTGCTCGGTCGCATCACCGAGCCGACCGCGAGCAGCGCGACCTACCGGGTCAACGACGGTCCGGCGCGGTCGTTTCCCTTCGGGCCGAGCACCACACGCCTCCTCGGCCCCGGGGACTTCAACCTGGAGGTGGAACGTGCCGCCCTCCTGCCGCCCCCCGACTTCAACAGCGTCGACATCCTGGTCGAGACGGGGAGCGACGAACCGTTGTTCCGTCGTGTCTACCTGCAGGTGTACCCCCCGGTCACCGTGGCGCCCGACCTGTACGTGGACTTCTCGGCTCTCCCGGACGTCGCCGCCCTCAACCAAGTGGCGGCGGTGGTCGACGGCCTCTGGGAGCTCACCGACGACGGCGTCCGGACCACGGAGCTGGGCTACGATCGCCTCATCGCCCTCGGCTCCCAGGACTGGTCGAGCGACTACGAGGTCCTCGCGGAGTTCACCCTCCACTACTGGCGCAACTGGGGAGCGGTGGGAGTCGCCGTCGGGTGGCAAGGGCACACGGGCGCGCAGGATCCGCGGGAAGACTGGCCCCTGGAGGCGTTGGGCTGGGTGCGCAAGGTCGTGCCCCAACCGGAGCTCCAGATCATGGCCTACAGCGGGGGCGTCCTCGATCGCCGCGCCTTCGAGCTCGTCGAGGGCAACACCTACCTTCTGCGCACCAGGACCGAGCGGGGCGCGGGGAACGCGCGCTCGGCCTCGCTCCGGATCTGGCCAGCAGGCGCGGACGAACCCGCAGACTGGCTCCTCGAGACCGCGGCCCCCCTCCACGATGGCTCCGTGCTCCTCGTCGCGCACCACGCGGACGTGACCTGGCACAACGTGACCGTCACGCCCCTGTGAGCTCCGGGCTCCACACCGGTCGGATGCTCCCTGTGGTGTCCTCTCTGGTGCCCTCGCCCCTCGGGGCCGTCGCAGGTACGGAGCGGCTCGAGCAAGCACGCCGGCCGCTCGCGAAGCGGTTCTCGGCGATCCTCCGCTCGCGACGAACGCCTGCGGACGAAGCTCTGGGGGCGCGGGGGGCCGCAGAAGCCGGGCGCGCGCGTTTTGGCGGGGGTCTCGAAATCGATCCGAGAACCTTTTGCCGCGCCGTGCGTCGAACGGTGCATGCGCTGGCTATCGTGGATGGGTTTCGCCGGGGTGTGCCTCGGTGTGGGATGCAACTCGGGGTGCTCGGGGACCTCCCCCCCTCTCGGCGGCTCGCTGCCTCCAGGCGTCGTGGCGGCGACGGGAGCCGACGCCGGTAGTCGTCCCCCGGGAGCCGACGTCGCCCAGGTCACGGAGGCTCTCTCCCACGCCCCGCATCGGTTCGTCGCGCGCACGCCGGCGCCCCGTCACCGCCCCCCGCCACCCCCGCCGCCCCACGTCCACACGCTGCCCGCGTTCGTGGACGGCTCGGCGCGCTGCCTCCCCGTCGCCGTCAGCCCTTCCCCTCGCCCGCGGCCGCTCCCACCGCCCCGTTGGCCCGCGGGGAGCCAGGACGCCGCGGCCCCGAAACCCAGCAAGGGCGCTTCTCGATCGGGGCTCGGAGCGTCTGGCGCTCCCCGTCCCTCGACGCCGCGGGAGGCGGCAGGGAGCGTCCATGAGGAGAGCTCCCTTCAGGCTCGGAAAGAGCGCGCGGAGGGCAAACCCACGGCAAACGTGCCCCCAGCTCCAGCGGCTGGTTACGGCGACGCGTCCCGCGCGCCCCTGCTCCCTCCGGACGCGCCGGATGCGTCGCCGCTCAGCGTGCCCTCCGCCGAGTGGGGAGCGTCCATCTATCTGTCCAATGATGACTCGATGAGCCTGTCGTCGGCGCAGCGGGTGATCTGGGCCATCGACCACTACCAGCCCATCCCCCGCGCTCACGTCCGCCCCCACGAGCTGCTCAACTATTTCTCGTTCGAGACCGCGGAGGTCCCGACGGATCGCGACTTCTCCGTCGTCGCCAACATCGAGCCCCGCGGGGACGAGAGCGGTCTGTATTCCCTGGCCTTGGCCATCCAGGGGCGGCCGCTGACCACCGACACGCGCCGCAACGCCAACCTCGCCTTCGTGATCGATCGCTCCGGTTCGATGGCCGCGGAGGGGCGCATGGAGTACGTCAAGCGCGGCTTGCTCCGCTCGCTCGCCGAGCTCAAGCACGGTGACATCGTCCACCTGGTGCTCTTCGACGGCGCGGCGTGCACGGCCGCCAAGAACTTCGTCGTCGGGCGCGACTCCCACCAGCGCCTCGCGGACATCATCCGCCGCATCGAGCCGCGGGGCTCCACGAACCTGAACGACGGCCTCTCCCAGGGCTACGCGGCGGCCGACGCAGCCTACCAGCCCACCTACACGAACCGCGTCGTGCTCGCCACGGACGCCTTGACGAACACCGGCGTCACCGATCAGGGGCTGATCTCCATCGTCGCGAAGCACTTCGACGCCCGGCGCATCCGTCTGAGCGGCGTGGGGGTCGGCAGCGAGTTCAACGACGCGCTCCTCGACGAGCTGACGGAGCGCGGCAAGGGGGCCTACGTCTTCCTCGGCAGCGACGCGGAGGTCGACGCCGTGTTCGGCAGCCGCTTCGTGTCCCTCATCGAGACCACCGCCAACGACGTCCATTTCCGCCTGCACCTGCCGCCCTCCCTCGCCATGAGCGTCTTCTACGGAGAAGAGGCCTCCACGGAGAAGGCGCGGGTGCAAGCGATCCACTATTTCGCCAACACCGCGCAGCTCTTCCTGAGCGATCTGAAGACCCGTCACGGCGCCCTCTCGACTCAGGACGACATCATGCTCACCATCGAGTACGAGGATCCCGAGAGCCTGGAGAAGCGCGCCGAGGAGTACGCCTTCAACCTCGGCTCGATCCTGGGAGAGTCGAGGAACGTGCGCAAAGCACGGCTCGTGGATCGCTTCATCCGTTCGGTGCAGGCCCTCGCCGACCGCCCCCTGCCGCCGCGCTACGCCTATCGACCCGCGTCCTGGTACGACGACGGAGCGTGGGGGACGTGTGAGTCCGTGCGCGGCGAGCTCGCGACGCTCGCCCACGGACTCTCTCAGGACCCGGAGGTGCTCCGCGTCCAGGGCCTCTGGGACAAGTTCTGCGGCCGCTACGTCACGCCCGTCGAGCCTCCCCCCACGCGTCCCTCGCCTCCGGTCCGTCCCGTCCCCCGCCCTGTGCCGCCGCCCTTCACTCCCACCCCGGACGTCCCGCCGCCACCCCATCAGCGGAACAACGACTACGCGCCGCCGCCCGCGGGCTGGCCCAGCGCCCAACGATGAGGGGACGTGGGCTCCTGGGGCGCAGCTCCGTCCACAGCCGTCGCTCCGGAGGCTGGAAGCGGTCCCCCTCGCCCCTCGCGGTGGGCCGCGCCCTCCTACGGCCCGGCGTCGCGAGGGGGGCCTCGCGCGGCGCCCTCTTCAGCGAACGATCGGCCCGGGCACGAAGCAGGAGATGTTCGTCTCGATCTTGAAGTTCGACTCGGACGTGTGTCGCTCGGCGTGGAAGATGTCCATGCTGTAGGTATTCCCCGGCACGATGCCGAGCTCGCCGGCGACGGCGTCGAAGTCGATCTCTCCGGTCTTGGGCAGGTGCATGCTGCCGAGATCGAGGGCGAGCTTGCCGTTCACGAAGATCCACATGTCGTCGTCGCCCGTGAAGCTGAAGACCTGCCCCTTGACGTACCCGAACTGCAGGTGGACTTCGGTGGTGAAGAGGTAGTTCTTCGAGTTGTTCGCCGGGCTCACCCCGAACCCCTCGTCGGGACCGAGGGGGAAAAACTCGCTGCTCTCGTAGACGAACTTACCGGGCTCCGTCGGGCTCTCCGTGAGCTCGAGCTCCTTCACGAAGGTCTGGTTCACGCCCTCCACGTCCCGGTACCACTGGTCGAAGGTCTCGGCGCTGGTGATGACGGGGATGTCGGGGGACCAGTACGGATCGCACTCTCGCGGCGTCGGGGGATCCTCGTTGATCCCCCACGGGCAGCCCACCGAGTCTCGAAAGACCGGCTTCGAATCGGGTCCGAGGGTCGCCTCGACGAGCTGGAGGCGGACCTCGTCCCCGGAGAACTGCATCTCGAAATCCGGATGAGCCTCCGTGAAGTCTCGGTACACGACAGGGAGCACGGTGCCGCAGTCCTCGTTTTGGGGCTCGTCCTCGTCCGGAACGGGGATCAAACCGCCGCCGCTGCCCTCGGCGGGCCCCGCACCAGAGCCGCTGCCACCCGCGCCGTTGCCACCGTTCGACCCCAGGGGGCCCTCCCCGCGGCCGCTGGGCTCGCCAGAGCAGCCCGCCAGGAGAAGTGCCAGAGCAAATGTAGGAGTGAGTAGGGAGCGCAAAGCCAAGATCGTCCTCCGTAGGGTCAACGGGCTGGCTGATTCTCGCATAGCCCCGCGCCGCCGACCACCAACCCCGGCCACCCCACCGAGAACGGTCATGCCTCGCCTGGCACGTGAAGCGTTTTGCATTACACTTCCGCCGCCATGGGAGAACAGCGCCGTGAACGCACCCTCAACGTCCGCATCACCGAGGTCGAAGCCGCGATGCTGCGCGCCCTCGCCGCCCACGCCGGCTTGAGTCAGTCGGACATGGTGCGCCAGTACATCCGCCGCGCCTTCGCGGAGCTCCCCCAAGCGTCGAAGCCCCCGCGCAAATGAACGCCCCCATCGAGGGCGGCGCTCCGAAAGGCGAGGTCCCTCACCGTATCCCCGAGCTCGCTCCGAGCGCGCCAGACCCCACGCAGCCAGCTGAGTGGCGTCTCTCGATGCCAGTCGGGAGCTCCGCCCCGCTCCACTTCGATTGCGACTGCGGCTGTGTTCCTGGTGGGCCGACAGGGACTCGAACCCTGGACCTATGGATTAAAAATCCACTGCTCTACCGACTGAGCTATCAGCCCTTGGGGGCGCTGTGTAGCGGAAAGCCGCCGCGCGCGCCACTCCTCACGGTGCCCCGCGAGGCCGAAGTCGCGACAGGGCCGGACCGACCTCCCGCTGGAGGGTCGCCTCCCCTTCCTTGCCAAGGAAAGCCCCGATGCTGAAGAGCGCGAAGCTCGCGTAGTCGAAGAGGAGCTGGCGGACGGTCACCTCCGGATCTTCCCCCGGGGCCACCAGGGGCACGTTCGCGGCGACGCGGCTGGGGTTCAGGCGCCCCTGTTCGTCCGGCCCTGCGCCGCGGAACAGGAGATCGTAGACGACGCCCGCGCCTACGGCGAAGGAGCTCAGGCTGGCGCGCAGCTCCTCCGCTTGCCCGGCCTGCCGCGCGGCCCGGAAGACCGCCACGAGGACCTCGTTCGCCGCCTCCACCACGGCGGTGATGCCCCCCGTGAGGCGCGGCGGGAGGATCACCACCTGCTTGGCCTGGGCGAGACCATAGATTTTCTTGGTGGTCTCGAACTCACCGAGCCCCGTCGCCCGACCGATCACCTCGACGCTGTTCCGCCCGTCGATGTGCGCCCAGACGTCCTGGTACTCGGCGGCCACCTCCTCGATGCCCTCCACGCGTTGGGGCACGTGGTCCCGCGACGGGATCTTCTCCTGGAAGTAACGCACCTCGTCCATGCGCGTGACACCATCCATGAGGAGCGCGTTCACGCTCACCATCTGCCGCGTCGGCATGCGGGTGTCGTCCAGGCCGTCGAGGAAGAAGAACGTGCCGTCGGACACGGTCATCGCGCCGAAGACGACCTCCTCGATCTGGCGCCGGATGGCGTGGTAAACTTGTTCTTTCTGCAGGAACCCTCGCTCGACGGCGGTCTCTCCGAAGCGCTTCCCTTGAGCCGTGCTCTGCTCCACCTCGCGCAGCTGCTCCTCCGAGAGCAGGCCGTAGTGGAACATCACCTGACCGAGGCGTTCGGAGGGGACGTTCGTCTGCACGCCGATCACTTGCGCCTGGTCCAGGAAGATCCGCCTGCAGTGATCGCCCTCGTGCACGCTCAGGACCCCGCGCCAGCCGGTCTGACCCACGAGCGCGAGCACGTCGCACACCGTGCCCGGCGCCGTCAGCTCGCCGGCGAGCCGCACGATGGCTCCATCCCCCTCGTCGACCCGCCCGTCCTCCCCCGTGTAGCGCATGAACACGACGTGGTCGGGCGCCGGCAGGAGGCGGTACGTACCGCGGTGAGGACGCATGCGCTGGCTCGCCACCGTCCCGATCGGATGCGCCACCCCCTGGGCGTCGATGCGGATGAGCTCGTCGCGTGCGTCTCTCATGACCACCATGACTCTAATGCACACCGCCGCTCCAGGGAAAACCTCCAGCGCCTCCCTCGAGCTTTCCCTCGACGTCCCCCGGAGCCTCCCGGCGTCCGCCCCATCCGCCCGAAACGTGCGGCACGGGACATGCCCGACGCGGGCCCCGACCCACGAAAGTCCACCGCGGAGAGCCAGACGCGAGCACCGTCCCCCAACGTGAGCCCTCCAGGAGGCTCCGCCGCGACGACCGCGAGCACCCACGAGTCCTCCTCGGTGGCGGACAGTCGGCGCCCTGCGCGCCCCTCCAGCGCCCTTCAGCGCAGCTCAGCGACGGTGTCGCCAAACATCCGCTCGAGGCCCGCCAGCACGACGTCGCTGGGGGTCACCCGCAACTGGGTGAGCTCCAGGGTGGCTTCGGCCCCGTCGGGGAGGGAGACGATCAGGTCCACGGGGCACTCCCCGGGGCACCGCGCGAGCAGCGACCGCAGGGCCTCGAGCTGGCTCCGTCCCAGGCGATCGGAGTGCAGCCGGATGGCCATCGAGCGGGTCGCCGCCATGACGGCGTCCGCCAGCGGCTCCACCGAGTCCACGAGCAGCGTCGGCTCCTTCTCCTCGTCGGGCTCGTCGCTGATGGGGAAGCTCACCTTGCCGGAGACGAGCACGGGCTCTCCGCTCGTGAGGAGGTGTGAGTACGTGTCGATGCGATCACCGCGCAGCTTGGCCTTCACGCGGCCGAAGGCGTCCTCCACCTCGAAGAAGGCGGCCTTGCCCCCCGCGCCTCCCTTGAAGAGGCGCTCCTGGTAGTTCTCGACCATCCCGGTGACGCTCTGCACGCTCCAGGCCTCCGCCTCCCGCAGCTTGATCGAGCTGACCGCTCCGAGGCGGGTCATCTTGGTCCCATACCGGAAGAGCGGGTGCCCGGAGACGTAACAGCCGAGGGCCGCCTTCTCCCGCCGCAGCATCTCCAAGCGATCCCAGGCCTCGACCTGGGGGTAGTCGTCGTTGATGCTCCCGCCGGCGTCGCCGCCGTTCGAGCTCCCCGCCGCCTGCTCGAACAATCCGAACAGGGTCGCCTGGCCTCGCTCCCGATCGCGGGTGGCGCTGCGGCTGCGTTCGAGGGCCCGATCCACTGCCTCGAAGGCCCGGGAGCGAGGGATCCCCATGGGGTCGAGCACCGAGTCGAAGGCGCCGCACTGGACCAGGGATTCCAGCACCCCCTTATTCAGGCGCCGGGCGTCGACCCGCGACGCGAAGTCGAACAGATCTCGGAATGGGCCTCCCGACGCGCGGATCTCGAACATGCTGGCGAGGGCCGCCTCGCCCACCCCGCGCACGGCGCCGAGCCCGAACCGGATCTGAGGGCCGTACTTGTCCCGCAGCTTTCCCGGGCCTCGGGCGCTGCCGGAGCCGTCGGGGTAACGATACACCACCGTGAAGTCGGTCTCGCTGGCGTTGATGTCCGGCGGCAGCACGCTGACGCCCCAAGCGCGCGCTTCGGCGATGGTCCGCACCACCTTGTCGATCTTGTCCTTGTCCGTCGTGAGCGCGGCGGCGAAGAACTCCGTCGGGTAGTGCGCCTTCAGGTAGGCGGTCTGGTAGGTGACCAGGGCGTAGGCCGCCGAGTGGCTCTTGTTGAAGCCGTAGGACGCGAAGCCCTCGATCTCGTTGAAGATCGCCTCGGCCTGAGCAGGATCGACGCCCTTCTTCGCGGCTCCGTCCACGAAGAGCTGCTTCTGCTTGGCCATCTCCTCGGCCTTCTTCTTGCCCATCGCGCGGCGCAGCAGATCGGCGCCGCCGAGGGAGTACCCCGCGAGGCGCTGCGCGATCTGCATGACCTGCTCCTGGTAGACGGGGACGCCATAGGTCGGCGCGAGCACCTCGTCGACGAGGTCGTGGAGCTTGCGGATGGGTTTGCGGCCGTGCTTGACGCCGATGAAGTCGTCGATCATGCCCGTGCCGAGGGGGCCCGGGCGATAGAGCGCCACGGCGGCGACGATGTCCTCGAAGCAGTCCGGCTTGAGGCTCCGGAGCAGCTGCTGCATCCCGCTCGACTCGAGCTGGAACACGCCGGTGGTGTCACCACTCGAGATGAGCTGATAGGTGGCTCGATCGTCGAGGGGTAAGGTGCGCACGTCCAGGGGGCGCCCCTTGCGATCGGGGCGGGCGTTCACGAGCCGCTGCGCCACGTCGATGACCGTGAGCGTCTTGAGGCCCAAGAAGTCGAACTTGACGAGGCCCGCCTCCTCGACGTCGTTCTTGTCGTACTGCGTGACGATCGCCGAGTCGCTCAGGAACGTCGGCACATGATCGTCGAGCGGCCCTTCGCTGATCACGACGCCCGCCGCGTGCATCCCGGCGTGCCGCGTGAGCCCCTCGAGGCGCTGGCTCTGCTCCACCAGCTCCGCGATCCGCGGATCCGTGTCGACCAGGTTCTTGAGCTTCGGCTCCATCTCCAGGGCCTGGGCGATGGTCGCCGTCTTGCCCTGGCCCAGATCCGGCACGAGGCTCGCGATGCGCTGCGCCTCCGGAGCCGCGATGCCCATGGCCCGCGCGACGTCCTTGATCACGCTGCGCGCTTTCAGGTTCTGAAAAGTCGCGATCTGCCCGACGCTCTCTTTGCCGTACTTTTCCGCGACGTAGTCGATCACCCGGTCCCGCCGCGACATGCAGAAGTCGATGTCGAAGTCGGGCATGCTCACGCGCTCCGGGTTGAGGAAGCGCTCGAACAGCAGGTTGTAGGGGATCGGGTCGATCTCCGTGATCTCCATGCTGTAGGCGACCAGCGACCCGGCACCGGAGCCTCGCCCCGGGCCGACGGGGATCCCCATCGACTTCGCCTCACGGATGAAGTCCCAGACGATGAGGAAGTAGCCGGCGTACTGCATGCGCAGGATGACGTCGATCTCCCGGCTCAGGCGATCACGGTACTCCTGCTCGTCGAAGGCCTGCCCCAAGGCGCGCATCTGCTCGAAGCGCAGCTCGAGGCCCTGCTCCGCCACGTGGCGAAAATAGCTCTCCGGAGTGTGATCCTCCGGGACGGGGAACCGCGGCAACATCGGCGTGCCGAGGCTGAGCTCCAGCCCCGAGCACATCTCCGCCACGCGCAGGGTGTTCTTCAGGGCCTCCGGGTACTCTCCGAAGCTCGCCGCCATCTCCGCGGGGCTCTTCAGGTACATCTCGGAGGAGCCGTGGTGGGTCGGCAGCGCCTCCTGATAGGTCCGCCCCAGGCGCACGCACTCCAGATAGAGCTGCGCCGCGGCGTCCTCCTTGGCCATGAAGTGCACGTCGTTGGTGGCGACGATCGGCAGATCGAGCCGTCGCGCCGCCGCCGCGAGGATGCCGTTGACCACGGGCTGCTCGGCGAAGCCGTGGTTCTGGAGCTCGACGAACAGATGCCCGGGAGCGAAGCGATCGCGCAGCTCCGCGAGCACCGCCTCGCCCTGTTCCTCCCCCAGCTCCATCACCCGCTGGGCCGCCACCCCGCCGAGACACCCGGTGAGGCAGATCAGCCCCTCCGTCGCCCCCTCGAGGTCCGCGAGGCCGATGCTGGGCCCGGCGTCGCTGACCGGCCGACACTGGCCTCGCGACACCAGCTTGACCAGGTTCTTGTATCCCCGCTCCGTGGCGGCGAGCAGCACCAGGTGGTCGAGGTGGCCGCCGCCGTCCCGAGCCACGTTGAGCTCCGCGCCCAAAATCGCCTGGAGCCCGGCGCTGCGGCACTCCTTGTAGTGCCGGATCGCGCCGAACATGTTGTGGTGGTCCGTCATGGCCACCGCAGACATCCCGAGCGCCTTGGCTCGGGCCGCGAGCTGCCCCACCTTCACCGAACTCGACAGGAACGAGTACTGGGTGTGGACGTGCAAATGGACGAACTCGACCGCCACGGGACGATTCGAGTACCCCCCAGCGGCCAGGTTGGCAACGGAAACCACCGACCGCGCGCCTGGTGTGGTATGGGCACGCCCATGACGCGCACCTCGAGGAGAGCAAGCTGGCGCCCGCTCGTGGCGCTCGCCGCCCTGGCGACCATCGCCGCCGCCTGCGACCGCAGCGAGGAGGGGCTGCGGGAGTGGAGCCCCCAGGATCACGACCACCAGACGACCCCCAGCGCCGGCCAGGTGGACGCGAGCCAACAGCGCCCCGCCCTCGAAGAACACGGAATTTCGGACGTGATCCTCGCCAGCTGGAAGCAAAACTGCGTCACCTGCCACGGCCCGGTGGGGCGCGGCGATGGTCCTCAGGGCCCCATGGTTCGCCCGCCGGACTTCACCAACCCCGTGTGGCAGAAGAACGCCATGGACGACCACATGCGTCGCACCATCACGAAGGGGCGTGGAGCGATGCCGGGCTTCGCTCATCTCCCGGAGGAGACCGTCGACGGGTTGATCCGCTTGATTCGCTTGCTGAACCGCGATCGCCCTGCGCCCGCCGCGGCAGCGCCCGCCGCGGCAGCGCCCGCCGCCGCACCGCCGACCACGGCGACGCCACCCGCCGCGACGTCCCCCGCGACGCCCCCTCCAGCGGCCGCGCCCAACCCGGCCTCCCCCGCCTCGACGCCCGCTGCCCCGGCAACCGCTGCTCCGGCAGCCCCCGAGCAGCCGTGAACCCGCCCGAGTCCGACGCCGAGCGCCCCGAACCAGCGCCCTCCCGCGCCTCTGAAGAGCCCGCCGTGGCGGAGCTTTCTCCCCCCAGCGGCTGGGCTTTCTGGCGCCTGCGCTTGGCGCGCGCCCTCGTCGTCGGTGGGCTCGCCGTGGCGGTGCTGCGCCTCGCCCCGGCGCTCCCGCGGGAGCAACACGTGATCGTCGAGGCGCCTCCGGGGACGAACATCACCGCCCTCAACCTGAGCTGGCGGAGCCAGGAGGACGACCGCGTCGTCGGCGGGGTCGAGCTCAAACCCCATGGCGAGACCCGCCGAGTCTCCCACCTCCTCAAGGTCCCGAACGGCGACTACACGCTCGCCGTCAGCGCCCACGTCGTGCGTCCCGATGCAGCGCCGACTCTGCCCGCGCCGGAAGCGGCCGCGACCAGTCGTCCCCCAGAGCTCCTCTTGCTCGAGCGCACGGTCTCCCTCGACGGGGACACCACACGACTCACACTCACCGACCGCTGACTATCGGCACACACATCGCCCCCCACACCCATGGGGCGAAATGGCGTCCAGGCGGCGCGCCCCGCCCCGCTCGGGCCGCCCGGGACGGGTCGTTCCCACCTTGACGGCTTGGGCGTCTCGGTGTCGAGTGGTCAGGATGAGTCTTCCAGCCCTGGATGAGACGCGCGCCCTGCACCAGGAAGGAACGATGGCCGAAGACCTCGTGCTGGCGGTGCTCACGGGACAGGCGCGTGGCACCCGCAAGAGGCTCGGCGCCGGGCTGCGCATCGGCACCGCCCCGGACAACGATCTCGTCCTCCCCGACGACACCGTGAGCCGCCACCACTGCGAGCTGGTGCGCCAGACGGACGGCGTGCTGGTGCGGGATCTCGGCTCTACGAACCACACGCGGATCGGACAGGCCGTGGTGCGCGAGGTGCTCGTGGAGGTGGGGACCACCCTGAGCATCGGCGGGGTGGACGTCGTCCTGCGCGCGGAGCCGAACGGCGTCGCGGTGCCCCCCAGCAGCTCGCCGCGCTTCGGACACGCGCTCGGCCCCAGCTTGGCGATGCGGACCATCTTCGGGGTGCTCGAGCGGATCGCCCCCACCGACGCCAGCGTGCTCCTCGAGGGTGAGACCGGCACGGGCAAGGACGTGCTGGCCCGCTCCGTGCACGACCGGAGCTCGCGGCGTGAGGAGCCGTTCGTCGTCGTGGATTGTGGGGCCGTCAGTTACAATTTGATCGAGAGTGAGCTGTTCGGTCACGAGCGCGGCGCCTTCACGGGAGCCTTCGCCGCCCGCCAGGGGGCCTTCGAGCTCGCCGGGCGCGGCACGCTGTTCCTCGACGAGATCGGCGAACTCCCCCTCGACGTGCAACCCAAGCTGCTGCGGGTGCTCGAGTCCGGGGACTACCGGCGGGTCGGCAGCAACCGACCTCAACAAAACGCCGCGCGCATCATCGCCGCCACCAAGCGCAACCTCCGGGAGGAGGTGGCGCGGGGCAAGTTCCGCGAAGACCTGTACTTCCGGCTCTCCGTCGTTCCGATCACCGTTCCGCCCCTCCGTCAGCGCCGCGAGGACATCCCCGCGCTCGTCGAGCATTTTCTCGAGGTCGCGCGCCAGAAGGGCGGTGGCGGTGGACGCCCGGTGACGGTATCGCGCGAGACCCTCGCCGCCCTGAGCGCCCACGACTGGCCGGGCAACGTACGTGAGCTCCGCAACGTGCTCGACAGGGCGGTGTACCTGGCCACGGCGACGGGCGACTCGGACCTGAGGCTCGTGGATTTGCCCGTCTCCCCGGTCGCGGAGGGGCGCCTCCCCGTCGAGTTCGATCCGAGCCAGAGCTACCGCGAGGCGCGCTCGGCCTTCGAGGCCGAATTCGAGCTCCGTTATGTCCGCTGGCTCTTGGGCAGACACGAGGGCAACATCAGCGCCGCCGCGCGGCAGGCGCGCATGGACCGCAAGTACCTCTCGGATCTCGTGAAGAAGCACGGTCTCCGGGAGAAGAACGCCTCATGAACGACTCGCTCCGCACCAGCAACGGCGACGCCCCCGTCGCCTTTCGACACGCCCGTGACTTCATCCCTGGCGACGCCGGGGGCGCGATCGGGCTCGGCCCCCTCGAGAGCGAATACGAGCGGCTCTTCACGGAGGCGCTCGCCGACGGCGTCATCGACGCGGACGAGCGCGAACGCCTCGATCGCGCCGCGGAGGAGCTGGGCCTCGACGGGCGCCGCCTGCGACGCCTCGAGGAGGCCCTCCTCGCCGCCTACCAGGCGCGACATCGGGTGCGGGTCGTGGAGCGCTTCGAGGAGCACCGCGACAGCTTGCTCCCCTGGACCCTCACCGCCGACTCGCCCCCGCAGCCCGCGGACCTCGTGGCGGAGGTGGAGCGCCTACGGGCCCGCGTGGCCGAGCTCGAGGAGGAGCTTCGCCGCGCCCGGGCGGCAATCAACGTCGAGGTCGATCTGAGCGGCCTCGAAGCGGAGGCCGAGGCGATCGCCGAGGAGCCCGACGAGCAATGGAGGCGCGTGCGGCGGGACCCGACGGACGTCGAGGCCCTCCGTCAGCTCTACCGCATCCACACCGCCCGCGAGAACCTGGATGGCCGCTGGTGCGTCGCCCAGGCGCTCACCCTGCTCGGCCGCGCCAACGCCGAGGAGAAGGCTCTGTTCGACGAGCACCGCACCCGCGGCCTCATCGCGCCGAAGGCAGGGATCGGGGCGAGCGCCTGGCACGACTGCCTGTTCCATCCCGAGGAAGAAGCGCTCACCGGGCAGATCTTCTCGCTCATCGCGCCGGCCGTCCTGATCGGTCGCGTCACGACCCTGCGACGGGAAGGCTCGCTCCATCGCGTCGATCCGGCGACACGACAGAGCCCCGAGACGAGCACCGTCATGGCCGTCCGCGCGATGGCCTGGGGCGCTGCCCTGCTCGGTCTGCCTCTGCCCCCGGTCTACGTGGAGAAGGAGCGCTCGGCGGCCTACGAGCACATCCCCGCGGTCCCTCCCGTGACCGTCGTGGGCGGTGGCGCCCTGCGCGGCAGAACCGAAGCGGAGCTCGCCTTCCTGGTGGGGCGGCACCTGTGCGGCTACCGCGGAGAGCACTTCGTGAAGACCCTCTTCTCCTCGGTGCCCGATCTCGAGGATCTGTTCCTGTCGGCGCTGGTGATCGGTCAGCCTACCCTGCCGATCGCGAGCAGCGTGCGCCAGCGCGTGGAGCCGATCGCGCGCGCCATCTCTCCCTTGCTCGAGCCCGTCCACCTCGACGCCTTGCGGGGGCACTTCCTGCGCTTCGTCGACGAGGGCGGGCGGACGAACCTGCAGCGCTGGTCGGCCGCCGTGGAGAAATCCCAGTGCCGTGTCGGGCTCGCCCTGAGCCAGGACTTGCTGGCGGCCTGCGGGGTGCTCGAGGCGGAGGAGGGCCCCCTCGGACCCCTCGTCCAGGATCTGATCGCCTACTCGACGAGCTCTCGCTTCCTGCGCCTCCGCAAGCAGCTCGGGATCGCCCTGTCCTGATCATCCCGCTCTGCCTACCGCGCAGACTCACCCCGACGATTCGACGGGGCGCGGAGCCCCTTCGCCGAGGGCGGCGAGGGCGGCACCCGCCACCCGGAAGGTGGTCCACTCCCCGAGCGCGCTGGCTCCGAGCGACTCGTAGAAACGAATCGCGGGCGTGTTCCAGTCGAGCACCGCCCACTCGAGCCGTCCGCAGCCCCGCTGGACGGCGAGCCGCGCCACCGCCTGCAGGAGGGCCTTCCCGTGACCGTGGCCGCGCTCCTCGGGGAGCACGAACAGATCCTCCAGGTGGATGCCGGGCTTGCCGAGCCAGGTGGAGTAGGTCGGGAAGAAGAGCGCGAAGCCCACGGGGCGGCCCTCGACCTCACAGAGCAGGCACTCGAAGGGGGGCCGAGCCTGCCCCAGCTGCTCCCGGAGCACCTCGGGGCGGGTCACCACCGCGTCCGGCTCCCGCTCGTACTCGGCCAGCGCTCGGATGAAATCGAAGATGACCGCGGCGTCGTCGGGCGTCGCGGGGCGGATCTGGCGCGCTCCGATCGGACTCACAGGCTCCCCGAGAGGGTCAGGGACATCACCCCCGCGAGGGTATCGTCCGGGCTCCTCCCCGCCCAGGTGAACTCGCGCAGGTCCGTCTTGATGAGATCGAGGGAGGCCCCCGCGGCGCCCTGCAGGAAGATCCCCAGCAGGCGGTCGCCAGCGCGTCGCTGCGTCGTCAGGAGCGCGCGCGCGCCCAAGGAGTAGCTGCGCAGCGGGCTCAGCTCCCGATCTCCCGTCCAGTACTGCCCCCGCGGACCCGTGAGCGGCTCGCCCCCCGTGTAGTCGTCGCTCCAGAAGAGCACGCCCGTCTGCTGGTGCACGCGGGCGCGCCCGAGGAGGCGGAACCAAGGGGTCCAGTGCTTCTCCAAGGAGAGCTCGAAGGTGCCCGCCCACATGTCCCAGGTGTCGCGGTACAGGCGCGCGTCGGCGCCCCAGGCCGCCTGCCAGGAGCGCACGAAGTATTTCGTGCGTAGCGCCAACGCCACGCGAGCCCGATTCTCCGGATGGTTCTCGAGGGCCGAGGCGCCCGACGGCGCGATGACCACCGCCCGGTAGGGGTTCTCCAAGAAGCCGTTCTGAAGCTGTCCCGTGAGCACCAGCTGGGTCGACAAAACCGGGGACCAGCTCTGCGTCCACGCCAGCTGCAGGTTGTCGAGAGCGATGTCCCGGGTCGCCCGACGTCCCTCCTCGCGGGCCCCCGCGGTGAAGCAGCCGCTCGAGGCGTCGAGGGGCTGCCGGGAGCTCGTCGGGAGGGTGGCGGAGAAGGCGCTCGTGCAGACGTCGTCGAAGCTGCGCACGTAGGCGAGATCGAGGCTCGTGTTCTTCTGGTTGAAGTCCGCGCCCGCGCCCACGCTGAAGGAGTGCGATCGGTAGTCGCTCTCCGTCCCGAACTGGTAGCCGCCGCTGAGCCGCGTGCGCCGGCGCTCGATGGAGAAGCCCCCTTGCGCGACGTGCCGCACGTCGTCGAAGGACGTGGCCGACGACACCACGTCGACCCCACCGAGCGGGCCTCCCTTGATGGCCTCCGTCGCCCCCGTCACGATGTCCGCGTCGTAGCCGGCGGAGACGGTCACGCTCTCCCCCACCCGCGCCGCGGTGCGCACGCCGGGGTGCAGCACGAGCAGCTGGCTCGAGCTGGAGGGCTCCACGAACACCGTCATCCGCGCCTCGGAGTCCACCACCTGCGCGGACGCCGCGCCGGTGAGCGCGCAGGCACAGGCGAGCCCGAGCCCCGAGACGGCGCGCCTCAGTTGCACCCGCACCCGCCTCCGCGCACGGAGCCACCACCGAAGGCCCCCTCACGGTTCTCGAGGACGTGTCGCCGTGCCTCCGCCTCGAGGCTCTCGTCGTCGTGCTGCATCGTCGGATCCGCCAGGATCGCCCGCTGCTCGGGGCGCACGCTCGCGCAGCCTCCCGAGAACGTCGCGAGCAGGAACATCGCCAGGGCCCAACGCCCCGGGGAGCCGGCGTCGCGAGGCACGGTGGCGCGCGTCGTGTCGATGGATGATCCCGAATGCTTCGTCATGGCCGTCAAAAGTACGTGCCGAGCCCCGCCGTGTAGCTCTGCTCGTTGTCGTAAGAGTCCTCGGCGAAACGGACGAGGTTCGTGGCCTCCAGGCGCACCAGCATGCGCCAGCGCAGGGACACCAACAGGCCGCCCCCCGCGCGCACGTGGAACGACTTCAGCTGGTCGCGCACGACGTCGTCCCTCGGCTGCTCCAGGATGCCCCCGGCCCCCAACGAGAAGTACGGCGCCACGGACCAGTCCGGCGCGAAGTTCACCGCCAGCGCCCCGCCATAGAGCACCCGCCGACCGTCCCGCTGCAGGGCGACGCCGACGTAGGGCTCGATCGCGATCTCCGGCGCGAGGAACCACGCGGGGCGCACCTCGGCGAGGGCATCCCCCCCCAAGATCCCCCCCTGGAGGGTGAAGCCTCCCCAGGAGCCCTCGAGGGCGGGCGGCGCGAAGACGCCCGGTCGTCCCGCCGCCTCCGGCGCGTCCCGATCCAGGGCGATCCGCTCCACCGCGTCTCCCAGCACGAACGCGTGGCGTCCATCGGGGAGCGCCACCTCGAGCCAGTAGCCGCTCGTCTCCCGGCCGATGACGAGGAAGGTGTCACCGCGCGCGGCCCGCGCCACCAGCCGATGGGCGAGGCCCGGCCCGGAGCGGAGCTCGACCTCGTCCACGATCACCCGCGCGTAGGTCTCCGCCGAGCTCGCCGCGGACACCTCCAGCGGCGGCGCCGCTCCGCTCCACGAGGTCGCGCACAGCACCGCGAGCAGCCCTCCCCACGACAAGCGTCGCAGGAAGACTCTCAGCGTCGGCGCTCGTCCGTCCGTCCTCATTGGTCCGCGACCTGCGACGCCCACTGGCGGATCACCGCCGCGGCCTCGCTGTCCTCCTCGAAGATGGTCCGTGGGTGCGCCGCCCGACCGGTCGGCCGCGTGAGCAGGGGCGCGACGGTCGTGTCGAGCCGCATGCGCGCCTGGCTCGCCCGATAGTTCTGGCGTGCGGGCTCCGTGATGCTCCCGGGAGCCGGCACGACGCCTTCACACCCCTCCGCCACGAGGGGCGCGTAGTCCGTCAACCGATAGCTCGTCACGTTGGCGTGGCAGCCTCCGGTCGCATCTCCTCGACTCGGATCTCCCGCGCCGCAGGAGTGGGCGAAGAGCACGGGCTCGACCTCACAATAGAAATAGGCCTCGTCGAACAGCACGTCGGCGACGGCGAAGTTCGCTCCGGGATCCACCGTCGTCGGCAGCAGGCCCTCCTCACCGCAGCCCAGGCCCCAGGCCACGCCGGAGAGCGCGATCCCCACCCGCAGGGCCCCACGCACCGTCCGGCCCGCCGCCAAGCTCGAGAGCATCGAGGAGACATTAGCCTGCAAGTCGCTGGATTTGTCGAGCCCCACCGAACGCCGCGCGGGCCGGTGCGCGCCGGGGCTTCGCTGCCCAGGCTCCTTTCTCCCTCCCCTAGCGCTCCTCGGATCGGGGCCGTTGGAGCACGAGGCGACGCCCACCTGCGCCCACCCTTTCCATGACGACTGCGTGACCGACCCTTGAGCGCACGCCCGGGAGCCGCTAACAACTTGTGCGACCGGCCTCGGCCGTGGCACCTTTACCTACACCAGCATACCTAGACCCACCCGATCCCATGGGGGGTCGCTGGGGGACCCTTCGGGCCTGGTGTCCGGCGGGCATCCCAGGACTGGAAAGCCCGGACGAAACAGCGGAGAGTAGAATGAGCCTGAAGCCCTGGTATCTCGTCGTCCCTGGCGCACTCGCCCTCCTGGCCCTCACGGGGACCATGGGTGCCCAGCTGGCCATCCTCGGAGTTACGCTGGGCATCTTCTTCGGGACGCTGTCCCTGGGTCGGACGCAACCCGGCGACGCGACGTCCACCAGCCCCGGTCACTGACTGGGTAGCGGGTTCGAGACGCCGTGGCTCGCGAACGACTTTCCCGGGGGGGTCCCCCGCGCCGCTCGAGCGCCCCTCCCCGCCTCCGAGAGAGCTCCGATTTCCTGCTCCACGATCTCGAGGCGGTGCGCCTGGTGCTCCAGGGCGAGAGCGTCATCGACTGGCATCGCCTCAACTTCACGTCCGAGGACGACGCGCGGCGGCTGATCGAGAACCACGAGCTGCGTCTCGACGATCCCTCGGATCTCGCCTTCATGGAGCGCGTCAAGGAGGACGCGATCTCCTACCTCCGGCGAAACTTCGCCCTCGCGATCCCCAAGCCGGTCGAGCAAGCGAGCATCCTGGAGCTCCTCACGATGGCCGCCGGCAAGGGACACCGGCAGCTGTGCGCCTGCACGATCTTGAAGACCGTGCACATCATCAATCACATGGCGGGCCGGGAGCTCCTGTTCCGCCTGCCCGTGAGCGACCGCGACCTCTTCCATCTCGTCGAGGAGAAGGTCTACCGCGTCGTCGGGGCGATGCTGAGCGGCGGCTTCCCCATCACGGAGTTCATCGGGGGCCGAAAGAACCTCGACTCGACGTACACGAAGCTCCTGTCCAAGCGGGAGTCCACGGCCGCCGCCCTCTACGACAAACTGCGCTTCCGCATCGTCACCCGGACGAAGGACGACATCCTCCCGATCCTGCTCTACCTCACGGAGCACCTCTTCCCCTTCAACTACATCGTCCCGCGGGAGAGCACGAACACCCTGTTCCCCTTCCGCGAATACTGCAGCCAGGATCCGCACCTGATGCGCCTGCTGGAGCGCTCGCAGGGGGAGCCGGACAAGAACACCCTCGCCGTCGACAACCAGTTCAGCGCTCCGACCTACCGGGTGATCCACTTCGTGACGGACGTGCCCGTGCGCGTGCCGAGCCACATCATGGAGTCCGCCCCGCCCGGCTCGGAGACCCTGGGGCCGATCGTCTACATGCTGTGCGAGTTCCAGATGCTGGACGCGGAGACGGACGCCGCCAACGAGATCGGCGAGGCCAGTCACGACGCCTACAAGCGCCGCCAGCGAGAGGCCGTGTTCCGGCGCCTGCGCCTGGGCGCCCGCTCGAAGCTGTCGAGCTGAGCCTCAGCCGTCCCCCATCCCCGATAATACGTCAGGCGCGGGCGCCGCCCGTCAAGCTCGGCCGCTCCCCTGATAGCCAGCGGCGAGGCTTTCGCGAGCACCGGAGCGGA
>Ga0207873_1000375_pt1 | contig 49481 bp, 39 predicted proteins | sample BGWIniCompost_FD_187373 | JGI IMG/M metagenome (GOLD analysis project Ga0207873, IMG submission 187373) | Cellulose adapted compost microbial communities from Newby Island Compost Facility, Milpitas, CA, USA - BGW Initial Compost (SPAdes)... ...
GTCCGGATCGTCGGGATCAGTTACCCATGTAAAATAGCCACCCCAGCGAGAGTTGCCGTTGTATACAGGTTGCGTGGGATCAAAGAAAACTGCAGCGCCAACAGCTCCCGTATTGCCAAAGTTGTTCTTGGTGTTCGACGCTTTGGCGGTAACATTCACTTTAAGGTGATCGTCAAGGAACGACGGTGAGATATTCACGTTCAGCGAATGACGCTTCGAGTACGTCGTCTTCAGCGTTCCCTGTTGATCGGTATAACCATAAGACACTCTATAGGGAATAGAGTTCGCGGTCCCTGACACTGCAATGTTGTGGTCGTGCGAAAAGGCGTCGCGGTATACTTCCCGCTGCCAGTCGGTGTTAGCTGTACCCAGGCGTTCCAGCGCAGACGTGTTAAGTCCGCTAACCGTGCCGGCCTCCACCAATTCGGTTATGAGTTCGCGGTACTCATCGCCCGAGAGCACATCGAAAAAGTCGATGGGCTTGCTCAGCGATACGTTACCGTTATAGCTTACCTGCATGCCGCCTTCCTTGCCCTTCTTCGTGGTGATGATGATGACACCGTTGGACGCACGCGATCCATAGATAGCGGTAGCGGAAGCGTCTTTGAGGACGGTAAACGATTCAATGTCGTTGGGATTGATGGAGGCGAGTGCGTTTGATGCCCCTCCGATCACCTTGTTATCTACAGGAAAGCCGTCGATAACAATGAGCGGATCGTTGGATGCGCTCAGCGAAGAGCCGCCACGAATCCGGATAGTGGCATTGGCTCCCGGAGCTCCACTGTTGGTCGTCACCTGTACACCGGCCACTTTTCCCACGAGGAGGTCTTGCGGTGATGTAAGGACGCCCTTGTTGAAATCGCGGGAACTGATGGCTGTTACAGACCCGGTAAGGTCTTCTTTCTTTACTTCCCCATAGCCAACCACGACCACCTCATCGAGCTGCCGCGCGTCGATTTGCATGGCGACGTTGACGGTAGTGCGGCCGTCAACCGCCACTTCCTGCGTCTGGAATCCGACGAAGGAATACACCAGAACTGCGTCCGGGGATACGGTAATCGAATAGTTTCCATTGGCGTCGGTCAGCGACCCGTTGGAGGTTCCTCTTTCAAGGATGTTTACCCCCGGAAGCCCTGAACCATCGGAGCCGTCGGTCACTCTTCCTACCACGGTGTGCTGCCCATATGCCCCAAGGGCTGAAGACAACACAAGAATCGCGGTCAGGTAGCGGTAATGTCTCATCATAGAAGATCAGGTTAGTTGTTTGAAAGACTGTTCTGCTGGAAATCGGTCGGGAAGCGACCGCCGAAATCCTTTGCAGGAACGATTACAATCTGGATGGGTCAAAACCGAAAGTCAACTAACCCGCGGATACATTTTGTTAGCGCACGGCCACAAAAAACACATAACACACAACTTCAGAAAGCCGCAAAGCAGGCGGTTTTTTCGGTAAACTGGGGTTAACAAACGGTTAACAATGGAATTTCCGGGACCACATCGAGAGCATAGGAAAACATAGGACACATAGCGATTTGTGATCTGCGGTTGGCGATTGGCGGTTGGCGAATTGTAGGAGAACTAAATGGCCATGATGAAGCGGGTGAGGCTTTGATCCGGGGCGAGTTTGAGCTTTTTGCGGAGGCGGCTTCGCGCAACTTTGATGCTGTCATGGGAGATGCCCATGATCGAGGCGCATTCGGCGACCGTGAGATTCAAGCGTATCAAAGCACAGTGGCGCAGCTCGTGAGGCGTGAGGTCGGGATAACTAAGCTTCAGTTTCGAATAGAATCCCGAATGGATTTGTTCGAAATACAGCGAAAAGTCCTCCCAGTCTTTGTCCAGCCGGAAACTGTCGTCTATCACCCGCAGCGTGCGGCGTATGTCCGTCAGCGCGATGCGACCATTCTGTTTCACCATGGTTTCAAGGTGGCCTTTCAACTTCCTCAGGCTTTCATTCTTCTGAATGATGTTCAGCGCGTGGGTCGTTATCTGTTTGTTCTTGAATTCGATCTGTTCACGTAACTGCTTCTCTTTAAGCTGCATGTAGTTGAGATCCGCCTCGGCGAGGGCTTGTTGCGACCGATACACGGCCTCATTCTTGGCAATGAGTTCCTCCTTCTGCTGAATGATCTTGAGTTGCTGCTCTATGATCTCGTTTTTTTGTCGGTTTATCTCCGCCGTTCGCTCTTCCACAATACGCTGAAGGTTTCTCTTTTGACGTATCAGGTTCAGGTTGTGGATTTGAGTTGCCGCCACGACCGTCGCCAGTCCCAGGGCGACAAAAATGACCATTGCCCACCAGGTGCGATACCATGGCTTCGATATGGACACGGGGATGATCAAAGGCTCGCTCCAAAGTTTCCCTTGCTCGCGGGCGCGGACCTCGACGAAATGCGATCCTTCCTGAAAGCCAAACACGCTGAGATTACGATTGGTGGACGGTTCAGACCACGGCTGGCTGCCCCCCGCTACCCGGGTTTGATATACGATATTGGAAGCAGGATAAGCAAGCGAAATGAAGGAAGCTTCAACGGCTGAGTTGTAAGGGAACTGGCTGTCGGCCACCGACGCAACATCCATTGCTATTCCGTTTATTCGCAACGTCTTTACCAGGGGTGTTTCAGTTCGGCGGAAAGCAATTTCGTTGACGCGAACAATCGCCAGTCCCTTCGCAGTCGCCACCAGCAAATCGCCATTCTTATCGAAGACGAGTCCACGTTCTTCAAAAATCCGCGACGGCAGTCCGGAACTCTGATCGTAAAGAATGTACTCGTCTCCACGCGACACCAGAAGACCCTGACCATGCGCAACATACAGGTAGCGGTGATCAATGGCCAAAGCTCTCACAGGTTCATTGGGATCCAGTCCCTCGAATACTACTTTCTCAACCACGTATTGCCCCTCCCTGCCTTTAACCATTTTCATCAGTCCTTCATCCGTTCCGAGCCACAGCGTACCCAGGGAATCGATTTGCATATCCCGAACGGTCAGGCTATCCGGTGTAGGAAAAGTGAAGCTTAGTTCAAGGGGCTCAAACGATTGCCGCGCGTTGTCCCACCGACTGACAAGTTTACTTTTGCCATTACTTGCGCAGTACATTGCCCCGTCGGGCGACTCACGTACGAGGACAGATTGGTAAAGTTCCGGAAAGAAAGTAAGCGAATCGCGGACGTCCACCCGGATCAGGCCGCGCGAGTGCCCGGTAAACCATTTGTTGCCTTGCCTGTCGCGATACAAGTCTCGGATGGCTACGTTGTTACCCTCGAGAATTCTCCTCATCTTCCTGGTATGCACATCCAGGGTGGCAACACCACCAAAGGCGTCGCCGATCCACAATCTCGATCCCTCGAGGAAAAGTCGCTCGAAATAGTTGTCATTCACTTCGAGTACGACGGAAGCCGGTGCATCCTTGCCTGTAGCGCACAACAGCTTTTCGCCGGTACTGAAATAAAGCTCTTCGGCACTCCCCAGCGTCAGCGATTCAACACGTGTTAGCCCGACCGACTCCAATGTGGACACGACGGAAGGCTTGATGAGGCCGAGATTCTCGTCGCCTGTGATCCATAACTCCTCGCGTATGGGGTCAGCGTATATATCGACAATGTTGACGATAGGAACATTCACAAGGTGTTCGTACGTTGGATTGGTGCGATCCAGGCTGAAGTAGTGAAGTCCGGATTCGCGCGTTCCAACAAAGACATCCTTGTCGTTAAGAACAACCATGGACGAGATTCCCGTTAGCCGTTCGTCGAATGTCGACTCCAGTATCCGGTGATCCGAATCGATTTTCAGCGTGAGCAATCCGTTCGCTGCGCCAACCAAAAGGCGATCTCCCTTCACGACGCAGATCGCGCGAAACTGGTGTGCCGGAACGTCCAGTTTGACGGGCACCATAATCTCCCGTTGACGATCGAACCATAACAACGGACCCTTGAACGGTGCGATCCACAAATTGCCAAAGGCATCTTCCGCAAAGCAAAAGGATCGGTGATAGTCGATAGATCGAAAGTCTTCACCCAGTTCGAACCTCCGAAAACCATTGGCATTCATTCGCACAATCGAATTGTGCTCTCCTATCCAAAGGCTTCCTTCGCGATCTTCGTAAACAGACTTGGGGTAATTAAGTGCCTGATCGAAGACAAATTCTCCGATCTGCATTGGCCTGAAATATACGCTGTCATTGCGCTGGTTGATTTCACTAAGGCCAAAATCGCTAAGCACACAGAATTGTCCATTCTTTCTCCGAATAAGCGCTTTCGTATAAACACTGGGGAGTCCCCGGTAATAGGCGTGGGTTTGAAAGCCATCATAGCGAAGGAGGCCGTCATCTGTTGCTATCCATACATAGCCCTCTCCATCCTTCGCAATGCTCTTGATAAGTTCGCGGGAGAGTACGTTTTCAATGCTGTGGAATTGATTATAGCGGAGTTGCGCAAAGCTCACGATCGTGAAAAGCAGCATCGCGACCACGGCCGGTACGGAGCGTATGAGCACACCCGGGTTCATTGAGGATTAAGAAAGAATTTCACAAAGGCCCGTTTCTATCCAAATATAGCCCACACGCCCCGATCGCCAAACACGGTATCTGAACACGTTCTTCTGGCTTTTGCCGACAAGTCCTTGGAATGAGTGGGCGGAAAGCGGTACCTTCACGCGGCATAGTGTTATGTTTTAACAAAATTGCGACGTCCCTTGTTTGAGTTCTCCCCTACATCAATAGACGGCTGTTTCGAGATACGGCCGCGCGTCCTGACGGACCACCGTGGCACTTTCAGCAAACTCTTTCATTCAGAAGCCTTTATCGATAAGGGGCTGGTACACAAGTTTTCAGATGTAGACTATATCGCCTCTCCGCGGAATACCCTCAGGGGACTACATTTTCATCCTTATCACGAGGAGTACGCATTGCTTGTCTCGTGCGCCAGCGGAAGTGTTCTCCATGTCGTTGTCGACCTGCGCAGGGACAGCAAAACGCGCGGAAAGGTTTACTCGGTCACACTGGAATCATCTAAGGGCAATACACTGTACATTCCCGCAGGCGTCGCCCACGGATTTCTGTCACAAGCGGACGACACCACATTGCTTACCCTTTCAAGTCATCGACCAGGCGCGCGAAACGGAATACACTGGCAGTCGATCAATTTCGACTGGCCCGTCGAGAATCCCGTCGTGTCGGAAGACGATCAAAGCCTCATGACTTTGGCCGAATTTGAAAGCCGATTCCGTTGACCATGCAGTACTCCCCTTTCTTCGTCGGCAATCCTCACATGAGCATTCGCGAAACCAGCATTGCCGGATGCTATTTGGTTGAGCGAACTGCGCTTCGCGATGGTCCGCGAACCATACATGACTTGTACGACAACGCGGCATTGCGCCAGGTAGGCATTGATTTTGAAATTCACGAAGTGCTCCTCTCTTCCTCAGCGAAAAAAGTATTGCGTGGCCTGCATTTTCAGGCGCCTCCCCACGGTACGGCAAAGCTGGTAGCGTGTCTTTCTGGAGAAGTGTTTGATGCCGTCGTTGATCTGCGACCGAAATCACCAACGTATTTAAAAATATTCACGACACGTCTGTCGGGAAACGGAAATACAATGATCTATATTCCCGAAGGGTTAGCGCATGGATTTTACGCGTATGAAGATAACTCGACGATACTGTACATGACCTCCGGCGTATTCTCCCCGAAGCATGATTCAGGCATACACTGGAATTCTGCAGGCATCGCATGGCCGGATACCGATCCGATCATATCGGAAAGGGACCAGAATTTGGTGAGGCTCGAAGAATTTGAAAATCCGTTCTGATCCTGGTTTTGAACCACAGATATTACTAATACACGCAATTCAAAAAAAGAGACGCACAGGCGTGCGTCTCAATATGATATCGAGCACCGATTACCGGTCAGTGATTACCGGGTGCGCCGTCAGATCCAACTTAAATTAAGATCCATGTGCTTCGCATCCTGGAGCGAAGTGAGCACCTTCAGGCGCATAAGCTTGGAGGAGCGGAAGTCGGCATCCTTGAAGTTCATAGCGATGAGGCCTTGCTTGAGTTCTTCGATGGTCGACGTCAGGTCGTAGCGAGGCTGATGATTCGGTGCAAGTTTTTCGTAGAGGCTGAAGTCCACACGGTAGGAACGCTTGTCAGGGGGCGCATCCTTATTTACACTAACTGTGACGCCGGGGACGGCACGTGCTACGGCTTCGGCCAGGTCCTTCACCTGGTAGTTCCACTTCGTGCTGCCTGTATTTACAGCGAGGAATGTACCGCCATTGGATGCCGGTCTGCTCACTGCCCAGTCGATAGCCAGGGCCATGTCGCGTACATTGATGAGCGGCCTCCATGGCGTACCATCGCTCAATATCGAGATGTTGCCTGAAGTAAGAGCGCACGCGACGAAGTCGTTAAGCACGAGGTCGAGGCGTAGCCTGGGGCTCATTCCACACGCAGTCGCGAACCGCAGGCACGTGACAACGAAGTTTTCATTCGCGAGCGGTTCAAGATCGCGCTCGGTAAACACCTTGGAGCGCGCATAGGCCGTGAGTGGGTTCAGCGTCGAGTCCTCTTTTTTCGGAGCATCGCTGGCGGCGCCGTACATGCTGCAGCTTGAAGCAAAGATGAAACTTCGCACGCCTAATTCGCGGGCTCGTTTTGCGAGCTTTATGCCGGACTTGTGATTGATGTCGAGCGTTACTTCCTCGAACTTATTTCCCATTGGGTCGTTGGAGATAGCCGCGAGGTTAATCACGACATCGGCACCCTGAAGGACTTCGTCCGGCACATTGCGGATGTCTCCAAAGTATTGCTGATTCAGTTTGCGTTCAGGCAGGTAATCAGTATTTGTGAGACAGCTCGCAAAATACCCTGTATCAAAGCCCACCAGCGTAGCATCAGGATAGGACGCCCTTAATTGCTCCACGACGCATGGGCCCACATAGCCCATATTGCCAAAGACAACTATTTTCATGTAGTGCAGATATTTATTGTAAGGTTTGAAGTTTCATCCAAAATGCTATTCCCACACCTTCCATGGTGCCCCGGTGCGCCACAGCTCTTCCAGCACCATCTTGTCGCGTAGCGTATCCATGGGTTGCCAGAAGCCATGATGTCTGTATGCACAAAGTTCACCAGCGGCAGCAAGCTTTGAAAGGGGTCCATGCTCCCACACCGTGGAGTCGCCTTCGATATAGTCCATCACACTAGGTTCAAGTACGAAGAATCCCCCGTTAATCCACGGGGAGTCATTGTTGAGAGGTTTCTCTTCAAAGTGTCTGATCTTAGGGTCATCACCTTTCAGGGTAAATGCGCCGAACCTTCCCGGCGTATGCACACCCGTCAGCGTAGCTTTAACGCCATTGGCTTTGTGAAACTCTATAAGTTCTTTAACATTCACGTCGCCCACACCGTCGCCGTATGTGAGACAGAATGTTTGATCAGCGACATACTGACGAACCCTTTTGATCCGGCCGCCGGTCATGGTTGTTTCGCCGGTATCTATGAGCGTAATGCGCCATGGCTCGGCGAATGCGTTATGGACTTCCATTTGGTTCGTTCTCATGTCCAGCGTCACATCGGCCGTATGCAGAAAGTAGTTGGAAAAGTATTCCTTGATCATGTATCCCTTGTAGCCGCAGCATATTATGAAATCATTCAATCCGTAATGGGAATAGATTTTCATAACATGCCACAGAATAGGCTTCCCACCAATTTCCACCATCGGCTTGGGTCGAATACCGCTTTCTTCACTAATGCGGGTACCATACCCTCCGGCAAGAATAACAACCTTCATTGGGTCAACAATTTTAGAGTTGGTTTATAAAATCGTCCGGGATCCGCGATCGCGTCCCTCTCCTACTGACGAAGCAAAGATGAAAGAAAAGCGAAAGGATACAAGAACCTTAAAGGATCCTAAGGACCAAAATACGCTCATCGATCATCTTTTTCGACCAGTAACTCAGCTTCTACAAGCTTTTCAGCTGCAAGCCGGACAGTAGTGAAGTCTAGGTTTGATTTCTTCGCAATATCTAATACGGTGTTTGAACCGTCAGCCTGCGACAAGACCCACAACAGCGCGAGTTGGAAGTCTTTGCCGTGTACGTTACCACCCGTAAGGCTGTACAAGCCTCGTCTGCCCAACTGCGGTTCGCAAAACGGGTTGAGGTTTACGTACGTCTTGTTGGCCTCCAACGTCTCAAACACTCGAAGATATATTCGCAGCGACTCGTTGAGAGCCGCAGGTTTCACAAAATCCAAATTATCGCCCGAAGTGTGGTATTCGGGGAATTCTGCATACAACGCACGCGTCAGACGTCCAACAGGAAGATTAAAGCCCGGCGAACAGTATTGACGTTCGTCATATCCATAGGGAAAGAACTCGAGTATTTCATTCTGCGGATCGTGCTGCTTCAGCACATATTCAACGACAGCATCGATCTCAGCGTCTCCGCGTCGTGATTTTTTGTAATGAAACGGTCCTGTGTCACCCAGCAACGTAGCTACAAGTCCATGCTTTATCTTATGCGTGCGGTCCTTGTTCAACGCAAGCCAGGTAATTGAACCAATGGTTGCAGGTACGAACACAAAACGATAGGAGTACCGTAGCTTACGCGTCATCAGCTCCTTGATGAGGAAGGTACAGACCGCGATGCCCGAAAGATTGTCGTTACACAGTGATGGATGACAAACGTGTGTGGAAACGAGCACTTCATCATCGGTCTCACCCGGAATAAAGACCTCTCCGTACGTGAGATGTCCCGGTTCCAAAGTAGAATCAATCACCACCTCATATATTCCATCCTTGAGAGACTTGAACTGATTATACGTAATACAGAAGCCCCAGTCTTCTTTGAAATACGAGGTTCGATAGGGAATCCAGTCGGGATATTCGGGTAAATAATGTAAATGCGCCTTCAGTTGCTCGAGGTCGATCTTGAGGTTGACGGGACTGCTGTAGTTCAGGACGTGGAGGTTGGAATCCTTCATGTCCACAATGGTGTTCCCGTCCGGGTCCTTGATATACGCTTTGCGGATATTCCACTCCCGTGGCACTTCCCAATCGAAGACCTTGGTGCCCGTAGGCACTTCATGCACTTCGAGGGGCACATGTTTCCGGATCACATTCAGGGTCGCGCGTACGCCATCACCCGTTATGCTCCGGAAGAACGGGTACAATTCGGCGATGAGCTGATGAATCCTTTGTCCCGTTGTGAGCCCGGCTTCAACGCCGCTGTCTTCTACCGAAGTCATATTTATTGCTACTGATACGTCCGCAAAAAACCCGGGCGCAGACGGCACGGAGTTTCAACAGCGGGCAAAGGTATCCCGAACCCGGTACCTGGCCAATGATGGCTGTCATGGCCGCCCGGGACAATCATCACGGCCTCACGCAAGCGTGAGGATTTGATTCCACACGGAAGCCATCACTGGGATACCGGTCTGGTTTTCCTGTCTGACCTTAAGCACCCGCTCCCCGGGATAAAGCACCGGACCCTGGCCGGCATCAGCGGCCGGAGAAGAATAGTCCGTCAGGATTTCCTGAATGATCTGATCGACGAGCGCACGGTTGCTGTAACGCTCCAGTGACAGGGCCATAAATACTTGCGACAGCCCGCGCTCGGCCCGCTGAGCGGTGATACGGGCCACGGAAAGACCACCGGACAACACGGTGGCTACGATATCGAGAAGCAGGGAAAGCCCCGCGCCCTTCCAGTATCCGATGGGCAGGACCCGCTGGGAATCGAGGATGGCTGACGGATCAACCGACAGATTACCCTGTTGATCATAACCTCCCGGCACCGGCAGCAACTCATCCCTCATCTTCTTTTGCTTTAACGCGCCGATGGAGTATTGCGACATCGCCATGTCCAGTACTATGGCCTCGTCGCGATAGGGTACGGCGATCACTATGGGGTTGTTACCCAGCCGGGGCTTGGTGGCACCCCATGGAGGCATGTTGGCGATGGTATTCGTCCAGCCTATATAAATATATCCCGCCTTTGCCACCCTCCAGCCGTACGTTCCCGCGCGCATCCAATGGTTCGTATTGGCCAGCGCAACGCAACCAATCCCGCTTTCCCGCGCAAGCTCCATGGCGCGGTCCGCACACCGTAATGCGTTCAGTACGCCGGGTCCCAGGTTCCCTTCCCATTGTTCCAGGCTGCCGAAGGTGTGCACACACTCCGGCTCGCCGTCGATCCGGATATGGCCCTTTTTTACATAGTCAACAAAGTCCGGGAACCGGTTGACCCCGTGTGTGTACACACCATCAAGGCTGTTCTCCATAAAAATCCGCGCCAGCGTATCAGCCTTACCGGGAGGAAAGCCTACGGCCAGGAGGATCTTCTCAAATTGATCCTTCATAGCGGCCGGTTGAACTCTTATAGTATTGGTTGCCATAGAGTGACAAAATAAGAGGAAAAAGGTATAGATCGGCCAGAAGCATACTGGGCTGCCTGAATGGCAGCGGAGAGCTTTAGGAAACGCCATTTCGACTGCAAAAATGCCCGTTTTTGAGCCCTCCGACGAAAATCTGACGGGTGGATGATGTCCATCATGGAAAGCGCCCGCTCATACATACTACCTTTTCGAAAGCATGATTCATGGTGCATGTCCGATTCGGTCAGGATGGGTAGAAATAAGTACTGTAATAGGTATGAAACTAGTCATCTGCAAGGCGGAACCAAAAACTGTGACCGAATCAAGGAGGTACGGTGGATCGTGTAGACAAATAGAATAACTGCTGTAAAAGGCACTAAACTATTTGGTCCGAAAGCGGGTCGCTCGCCCGCTTTTGTTTTTCTCCATCAATTGGGAGAATGAATTGAATCGATAAGCTAAGCGGGATGTTCTTAATTAGTACATTCCGGCTGAAACCCGTTACCCGGCATTTATGATACTTGTGTTGTCGCCTCTTCTGAATATCTCTCAAATGGCCGGCGTTTCGTTGGGCATCGGAACCGCTTTTGACATGTTCCTGCTCGTGCCACCTATCGCCGCAGGTATTGTAGCAGCCGTGCGCGCATCATCCGGAAGTCGCAAGTCGACCAAAGCCAGAACAACGTCGACCTCACGCGCAGACGCTGAACGCAGCGAACGTATCCTGGAGTCAATAGCGATGAACTATCCGGACGGGCTTGTGCTGGCGCTTGACCGGAAATTAAAATTCCTGTTCATCGGCGGCACTGAGGTTTCAACGCTGAAGAAGTCTGCAAAATACTGGATGGGCAAAAGCCTCACTGAAAACTTTCACCCTTCCATCAATGCGAACGGAATCGCTCAACTTCGAAAAGTATTCGAGGGCGAGTCCGTAGAATACGAGGTTGCGAGTGGCAGCCAGTCGTACCGCGTAACAGCCACTGCGATCACGACGGAAGACGAACAAGTACAGGAAATCCTCGTGATTGTCCGCAATATCACAGCTACAATACGACTCGAAAACAACCTTAAGCGCGCTCAGCAGAAAGAAAAGGAGTTTAATATCCTGCGATCGCGCTTCGTGACGCTTGCGTCGCACGAGTTTCGTACACCTCTGAGTACGATTCTGACGTCCGTATTCCTTCTCGAAAACTATTCCGGAGATGACTACGAACAGGAAAAGCTCGCATACATCGACAAGATCAAACGCGCGGTTCATTCCCTCACTGACCTGCTGAACAACTTCCTCGCCATCGGCAAGCTGGAGGAAGGAAAAATAAGGGTTGAACTATCCGACCTTGAAATCAAGCCCTTCCTGGAAGGCATTCTGCAGGAAGTCGTGTCAATAAAGAAAGTTCGTCAGGACATCACATTCAAGCTGGAATCGGATCATGAATGGATAACGACCGACAAGCAACTGCTCAGACACATTGTTATCAACCTCCTGACAAATGCCATAAAGTACTCACCTCCTCACGAGGAGATACGCTTCGACGCGAAGGTCACTTCCGACACGCTCCTGATCCGGGTTGAAGACAGGGGTACCGGGATACCCGAGCACGAGCAAAGCCAGATCTTCAAACGGTTCTTCAGGGGGCAGAATGCCACCAACATTGATGGTACCGGGCTGGGTCTGAACCTCGTGAAAAAGTACGTCCGCCTCCTCAAAGGCACGATTCAGTTCACCAGCGAAGTCAACAAAGGCTCTGTTTTCACGGTACGCATTCCACTGACGCGGGCATTGGAAAAACAGGTGGGTTGAGTAACTTTACCTTTTTACAAGGTAAAAACCCATGAGTCATACCATTCTGCTGATTGAGGACAATGAGGAAATGTCCGAAAATATCACCAGTATCCTTAAGCTCGCCCACTACAATGTTATACGTGCCTCTAATGGTAAGGAAGGTGTCGCTCTGGCCCAGCAGGAACACCCCGACCTGATCCTGTGCGACGTAATGATGCCGGAACTGGACGGCTATGGTGTGCTGCATATTCTCAACGGAGATCCGGAAACAGCGAACATTCCGTTCATTTTTCTGACGGCAAAAGCCGACAAGGCAGACCTGCGCGCGGGTATGAACCTGGGTGCCGACGACTACATCACCAAACCATTCGATGGCTTCGACCTACTGAAGGTCATTGAAATCCGACTTAAGAAGAGCGCGCTGCTCAAACAGAATTACCGGAACGATATTTACGACGTTAACAGCCTCTTCAACAAGGCCCGGGAAATGAAAGAGTTTCAAAAACTTTCAGAGAACCGGCCAACGCGAACCTATAAGAAGAAAGACTTTATCTACATGGAGGGTCAGATCCCTTCCGATCTCTACTTCATCATCAGTGGAGAAGTAAAAACATACAAGGTAAACTACGATGGAAAAGAATTAATTACCGGCATCCATCGTAAGGGCGACTTCCTGGGCTACGTCGCCCTGCTTGAGGAAACACCTCACAGTGAAAGCGCGGAAGTTCTTGAAGAGGCAGAGGTTTCGATCATACCGAAAAACGACTTTCTCACCCTGGTATATTCAAGCAAGGATATCGCAAGGAAGTTTATCAAGATGCTGTCGAACAACCTGATTGAGGCGGAGAACCGGCTCCTCGACCTCGCCTATCAGTCGGTACGTCAGCGTGTAGCCGGTGCATTGCTGAAAATAAACTCGCAGCACGAATCGCCGGAAAAAAATCTTATCACCATTGCCCGAAGAGACATCTCCAACATGATAGGAACCGCGACCGAGTCGCTCAACCGAACCCTCGCCGATTTCAAAGACGAAGGGCTCATCGAGATCCTCGGAGAAGGTATCCGGATACTGAGAATGGACAAACTTGAGGCAATGGTGAAAACGTCCTTCGTAAAGAAGGACGTTCGTTCCAAATAAATCTTCCGGATTCCTTAGCCAGCTTCTACACCGGACAGCTTACGCTGTTGTGCGTACTCACGGCAAACAGCGCGGACGCCTTCCTCAAGGCCTATGCGCGCCTTCCAGCCAAGGTTGTTGATCTTGGAAACGTCCAGGAGTTTCCTCGGCGTTCCGTCCGGCTTGTCCGTATTGAATCGCAGCTCGCCGGTGTAACCAATGCACTTCTGAATGAGCAGTGCCAGGTCACGAATGGTTAAGTCTTCGCCGGTGCCGACGTTGACGATCTCAGGACTATCGTAATTCAGCATCAGGAACAAGGCGGCGTCAGCGAGATCGTCGACGTGGAGGAATTCCCGTCGCGGGCTGCCGGTTCCCCATATTTCAACGTAGGGTTTACCTTCCACCTTTGCTTCATAGAACTTCCTGATGAGCGCCGGCAATACGTGCGCATTCTGCAGGTCGTAGTTGTCATTCGGACCATACAGGTTCGTAGGCATCAGGCTGATGTAGTTGCAACCATACTGAGCGTGATATGCCTGGCACATCTTGATGCCCGCAATCTTGGCGATGGCATAAGGCTCATTGGTCGGTTCAAGTGCTCCTGTGAGCAGCACCTCTTCCTTCATTGGTTGAGGTGCAAACTTGGGATAGATACACGACGATCCCAGGAAGACGAGTTTCTTTACGCCATTCAGATACGACTGATGGATGACGTTTGATTGAATGGTGATGTTATCGTAGATAAACTCAGCCCGATAGGTGTTGTTGGCATGAATGCCCCCCACCTTTGCTGCGGCAAGGAACACGTATTCCGGCTTTTCAGTTTCGAAGAATTCACGCACCGCTGCCTGATCGCGGAGGTCTAGTTCCTTTGATGTCCGTATGACAATGTTATTGTATCCCTCCTTTTCCAGGCGGCGCTTGATTGCCGAGCCTACCATCCCGCGGTGGCCGGCAACGAAAATTTTTGCATTCTTCTCCATTATTCGTCGTTCTTGACAATCTCCATACCGTTCGATAAGAGAATCTTGTCGCGCTGGAACAGCTTCAGGTCGGATTCCACCATTTCCTTGACCATATCCTGCACGGTCCTCTTAGGTTTCCAGCCAAGCTTTGTCTTTGCCTTGGTAGGATCACCTATGAGCAAATCAACCTCAGTCGGGCGGAAATAGTTTGGATCTACTGCCACCACTTCCGTTCCCGGCTTAATGAAATAGTCTTTATGTGAGCTGGAGGCCACACGGGCGACTTCGTTTACGCCTTCGCCGGAGAACTCGAGTTCCACGCCTATTTCCTTGAACGCCATCCGCACAAAATCCCGAACGGTAGTTGTGACACCCGTTGCAATCACGAAGTCTTCGGGTTGATCCTGTTGGAGGATGAGCCACATGGCCTCTACGTAGTCCTGAGCATGACCCCAGTCGCGCTTGGCGTTCAGGTTACCCAGGTACAGCTTTTCCTGCAACCCCAACGCTATCCGGGCCACGGCGCGCGTAATCTTACGGGTTACGAAAGTCTCGCCCCGGAGCGGGGACTCGTGGTTAAAGAGTATGCCATTGCAGGCAAACATGCCGTAGGCTTCCCGGTAGTTGACGGTGATCCAGTAACCGTAAAGCTTAGCCACCGCATACGGCGAACGCGGGTAGAAAGGCGTTTTTTCAGACTGCGGAATTTCCTGTACCAGCCCGTACAATTCGGACGTGGATGCCTGATAAATCCGCGTTTTTTTGGTCAAATTCAACAATCTGACGGCCTCCAGGATCCGCAATGTACCGATACCGTCCGTATTTGCGGCGTATTCCGGGACATCAAAGCTCACTTTTACGTGGGACATTGCCCCCAGATTGTAAATTTCGTCCGGCTGGACCTCCTGGATAATCCGGATCAGGTTGGTAGAATCCGTCAAATCCCCGTAATGGAGGCGGAATTTTACGTCTTTTTCGTGGGGATCCTGGTAAAGATGGTCAATACGCTCAGTATTCAGGGAGGAACTGCGGCGTTTGATACCATGCACGACATACCCCTTTTTTAGCAGGAATTCTGCCAAATAGGCACCATCCTGACCAGTTATCCCTGTAATCAGGGCTACCTTTCTGTCCTTGTTATCCATTATTTCGCTCGTTTTGCGCTATTTGATTACAATGTTACCGGGTTGGGGGAAATTGCCCAATGAGCAAAGTTTTGGCCCCTGATGACCGCCATCATGTGAAAAACGTACCCAAGACCGTACTTTTAAACTGTCAATTGGCTTTAACCTTACATAAGTATGGAAGACAGGTACTACTCCAGGCTGATCAAAGTGATGGTCTTCATTGTCGACTTCTACCTGATCAGCATCGCCTTCACGCTGGCGAAGAAATTGGGGCTCGATTCGGGGCTCACGCCAGATCAGTCAACTTCCTTCCTGCTGATTTTCGGGCTGTGCTGGGTCATAGCCGGATTCAACAAGATTTACCACCTGAACAAATTTAGCCTGATCAAGACTATCAGCACACACCTGCTGGGTATCCTGTTGGTGCATGCATTCCTGATCACGGCGATAATGTTCGCATTTGAACCGTACCGTGTGCCGGTAGATTATCTGCTCGCTGTCTACGTGTGTACAGCGGTAATGGTAATTGCCTCACGGGTGACTTACAAGCTCCTCTCGAAATACCTGGAGTTCTCCGGGTTTGACCAGCGGCGCTTTGTGATCATCGGAGCAACACCTGCAGGTAAATCCATTCAAAACTTTTTTGAATCGCACGACCTCACGCGATATCACTTCCGCGGATACTTTGATGATAATAAAGAGTCAACCGCCGTTGACCCTTCCCTCATCAAGGGTACGCTGGCAGATGTAAAGGATTTCTGCGTGCGCGAAAACATTGACGAAATCTATTTCGCCCTGCCCCTCACGGAAAAGGCATTGATCAGCGACATTCAAAAATTCGCAGACGACAACTGTATCTACTTCCGCATTGCGCCTGACTTCAGCAGTGTGGTTGCAGAAAACTACAACGTACTGCTGTACGATACGCTTCCCGTGCTTACTACACGCCGGGAGCCGCTTGGCATTACCATCAACGCGGTACTGAAGCGCGCGTTTGATATCGTATTCTCCCTGCTCGTAATCCTTACCGTCTTCCCTATCGTCGTTCCGATCATTGCTCTTGCAATTCGCCTCGACTCCAAGGGTCCGATAATCTTCAAGCAATTAAGGCTTGGCAGGAAGAACAAACTGTTCGAATGCTACAAGTTCAGAACCATGGTTGTTGACGCCAACCCTGAACAACAGGCAACCAAGAACGATCCGCGCGTTACCCGCGTAGGCCGATTCCTTCGGAAAACCAACCTGGACGAACTGCCTCAGTTTGTCAACGTTCTGATGGGTAGCATGTCCGTCGTTGGACCACGGCCGCAGATCAAGAGCCAACTCGATCAATATTCCGGAATTATCCAGAAGTACAAGATGAGACACTTCGTAAATCCTGGAATTACGGGCTACGCTCAGGTCAATGGCTACCGCGGTGAAACGAAGGAAGTGGAACAGATGGAGAAGAGGGTTGAGTACGATGTGAAGTACATGGAGAACTGGAGTTTGAGCCTGGACCTCAAGATCATATTCCTGACGGTCTGGAACATGCTCAGAGGGGAACGCACTGCGTACTAAAACAGACAGGCCTGGCCTTGACCAACGATCAGGATACACCGTACCGTTCGTCCTCCGTATTACCCAGAAGGGCGAACATCTTTGGCAGCTGGATTTCGCTGGGAACATACCAGCAGTTTATCGACGGCATATTTGATCTTGCCGATCGCGTACCTTCTTCCTATGTATGCTTTGCCAACGTCCACATGGTCGTTGAAGCATACAAGGATCCAGCCTTCGCCAACGTAATCAATGACGCTGACCTGGTAACGCCCGACGGCAAACCGCTTACCATATTCCTCAAGTGGTTCAGAGGAATCAGGCAGGATCGCGTCGCCGGAATGGATGTCATTGGGGACTTGCTGCGCGAGTGTGCACTGCGCGGCAAGTCCGTATATTTTTATGGAACCACCGAGCCTGTGCTGCAAGCGATGCATGATCGGGCCATGAAGGAAAATCCGACACTCCGAATCAGCGGCTACTACTCCCCTCCCTTCCGCCCGCTCACAGACCAGGAAAAAGAGGAAATAGCCCAACGGATAAATGCAGCAAACCCTGACCTGGTGATGGTTGCCCTCGGGTGTCCGAAACAGGAAAAATGGATGGCAGAGAACCGTGGCAAAATCAACGCCTGCATGCTCGGGCTGGGTCAGGCTTTTCAGGTGTATGCAGGCATGGTAAAGCGATCACCCAAGTGGATGCAGGATTATTCCCTGGAATGGGTGTATCGGTTGCTTCTTGAACCAAAGCGGTTGTGGAAGAGATACCTGGTAACGAATTCACACTTCCTTTGGCTTACGTTGCGGCATTTCGTGTCCAGGCTGTTTCAGCCTTCACAGTTATCACGCAATCCCAAAGTGTGAACTCCTATCAGCTACCGCGCGGAGTGATGTAACTGATCCAGCGTGTCGGAGCGATCCATTTCCTGAGGTACGTCGAATCCGGATTTCCAAACCTGCCAAGGTGTATCCCCGCGGTCGTACATGTCGTCAAGCGCCTGCTTTTCCTTGAAGGTGTCCATGGCGATAAACATGCCATTGTAGGGATAGGCCGTTAGTTGGTTGAGGCCAACAAGTCGCGGAAACGTAAATTCAGGAAGGTCCCCATCAGGATCAATATGTCTGAAGATTTCCTTTCGGAAGATGTAGTAACCGGCGTTGAGCCATACGCCATCGAGCTTGTTGACAGCCGTGACTCTGGCAGGCATACCGGGAATGTCGGGTTCGATCGAAGTTACACGAAGGTTCTTCCTGGGTCTGGTAACCATCAGCATTGCAATCTTCCCGGAATCCTCGAACGCCTGGATCATGTCCGGCAGATGCATGTCTGTAAGCGCGTCGGTATAATTAACCAGGAAGGTGTCTTCGCCCTGTAAGTATTTGCGAACAGCGAGAAGGCGCTCAGCGACGTTGGTATAAAGTCCGGTGTCAGCAAATGTGATGTTCCACTCCTGAATGTCGCGTTCAAACAGATCGATGGTTGAGCCTGCCCTAAGTACGAAGTCGTTCGACAAATACTCCTTGTACTTCATGAAGTAATTTTTGATTTCGTCGCCCTTGTATCCCAGGCAGAGTATGAAATCTTTATGTCCGAAATGGGCATAGTACTTCATGACATGCCATATCATCGGACGATTGCCAATGGTCACGAGCGGCTTCGGTATCCTTTCGGCGTACTCCTGAAGTCTGATACCCATGCCTCCGCAAAACAGGACAACTTTCATCGTTGGATCTTTTAAGTGATGGATTTTTTGGAGCCTGTTAGGCTATTGCAAATATCGATCGATGTTCGACCGATGTAAGGTTTATTCTGCGAAACGAAGGAAAAGCGGTCAAAAAGCTGATTGAGCGACCCTAACGGACCGGCCACCCATGTAAGATTTCAGCCCAAATGTGGAAGAACATTCACGGTTGTGGAAACGGATTCAAGCCCAGGGCATCTTAAGCTTCCGGACAAAATGGACCGTTATACGCGTAAAATCCAGCAAAAAGAACCACAAGCCATGGAAGATGTTGGCGGTTGAATCGATGGCCAGCCAGAACCTTTCTCTAAGATTGGCGTGCGACCTGATGTCGAAATAATAACTCTTCAGCGAGGCCAGCGTGTACACCTCCTTGTTAACGCTGTGACCTTTGTGGCTGAAGACGGGTACGTCATAACTTACCAGCAATCGATAGCCAGCTTTCCTTGCGCGAATAGGAAACTCCGTATCCCCGCATTGCGTGTAGTGCTTGTTGTTGTAGATACCAAGTTTTCTGAAGACTTCGACAGGAATGAGCGTTCCTCTGCCCGTTAAGTAAGAGACATTATCGTCAATATGACCACGACCGAATGACGCAAGACTTTTTCCGACATTCAACACTTTGAATTTTCCGGTGAACCAGTTTATCACAACACCGCCGCTCACGATCACGTCGCGATCGTCAAAATCAGTTATCACTGAACCGATCAACGAATTCGGATATTTTTCCGCTAAGGCGTAGTAGTTGGCGATGTAATCCGGAGGGACTTCAAGGTCATCGTTGATTACAAGTATATAATCGTCATCCTTGCACAATGTCAGCGCATGTGACACCGCTTTGTTGATTGCTCCGGTCCACCACAAGTTGCCATCGCCTTTAAGGACGATGACTTCCGGATATTCCGATGCAAGCATCTCTTCGGTTCCATCGGTGGAACCATCATCGGTGACAATGATTTGAAAATTCTGATTCGTCTGCTCCCTGAAGGAACGCAAACATTCCCTCAAGAGGCGCACGCGGTTGTGGACCGGAATGCAAACGTAGATCATGCTTGATCACGTCATTAGGTAAACACCTGGTTGCGTGGCTGAACGCATGTGCAACCATCCTCCTTATTGATGTTGTGGCGAAGGAAGAACGGCAGCTGCTTATACCAAACTACGATAGCGGATTTCAGTGCCGTAAAAAACTTCTGTCCACTGGGCATGTTATCAAAAACGGGAGAACGGTATAGCTCACGGAAGGCATCAATACCGATCTTCACAAAAGGCAGGCGTCCAACCCAGGCGGGTTCTTTCAGAGACTTGGCATAGCGCACCCATGCACCGGAAGAACCTCCCAGGTACTTGTTGTATCCAACAAAATCGAACGTTTTGATTCTTCCGAGGTAGGCCATGTTGGCAACGAAATGCCAGTCGTTACCATATACCTTTCGGGTCGGTACCTTCTGCGCAACTTCGGTTCGCATAAAGCCGTGGAAGATGCCACCCCAAAGTACCCAAAGGTAATAGTCGACAACGCGCTTCCTCGGGTTGTCGTTTTCGAGGGTTACTTTTTCGAAGTGGTGTTCTTTACCATCCTTCCAATAACGAATGCGTCCGGTTACGAGGTGGTATTCCGGATTGCGTTCCAGGAAATCGACATACCTGGAAATCACCTCAGGTTCAAGCGCATCGTCGTCGGCCAGCCACATGAAGTATTTTCCCGTGGCTTGGGCCAGGGCAAACTCAAAGTTGGCGAGGATTCCGAGGTTCTCCTTGTGGCGGATGTATCGTACTTCAGGGTGTTCACGCGCCACCTGCTCACAAAGTTCCTGCGTGTTGTCCGTAGAGCAATTATCGCAAATGGTTACTTCGAGGTTCGGGTAGTTCTGGGCCCAGATCGAGTTCAGCGCCCGATGGATGCGCTTGGCACCATTGTAAGTAGGCAAACCGATCGAAACGAGGGGATATTCCTTCCCTGCCTGATTACCAAGTGATGACATATCCAAGTCTGATCAATTTTTCTACTGCAATTATACCAATTATATCCCAGCCACCCTGAACGATCAAATCACGAGCTTTCTGCAATAGAATGCCTCGGCATAACGCGATGCCGATTGCATTCCGCGCAGCCTCAGGATGGAGCGGAATGTCTCCTCGTCAAACCAATGCTTCGACCGCTGCGACGTGTAGCAATCCATCAGCTTCTTTACCTTGCCTTCCACGTCCTTTTCATCGAGGATGACAAAGCAAGGCGGGTTGCCAAGATCACCATCGTATTTGGGAATCTCGTACTCCAGGATGAAATGGTTTCGGAAAGTGTTCCATGTCAACTCAGAGAGGAGCCTGTGGTCCTGGTGGAGGTCGCGCTGGTAGTGCGTAAAGATGACGTCGGGATCTCCCTCACGCCTGAGTTGTTCGAAAAAATCCTTGACGGCAGTATACTGTTGCGAGAGGTATCCGTCGCGGAAATCACGAACTATAATTTCCCTGGATGTGACGCCCTGCAGAAACTGCTCTGCGCAGTCTCTCGCCTCGCGTTCCCGAATTTCATTTGAACAGAATACGACCCAGGTCACATGACTGATCGGATACTCCCGGATGAGCCGGAGTATCGTACCGCCGCAGCCAATCTCGATGTCGTCACAATGCGCGCCCAGAAACAAAAGTCTCAACCCGGGCGCTCCTTCTTTTAACTTCTTTCCTAGCTGAAGTTCTAGCATGCCTCCGAGGTGTAGGTTCCGGGGAGTTTGTCATTTTTCCACACCTGCCACGGCGTGTCCCCCTTTGCATACATTTCGTCGAGCGTTTGTTTTTCCTTGAAAGTGTCCATGGTAAGGAATGCCCCTTCGTGCGGGTAAGCCAGCAGCTTGCGTTGTGCGATCAGTCTGCGGAAGGGTTGTTCAACCAACTCTTCGCCCGGTTCAATATAGTTGAAGATTTCGTCCCTGAATACGAAGTACCCGGCGTTGATCCAGGCATCCTGTCTTTCACTGAGTGCGGAGAGATCAGTTACAACGTTGTCCTTGTCGATAGATGCCATGTGAAAACTCCGCGTGGGTCGTGCAGCCATGAACGCACCGATCTTGTCGCTGGCTTTGAATTGCTCAATCATAACGTCCAGTGGCATGTCCGTCAGTCCGTCGGAGTAGTTCGCCAGGAACATCTTCTCTCCTTGCAGGTACTTCTTGGCAGCCAGCAAGCGTTGTCCAATGTTGGAGTTTACTCCTGTGTCGGCGAAGGTAATGTTCCAGTCGTCGATGTCGGTGTTCATCAGCTGTACTTTGGCTCCTCTGCTGAGCACAAAGTCATTCGACACGTACTCATGGTAGTTCACAAAGTAATCTTTGATGACGTCAGCCTGATAGCCCAGGCAGAGGATAAAGTCCTTGTGACCAAAGTGAGCGTAGTACTTCATTACGTGCCACAAGACGGGACGGTATCCGATGGGAACCATGGGCTTGGGAACCTTTTCTGAGTACTCGCGTAGCCTCATTCCCTGACCCCCGCAAAACAGGACAACTTTCATAAAAGTAGTGTAGATTAAGGTTCAACTATAGACACTTTCTGACGGGCGAAAAGACGCCGTGGAAACATCCAAATGTAGGCGTACCGGCCAAAAATGCCAATGATTCCGGTCACAGTGCGCTGAGACAATCGTCATTCCAGGGGCAAAAACGTCCCGGAATTCCGGCCTCAGGATGGCACCTTGACCGGTTCATAGATTTTCACTTCGGGAATCGGTACTACGAACTTACCGCCCCATTCTCCAATGTATGAATGGCTTTCTATGATTTCATCCTTCAGGTTCCAGGGGAGAATGAACACGTAATCCGGCTTGAACTCCTTAATCTTCTCGGGAGCATAGATCGGAATCAGCGTACCCGGCAGGTAGTTGTTTTGCTTGTGCGGGTTCCGATCGACCGTGAAGTCCAGAAAATCCGTCCGGATACCGCAGTAATTCAGCAGGGTATTGCCTTTACCCGGAGCGCCGTATCCGACGACCTTCTTCCCTTCGCGTTTCACCTTGATCAGGAATTCGAGGATTTTGCGCTTGGTTTCGTGAACCCGTTCTTCGAAGTCGCGGTAATACTCCAGCGTTAGCATGCCAAGCTTGCGTTCACGCTCCCTCAGTTCTGTCACGCGGTCGGATACCGGCTTCGATGCATCCTCTTCGTGCCTTCCGTAAATGCGAATCGATCCGCCGTGCGTAGGCAGCTCCTCAACGTCGAACAAGGCGAGGCCGTGGTGCTTGAAGATCTTTTCCACCGTTGAGAACGAGAGGTAAGAGAAGTGCTCGTGGTAGATTGTGTCGAATTGGTTGCCTTCCACCAGTCGGAGCAGGTGCGGGAATTCCATGGTGATAACACCCTCCGGCTTGAGGAATACCTTCATTCCGCCCACGAGGTCGTTGATATCGGGTACGTGAGCCAACACGTTGTTTCCTATGAGCAGGTCGGCCTGGCCGTATTTTTCCTTCAACACTTTCGCGGTTTCTACACCAAAAAAGCGCACCTCCGTACGAATGCCTTTTTTGATGGCGTACTCCGCAACGTTTGCTGCCGGCTCGATGCCCAAAACCGGGATACCCTTGTTGACGAAGTACTGCAGGAGATAGCCGTCGTTGCTGGCCATTTCTGCCACAAGACTGTTAGGACCTATGGGAAAACGTTCGACCATCTGGTCGGTATACCGGGAGACGTGCTTCAGCCACGAATCGGAATATGACGAGAAGTAGGCGTAGTCGTTGAAGATTTCACTCGGCGCCACGAATTCCTCAAGCTGAACCAGGAAGCAGTTGTCGCAAACGTAGGCATGAAGCGGATAGAAAGGTTCCATCCTTTTTAACTCTTCAGGCTTGACGTGATCCTGACAGAGAGGCGACATGCCCAAATCCACGAACGTATGCTTCAGCGGGGTCTTGCAAAACCGGCACACACTCACATTATTTTCCATAGTCTCGGAGGTTACTTAATTAATTTAGGAGTTCTGAATAGCTCTGGCCTCGTTGCAGAGGTTGAGGTTTTACATTGATATCGAAAAATGGTTCTGAATTCGACGCAATTCACGCACATTTTGGGGTTCTTTTCCATGACCAAAATCTAAATGCCCCGTGACCTTGGTCATTAGGGCCGTTTTCCGGTCAGAAAGCCCGAAAACAGCCCAAAAACCGGGTTTTTGAAATGCCGCCACCCGCAAAAAAACCGGCCTTTGGCTCCCCGTGATGGATGTCTCCGACCCGGATGACACGCGTCATAGAGCCGAGACACACAAGAGCGCTACTTTGGCACCTTGTTGGGAAACGTTCCTGCAGGTATGGAGAATAAATCGCTCGAGACACCGATCCTGATGGTCATTTTCAACCGTCCGGACAAGACCCGTGTAGTTTTTGAAGCTATTCGAAAAGCAAGACCGAAGCGTCTGTATTTTGCAGCGGACGGCCCGCGACCGCATGTTCCCTCCGATCAGGAGAAGTGCAGGGAAACCCGTGAAATCGTTAAGGAGGTTGATTGGGATTGCGAAGTCAAGACGCTCTTTAGGGATCAGAATCTCAAGTGCGGCCTCGCCGTGTCGTCGGCCATCTCCTGGTTTTTTGAACACGAAACAGAAGGAATTATCCTGGAAGACGATTGCCTTCCCTCGCCAAGCTTTTTCCCCTATTGCCAACAACTACTGGAGCGTTACCGCGACGATAGCCGCGTCATGCACATTGGAGGCAACAACTTCCTGAACGGATGGAAGAACAGTGACTACTCGTACTACTTTTCAAGAAATGGGCACATCTGGGGATGGGCCACGTGGCGGAGGGCATGGAAATATTTTGACTTCCGCATCAGCAAGTTCGAAGAGCTGCGCGACCAGGGCTTCTTCGATCGGTTCTTTATCAGCAAGTTCGAGAAGATGTACCGGATGAGGATCTTCGAAAGAACGGCCCGAAACCGCGATCACGTCACATACTGGGCCTATCAATGGGACTTCGCGCGCTGGGTCAACTCGGGATTGGCCATCGTTCCATGCGTGAACCTCGTAACCAACATCGGATTTGGTGAAGACTCGACGCACACGTCGAACGTCAGATCGACCGACGCGAACCTGAAGCTGGAAGATATCCCCATGCCCCTGAAGCATCCTCCTTTCGTGATGCGCGACATGAGGTCCGACAGAATCTATTTCGATTCGTTCCTCAAGCAGCGGGTTGTCTCCCGGATCAATGGCCTGATTCCCTTCGGAAGCAAGTAAGAATTACGGACGCGTTGCAATGCTGCGGTACAAGCCGATCAGCTGCTCGTAGTTTTTCTCTGGTGAATAACACGATGTATAGGTCAGCCTTGCATTGGCCGAGAGTTCCCTGGCGAGGTCGGGGCGATCAAGGAGATATCTCACCTTCTCTTTCAGGTCAGCCGCATTTCCGGGTTCGAAGTGCAATCCGTTCCGACCATGCTCAACGATTTCCGCCATGGCCCCATGGTTGGACGCGATAACCGGCGTTCCTGTTGAGAACGCTTCGAGGATACTCATTGGGAAACCTTCATAGCAAACCGATGGAAGCACCAGTGCCGTGCAGCGCTTCAAGGTGGCGATAATGTCTGGTCTCTTTTGAAAACCCAGATACCTGATGTTCGGGTTGTTCGCCACACATTTTTCTATCAGCGGTCGCAGCGGGCCGTCTCCGATTATTGTCACAGGAAAGTCTGCATCCTTGCAAGCCTCGGCAAGCGTACGAACACCCTTTTCCTCTGACAGTCGTCCCACGTACAGGACAAAAGGCTCGCGTTCACTGTTTCCTACTCCGAAGTCCTGCACAAAGTTGGGCTTCACCACCATCTGTTCCGGCGCAATGCCCAATTTCCCCTGCTCAAATTTCGATACAGCAAATCGCGTCAACGCGATGTAGCGCGTCACGCGCTTTCGCCAAGTGTTCATCCACTTGTGAATCGCCATCATCAGCACCAACCCAAACGTCTGGAAACGTGAGTTCCGATAGACGCCATGGAGTATCGCATGCATAGGAAAAGTGCGACCTATGCTTCGCTCGTATATCTTATTATTATAGAATAGCGTGGCACTCGGACACAGCATCCGAAAATTATGCAGCGTCATCACCACCGGTATGTGGAATTCATTCGCGACGAAGAAGACTGCCGGTGATGCGAGGGGCACGAAGTTGTGAACGTGAATGACATCAGGTTTGAATTCCTGAACCTTCTTCCTTATCCTCTTCGCGCTTTTCGGATTGTAGATCATGAAGAGTCCCGCGAGCAGCTTGTCGATGCTGGTGCGTATCTCGCGATTGTCGAACACCAGCTTCTCCACAACATTGCCATTCTTCTCGAGCAGCGCTGCCTCTTCATTGAAGACAGTGTCTTCACCTCCGGCTTGCTGATACAAGTTGTGGATTAACAAGATCCTCATGTGATTATTATGTTCTTGAGAAGGCTCGTGAGATAGACAAATTGCGCGAAGTAGTGCTTCAGAATTTCTTGATTCACTTAAAGTGATAGTTTAAGTCGAGAGGTAATGAAGCATCCCATTTTGGGCATCTGTCCAGCTTCAAACGAGTGCGTACAAAATTGGGGAAAAAATGTTACAGGGAATTCCTCAAGTTTCGCACAATTCACCTATATTTTCGCACATTTTACAATGATAACAATCTGCCCCAACCATGACCGTCATCATTTCGAGCCTTCGGATTTTACATCCTCTAAAAGGTCAACCTTGTCGGCCAATCAGGTAGTTCACCGACCTAAGCTTTTGACATCGGGGGCAGCTAAGAATATTTGCATGTCTGTAGGAGCCAAACCCATACATTTTCTGGGTGTCTTTAATCTTCCATTTTTTCATGAACCGAGGGGTAGTGTGAAGAGGGCTATGCGGAGTTAGTTTTTTCCATAGGCGCCGTACCAGTAGGGTGTGCGGTCCTTGAAAGGTTCTGTTTCCGTACTAAAGTTTTTCGCTTGTTAACAACGCACGGAATTTCGGTTCCAGGCGGTGTCATGGGTATGTTAATTTAACATAATTGTTAATGAAGGGAATTGGTGTTCTTGCATTGTTGTTGGTTGGTTTTTGTGAATTCTCTTATGCAACGATCTATCATGTTAGTATAAACGGCAACGACGCCACGGGTGACGGAACGTCTTCAAAACCGTGGCGAACCATTCGGCATGCCCTAACAAAAGTACCTGCGAATCAAGGGCATACCTTGCAGATTTCAAGCGGAACTTTCATTGAATCAGGCTTCCTCAATGTTCCTGCCGGCGTACATATCGAGGGCGCCGGTATCGATGTCACTATTATCAAAGCAGCCTCCAGCCTGTATCACCCTCAAAATACATATGGAGACCGGTCCCGCTATCTGATGAATCTCAGCAATGGGAATAACAGCACCAGGCAAGTAATCAAGGGCTTTACGCTTGACGGATCCGGCAAGCAAGTGTATGGCGGACTCATCGTCTACAATAGAAACAATGTGTTGGTCGAGAGTGTGGCCGTTCGCGACATGTACTACTGCGGCATCCGGCTTTGGAAGACGAACGATACGCGGATGACCAAGGTCAATGTCAAGAACTGCTCGTGGGGTTCTTCGTCCTACTCCATGGGAGCGTTGATCATCGGCGACATCGAGCGTGTAGAAATTGACAACAGCCATATCGATGAGGGTGTCGGGTATGGTCTGAAGTTGGACGGTGGTCAGAAATGCTGGAATCTGAAGTTCCACCACAACACCGTCACTGTCAATCCCCAGGGCACATGGAAGACTTCCTCCGGAGCCTCTGCCCCTAACATAGCCTTTGAATTATGGGACGGTGACCTCCGCAATGTGGAGATCTACGATAACTACATCGACAACATTCTTTCCATTGTAACCCGGAATGTAGGACAGAGCAACGGTACTCAGAAAGTCCGCATCTACAACAACACGTTCGACCATACCCAAAGGGCTGGTGGACGAGGTTATGGTGTTGAACTGTCGATAAGCGACGCCGAAGTCGATCACAACTACTTCCTTGGCGGTACGGGCGGTGTCAACCACTGGGGTGAAGGACAAAATGGTACCGTTCAAAACTGGAAGATTCACCACAATGTATTCTATAGAGTAGCGACAGGATATCCTACCGGACTTATTACTGCTGTCCGTGGCGGGATCAACAACGTGCACATCTATAACAATACTGTTGAGCACTCAGGGCGCGGCTCCATGCACCTCTTTGAAGCTGACAATGGGGGCGTTGCTCGCAACGTGCGCATCGAGAACAACCTGATCATAAACAACTTTTCGGAATACGTTTACGGCGAGGTGCCGAAGATTTTGAACCTGAAGAACGGCGCTCGCTTCGAAAACTGCGTTGTCCGGAACAACTTTACGGACCGAGTTACTGTCACTGCACTTTCCGGTGTCTCACTCTCCAACAACCTGTCCGGTAATCCGCAAATAACAGCCAGCGGCGCACGGCCAGATCCTTACTACCGCCCTAAGGCAGGTAGTCCCCTTATCGACAAGGGCGTGGCGATTTCAGGTATGTCTTACGCCGGATCTGCCCCCGACATCGGTGCTTTTGAATACGGACAGTCGCAAACGACGCCCACAAACCAACGTCCTCAGGGAGCCATCAGCAGCCCGTCCAACAACTCAACCTTCGCCGTCGGAACGCCCATTGAAATCAGGGCTAACGCTGCCGACCCCGACGGTTCGGTATCGAAAGTCGAATTCTTTGCGGGCAACACGAAGCTGGGAGAAGATACCAGCTCACCTTACTCGTTCCAATGGAATAATGCCACTGCAGGATCGTATGACCTTACGGTAAGGGTAACCGACAATCAGGGCGCGACGACGACTTCTGCAGTTGTTAAGGTCACCATCGTTGGTACATCCAATCAGAACCCGACGGTGACGATTACCAGTCCGGCAACGAACTCAGAATTCCCTGCGGGTTCAACGATCACTTTCCGAACTAATGCTACTGACAGCGACGGAACGATCGTAAAGGTTGAGTTCTTTAACAGGTCGCAAAAGATCGGAGAAGTAACGACCAGCCCTTTCACGTTCAACTGGGTCAATCCTCCTGTTGGCGACAACCGGATCAACGCGAAGGCCACTGACGATAAAGGCGCAACGGCTATGTCCCCTACCATCCGTGTGGTTGTATTAGAAGAAACCAACGAGGTTCCGATCGTAGCGTTGTCGGCCCCAGGCAACAACAGTACGCATACGGAAGGTACGCCCATCACGCTGAGGGCTATGGCAAGCGACAAGGATGGCTCGATAAAGAAGGTGGAATTCTATCAGGGCACTACCAAACTTGGTGAAGATACTACTGAACCGTACTCACTCTCATGGGCTAACGCCAGGGTGGGTAGCTATACCATCACGGCACGTGCAACGGACGACAAAGACGCTGTGGGTGTGTCTGCTCCACTGAGCATTCACGTGCAGGCGCCTGCAAACCAGCCGCCAGTGGTAGAGCTGACGAGCCCGAAGAACAATGCCACGGTGAACGCCGGTACCATTTCTCTTTCAGCTACGGCAACCGACCCCGATGGCGCGGTAACGAAAGTTGAGTTTTTCAACGGCACGACCAAGCTGGGTGAAGACCTTTCCAGCCCGTACACCTTTACATGGAATAACGTTACGCCTGGCACATACAGGCTTACGGCTCGGGCCACGGATAACAAGTCTGCCACGACCACGTCGTCGACTGTAACCATCACAGTTGTTCAGCCGAACAAGGCGCCAACGGTAGTTATTACGAGACCGGTGAACAACGCCACCTTCAACCAGGGTGCAACCATCACCATCGAGGTTAATGCTACCGACAGCGACGGGGCGATCTCTAAAGTTGAGTTCTTCAACGGCAATACGAAGCTGGGCGAAGACCTGAGCAGCCCCTACTCTTTCCAGTGGTCGAACGTGCAACCCGGCAATTACACGATCACTGCCCGGGCAACCGACAACAAGTCGGCAACGACGACATCACAAGCTGTTTCCATCAGCGTAGCAGCTGCAAACAAGCTGCCGGTGGTGCAGTTGACAAGTCCTGCGCAGAATGCAAAGTTCGACAGGGGTGCAACCATTACGCTCTCGGCCAGTGCGTCTGACAGCGATGGATCGATCACAAGGGTTGAATTCTACAATGGCTCGACACTGCTGGGTCAGGATACAAGCAGTCCTTACTCCTTTGCCTGGACCAATGCGCCGGCAGGTACGCATACTCTTACGGCAAAGGCAATTGACAATCGCTCGGGCGTAACTACAAGTAACGCGGTAACCATCACTGTGGTCAACCCGAACAAGGCTCCAGTAGTGAAGATTACGAAGCCGGGCAACAACTCGGTATTTACCGCAGGTCAAACTATATCCATTGAGGCAACGGCGACGGATAGCGACGGACAAATCGCTAAGGTTGAGTTTTTCAACGGCAACACCCGTCTGGGAGAAGACGCATCGTCTCCTTATACTCTGGATTGGTCAAATGCTCAACCCGGCAAGTACACCATCACTGCCAGGGCGACAGACAACAAAGGAGCGACTGCCAACGCTTCGGTCAACATCGAAGTGAAGGAACAAGACTTCGAACCGGTGGCACGCGCCGGTGAAGACATAGCGCTCGAATTGCCCGAGAACACCGTCACACTCAAAGGTCGTGGTGAAAGTGGCAACGGAGACATTGTTGATTATACATGGGTACAGCTTGACGGACCTACTACCGCTGAGATCCAACCGGGCAATGATGGTCAGGCAGTAGTAACGAACCTGGCGGAAGGTGTGTATCGCTTCCAGCTGACGGTTGTTGATTCGAAGGGCAAGAAAGCTGTGGATATTATTACGGTGAGAGTATATCCTCAACCGATCACATCAGTAGAGTTGCCGCGAATCTTCTCACCCAATGGAGATGGAATTAATGACTACTGGGAATGGTCCAATACTGAACTGTTCCGGGGTAGCCACCTGGTGATCTTCAATCGTCAGGGTCAAAAGATATATGAAACCACTTCCTACGACAATTCCTGGGATGGCACTGTAAACGGCACGCCGCTGCAGGAGGACGCTTATTACTACGTAATTACAAGCGCGCAGGGAGAGGTGAAGAATGGTGCGGTTAGGATTGTTCGTTAAAGTGTGTGGTTTGTAATGAAAAAACTCTGGTTTTCTATTGGTCTATTAGTTTGCTTTTCCACCGGCTTCAGCCAGGTGCCCGGTCCTTTCTTGCGGCAGTTCAGTGCCAATGGATACATGTTCAACCCGGCCTATGTCGCGATCAATGACCAGCCGGAGGCGAACATCTTTTACAGGAAACAATGGATAAATTTTAAGGATGCACCCGAAACAACGGGGTTCAGCCTTCAGTATCCGACAAACGGGCGCGTAGTGCTCGGCATGAACTTCATGCAAGACACCCAGGTGTTGCTAAAGAACACTACGATCTCCGGGACTTTTGGTTATGTGCTTCCCATAAGCAATAATGAATCCATCCGCTTCGCGATGTCGTGGGGTTACGGCATGAACAAACTCGATCTCACTGCAGAGGAGCTGAATACGAACGACCCTGCCATTGTCAATGCTGCCGGGAACAACGCCTACATGGATGGCAATTTCGGTATCGTATATACTTTCAAAGGTCTGCGTTTAGGTTTTGCACTTACGGAAATCTTTGAGTCGGATCCTTTCAATGTTGAAAGCTTCAACGAATTCAAACTTTCCAATCTCCACAACCGGTTGTACTCTGCAAGCTATCGCTTCAACCTGGGTCCTCGTGAGGATTTCTCCCTCGAACCCTACGTGATATACCGCCAAAGTTCGGACCGCATTCAGAACTACTGGGAAGTGGCCACGATGGCGTATTACAAGGACCGGATCTGGGGTGGTCTTAGTTACAACCAGAACAACGGGCTCGGACTCATACTCGGCCTGAATGTCATGGAGAAGTTCCGGTTTGCGTACAGCTATGAACTGGCGCCATTTGATATCGATATGCCCGGCGCAACCTCACATGAGTTGCACCTCGGCTTCAGGTTTGGCGAGAAGCGTTCACGCCCGGTGATTGCGCGCAACAACAGCTACAAGCGAACCGTTGCGCAGAAACGCCGCGAAATCAATCAGAAGATGCGTGAGGATCAGAAAGCTGCTGAACGCGTTGCTATGGCTGACGAAGCAGTGGTTAACGAAACCAGGGAAGAACCAATTCAGAAGATGGAGTTCTCCCACCCTGCGGCTAACCAGCCTGAAGCGGCACCGATACCGGTGGATCAGGCCTTTGCAAAAACTGGCACTCCGCCGAGGAGCGAAATCCTGGAGCCTGGATACTACGTGGTCGTGGGGGCCTTCAGCGTGAAAGCTTATGCCTACAGGTTCGCTCGCGAAATAAAGGCGAAGGGATACACGGCTACAACCGCCTTAAATCCCGGCAAGAATCTGTATTACGTTTATATCTTCTCGAGCTACGATCTGGAGGAAGCGCGTAAGGTCAGAAACGAGTACAAGGCGCAGAACCTGTTCAGCGACGCCTGGGTGTTCTTCATGAACTAATTGGAGTTCTTGAGTTCTGCCAGGTAGTTGATCGTCCTGAAGATTTCATAGGTTTCTGAATATCGTTCGACATGGAATAAGCCGTCGCGGACGATGCGATAGATCTTGTACCGCTCATGCAGCAGGTACCAGAAGTCCTGGAAGTACGTTCTGGAATCGATATTGCATCCTCCGAACTCGAACTGAATAAACCTGATGGCATTCTTGTTGAGCATCTCACTTGCGCCTCGCAAGGCAGCCATTTCATGGCCTTCGATGTCGAGTTTGAGAAAGTCGATGTTGCTGATATTCTGATCGCGGCAAAACTGATCAATTGTTCTTATCTCAATTTGCTCGCGGCGCTCCATCTGAATAGACATGTGGCCCAATCTCCGGTTGTACAGTGAGGCGAGCCCCGAACCTTCGGCGTCAGAATACAATTCCAGAAACTCTGCTTTTTCGCCAAAGCCGAAGTTGCAAAGGTGTACTCCCTCCTTCTGGTTTAGGTTGTTCTTGAGAATTTCGAAGGTTTTCTTGCTCGGTTCGAAACAGTATATGTCGGCGTTTTGAAAGTATTTGAGAAGTTCAATAGTATAGCCGCCCATGTTGGCTCCGACGTCAAAAACGACAGGACGGTCGGTCTTCACCTTCGATCGTACGTATTTGATGGCGCCTATCTCTCCGCTTTGATGTACGTTACCACCAAATCCATAGTTCATTCCGCGAAGACCGAGGCTGTATATACGTTCAAATAATTTCTGGTATTTCTTTTTCCTGAAAACGGGGCCCAGGACTCGTTCTGTCATTCCCATATAGGTGTGTTTAGTATGTTAATTATTTTGTGAAGGTTATGCGACGTGTAGTGTGTCAACTTCTTTCGCCACCTCCAGGGTTTGCAAACTTGGCTCTTCCTTCACAACTACTCTGGCCAACAACAAGCTAAAGATTATGTAGCCCAGTCCCATGTATACAAAAGTATCTATCTGCAATACAAATAGTATGTATATGATGGCGATGTAGAAATCCCCGTCGGGATGACGCTGAAAGTATTTTTCTCTGAAATACTGGAATACCTTATACAACAGGTAAGCAAATAAGATAAAAGCAGGCAGCCCTTGATTGACGGCTATCTCCAGCGAGCTGCTGTGGAAATGCACAGTATCCGATTTTCCACCACTCCACAACCTGGCGTAGAATGTCAGCAGGTCAAGAAAGTACTGTCCGTTATAGCCATTGCCTAATATTATACCCCGCTGATCTCTCAGAAGCCAGTCCATGCCGATCTGCCACAGGTAGGCCCGGCCATTGAAAGACGTGACGTCCTCAAAATCAACCCGGTGCATCAAGGCGACGAATGCTGGAAGAGATAATATTTGATACACCACATACCTCAGGCTAAGTACAATTGGTATTGTGAACATCGACAACCAGTACATCAGGTTGGTCCGGATAAGTCTCAGGAAGGCAAAACCCAATACCAGGAAGAATACCATGGTTGTCAGCCTCGAGTTAATAAAGTAGGCAAGCACCAGGTTGAACGCAATGAAAGCGACCCGCCACACCCACCTTCCCGGGTCGGTCCACATTCTCCCGATTTGCCTGATAAACACGAGGTTCATGACGATCAGCATTCCCGCCGCTGTATATATTCCCGGGAAGAAAGGCAGGTTAAGCCGACCTTCAAATCCGTGGCCTGCGTTCTCCAGTCCACCCATCCACCCCAGCAGATTCACGAACAGCATAATGCTCAGGGCGAGCATGGTTGACTTGACCAGGAATTTCTTGTCTGAATTCCTATTGTACCATAAGACAATGACAAATGCCTGGAAGGGTACGATCTGAAGAAGTGCCCTGGTGGTGATGATCGGGAAGGATGTATTTGGAAGTCCCTTAAAATACGCCACGTAGAGACTAAGTGCGCACGACAGCGAAAACAATCCCATGAGCCAGTACAGGCGCCACCTCATATTCATTTTGAACTCACGCCTGTACAGGGCATCCAGCAAAAAGAACCCAATAATCAACAAATACGGTAACGCCGAGACCATGAGCCCCAACGTAGGAATTGACGAGGCTCCCAGGTAATTTCCTATGCCGTAGATGGAAAAACTGGCGATAAAAATCGTATTGATGATGTCCTTCTTGTACATCAGGGACAGTTCAGGTGTCCAAATTTAAGAAAAAAGGCACGCCATTACCTGTCCCATCTGTTTTCGATAAAGACCTTCAACGCGAAAAGTCGCTTGAACACCAAATACGGCGGTGTCTTCGGGTAGGAAACCTTATCCTGGTACGTGTGGAGCATGCGCCGCGGCAGAAGTTTCTTTATCAACTGCTTGGCATTCTTCGTGAGGCTGGCTCTGGCCGGTTTGCCTCCTGCATTCTCCAACATTGGCGTGAACCTTCCGACTGCGGCAAGTTCGTCGATCATATCAGATAGAACGCCCGGTTTGCTGATGAAATCCACCATGCCATCCAGTACCTCCCTGGGCAGGTTCAGCAACGGCTCTCCACTAAGCCACGTATGACGACTTGAGTGTGGAATCTTCTTGACGTCGGGCGGACTCAATATTGCGAGCGCATCGTGCGCGATCTGTTTGTTGTTCTTAAGTTCCGTTGCCGTTCGTGCCATGCGCTTGACAATATTTCTGGACAGCAGCGGATAGCCGATGGTCACGTGCTCAGCCTGCAGTTGTCCTATAGGCAAGTGCGCGCGAGGATTTCGTGTCAATCTGCGTGATCTGTGACGCCATTCGTTTACCGCCGTACCTTTCAACTGCGCGCATACCTGCTCCTGCTCCTCAAACACAGATTCGAGGTTTGTCTTATTGCGGTATTCATCCTTCAACATCCAGTTCAAGTCGTCTTTATAATTTATGCAAAGCTCGTAGGCGCTTTGAAACAGCGACTCAGAGTGGTTACCAAATCCAAAACTGTGATCACCCCTCAACACGCAGTCGAACTGAGAGGCCACATCAGCAAAAAAGCGCATACCGTCAGGGTAAGTCGTGTACGCATCATTCGTACCACCTGTTGACATGCACAATTTGTAGAAATGTTCCAGTGTGTCCTTAGATGGCGTCCACTCCCACCGATGGTGTTTCACGCCGTAGATTTTAACCAGACGGGAGGCAATGTCAAAGTCGTCTCCATCGGGTACGTTGGCGACGAATGTGATCGCCTCAAACGGAATTCCGAGTTTATGACAAGTCAGCGTGATAAGACGCGAGTCCACTCCTCCGCTTAAGGGGATGAGCAGTTTCTTGTAGCGCGAAGCCAGGGCCGTAACGCTCTTCTCCAGCTCCTGGAGCAATTCTGTAGGAGAGGTAAAGCCTTGAACTTCTGTATCATTTTCACCCAGGAAATATTCCTTGACCGTTACATTGCCGCTCTTATCGGCCACAAGGACGTTTCCCGGACGGAGTACCTTCCACGAACTGTGCAACGTTAGCTCGCCCCACGGATACCCGGTATTGAGGGTTGAAAGGACACCGGCCAGGTCAATGTCGGCGTCACTCGAGAATGTCATGTTCTCCGGCCGCGTGGATATTATGAGTTCCTTGGATGTCAAACTGTAATAGAGCGGAAGGGTAGCGCTGTGATCCGTGGCACACCATACGCCGTCACGATCATCGTCGACGGCGATCACAAACGTCCCATCAAGGTGGTCGAGTGCCTGCATGCCGTGCTTGTCAATGAGCGCGGAAACTTCGGCAACGGAGAGTTCCTTACCAGAGTTATCACAACAGATGCCTTGGATAAACACGCTGCCATGGTTTCCCTTGTGGTTTTTTACAGGAATGAAATACTTAGCAGGAGAGTGCTTCACTGCCCAACAGCAAGGTCGCTCCCGATCAAGACTGAGATGCAGGTCGTTTTGCATCGGCGCGGTACTGGCTTTCATGGTTGCACGATTATTATATAGACAATAGTATTCTTACGCCCGGGTTGCACAGCACCAAACGCACCAATAACTTACCTAATGGCTTATCTAATCCTAAAATCGAACCCCCTACGTTCTTTATTTTTAGTTTTCCGATATAGCATTCAGGAAAACTTTCATAGCAAAATACCTCTTGAACACAAAGTGTGGCGGCGCCTTGAAATGCTGTCTCCTTGCATCCTGATAGGCGCTCACCAGGCTCTTTGGCAGCGCCTTTTTCAGCATCTGTTTCAAGCTGCCCATGAAGCTTGCACGCCCTCTCCCACCCGGGTTGTTCACGTATGCATTATACGCATTAATGACCGCTGCATCGTCAACAACCTCCGAAAGAATATTAGGCTGCCTCACAATATCCATCATTTCATTTATCACTCTCGCCGGTAAATTTAGCAACGGCTCACTCCTTTGCCACGTCGGCTGGTTGGAAAGCGGAATAGTGCTTATTTCAGGGGGGCTTCCTGCCGCCAAGGTCTCAAATGCAATCAATTTGCCGTCGCGGAGCCGCTGTTCAGTACGGCATGTCCTGCCCACAATTTCCCGGGTCAGGAAGGGATAATTAACATCTGCATGCTGCGCCTGGAGTTGTCCCACAGGTAACAGAAAACGCGGCGTCCTGCTTTTTCTGTATGATGTATGTCGCCAACCATTCGCCTCGCTACCCGTCGTATTAATGCTTATTTCTTCCTGCTCTTCGAAAACGGGCTCCATGTTTACACCCTGATAGGAAGGTTTCAGTGCCCGGTCCAGATTATCCCAGAAGTTTATGCTTACCTGAAATGCGCTTTTTGAAACATTATCAGAGTACTCACCCAGTCCAAACACCTGGTCACCGCGAAGGACGCAGTCATACCCGGATGCCACCTGAGCAAAGATGCTCATGCCATCAGGATATGAAGTAAACGCGTCGTTCATTCCACCTGTACCGACGCACAGCTTCTTGAAATTCTCCACGCAATTTTCTACCGACGGATTCCACTCCCAACGGTGATGTTTGACTCCAAAGACCTTAACCAGGCGGGATGCAATATCAAAGTCGTCTCCATCAGGAACGTTAGCAACAAAAGTGATGGCTTCGAAGGGTATGCCGAGGGTATGACAGCGAACGGCGATGAGTCTTGAGTCAACACCTCCGCTAAGCGGTATCAGTATGCGCTTGTAACGGCTGGCAATGGACTCTAAATTCCTGTCAAATGCTTCAAGCACTTCCTGAGGCGTTTGAAAGCCTCTCACATTTTCGTCAGTCTCCGGTAAAAAGTAGCCAGATACAGATTCCTTATTCGATAAGTCGATCGTTATCACATGGCCGGGCCGAAGCACCTTCCATTCCTTAAGAAGGGTGAGTTCGCCCCAGGGATAGCCTGAACTCAAAGCCGCAATGATACCCGGAATATTGAGCTCATCCACGGAGCTGATTCGCAGGTTTTCCGGGCGGGTCGTGATCACAAGCTCTTTCGATGTCAGCTTGTAGTACAAGGGCATAGCCGCAAACGGATCATTCGCGCACCACACACCGTGACGACTGTCATCCACCGCAATCACGAATGCGCCTTCGAGGTAGTTTACGGCCTTCGGTCCGTGCGTCACAATCAGATCGGCAAGCGCCTGATCAGACAGGACTTTGCCGGACAGTTCAACAATAACACCTTGTGTATAGATATTACCATACTGAAACTTGCGAGGAACTGCTGGAAGGAAATACTTTCCCGGTGACGGAAGAGCCTCCCATTGGTCAGAAGATTGGCGTGTGAATTTCAAGTACAAATCACTCTTGTCTGATCCGTCAAGTTGCCGTTCCATGTTTTGATTTCCTGAGTCTTTGTTTTACAAAAGCTGGCAGATACTCTTTAACGTACGTTTTCAGCCTTGAGGACGGCGTCGTAAAATACTTTTCAAATATTTCGTCATCTGTAATCCGGTCATGCATCACAAAATCCGGATGCTTCAGCGGAAACTCCATCTCTTCATGCTTGAAGAAGTTCCACCTGTCCTCAGAAGTGGTATTAGTCGCACCCTTACCGAGCCCTATGTTGACGATAAAGTTTTTGACCGGTACGGCAACAAGTCCCGAGTTGATCTTCCGGGCAAAGCCCCATTGATAACTCCACCATGTCACTGAATCGTTGGCATAATACGACTTGTCGTATGCGTAGTCAATGTAGTACTTTTCAAAGGGTGAATAATAGTTATTGTCAAAAAAACCCTTCTGTATCGCATACTCGTAGTGACGCATGCTGTAGTCGTAATGCTTCCAGGCTCTTCGCCAGGTGGCCCATCCCCAGATATAGTCCCAGTTGGAGAAGAAATACGAGTATTTACTGTTCGTGGTAAGCCGACATGGAAGTGACGATCCGCTTACCGCCATCACCCGTGTATCGTGGCGATATCGCTCCAGGAGCTCTGAACAAAATCGGAAGAACCCCGGTCCCGGAAGGGTGTCATCTTCAAGGATGATGCCCTCCTCGACGTGTTCGAAAAACCAAGTAATGGCGCCGGAGACCGCACGTCCACATCCAAGATTTTCCTCCCTGAACAGCGTATGCACTTCGCAGGGCCAGTCGACTTCCGAGGCGATTTTGCGACATTCCTCACAGCGCTCCGCCTCTCCTTCCTTGTGGGGACGTGGGCCGTCCGCGGCTATGAACAACTGGCGCGGACGCGCAGCCCGGATAGCTTCAAATACCCGTCGCGTCGTGTCCGGACGGCTGAAGATCAGGAAAAGAATGGGAGTATTTATGTTCGTTTCAATGTTCATTGACCTCAAACTCAACACCTTCCCTTCAATCGTATGCGAAGATATAAACGGTCAGGGAGGATTTGCGGGTCGTTTCCGGACTTTTCAAAAACCCTGGTTATCAATAAGGAAAGCCAAAAATCGGCAAAATTGACCAAGTTGCCCAATGACAACGGTCGCAGAGACCCAAGACATCTGTCATCTGAAAGACGGCCGGTACTGGTTTAGCACCATGTTGCGGTAGCAGTTTTCGTAATTCCTGTAAATGCCCACCGCTTTGGTAGCCACCGACGAAGGTGGAGCATATTGATCCACAAGGCGATAGAAGAATAGCTGCCGGCGGTCGTTATATCGCACAGAGAGATCCTGGACTACATTGCGGTCGCGTTCGGCCATGAGAACCTCAACACACGCAGCCGCGTGCGCCGTGGGCAGCAGCATGTTCGAGCCATGTATACCGATGATCACGTGGCTCTTCGCATATATCCTGCACCACTCGCGTTCCACTTCCGGCGTCATACGCGTTGTACGCTGGTCTGACGCCCAGTTCTTTAGAGATCCTGCCTTACCCAGGCCAGTAACGTAAAACTGCGCATTTGGAATGGCGCGCTTGATCAGCCGAATCGTGCGCTTAACCAGATTATCCTGTTCCGCGATCAGCAGCTTGCCAATGAGGTTACCAAGTTTCAATTTTCTTGCAACGTACAATGCAGAATTGCGCAAGGGACTTTTCATCCACCATCGATCTTCGCGCAATGCAAACGTAAAGCACGGAGGGTAGTCATAAAACTTATCGACATCGAACGGCTGGACTCCCGTAAATCGAGATATGTCGATCTTCGTGAAATCAGGATGATTGAACGTCGTGCTGATGGAAACTTCATCGAAGCGCTCCAATTGGCTTGCGACGAATTTGTCGATCGCCTCGTAGCTGTCACGCAAACGTCCCAAACCCAGGTCCACTACCCACGCTTCCGCACATCCCTTTGGTACGAGCCATTCAAAGATCGCTGGAATGAGAACGATCAGGCCGGTGTCCTTGTAGTTATCAATATAATGTAGCGCGTTGTATAGTTTCAGGAGCGAATGTCCGTAGAGGTAGTCGATGGCATTCAGAATGATGACCTTTCGATATTCCGCATTACCGACCTTTCTGATGGACACCTCATCCTTTCGAAGGTTCGTGCAAAAGTGCCGGAAGGGAGTGGACTGCCACCAGTTCGCCCAATCATCGGGATAAAGCTTTTTTGATTGTGTATTGATCGCCAGCGGGTGGTCGATCATGTGGCCGGTACGAAGACTCTGATGAAAACTGATGCCACACTGGCGGCACTTGCAGTCGGCAAACCAATAAATCCCGGGTGTAAAGACTCTGGAGACTGCTATTTCCTTTGAATCGCATTCCGGGCAGGAGAAGCCAATATCTATTCCGGGCTTTATTTTGATTAACTCCATCACGAAATCTTGTGAATTTTCCAAAATGTCGTTACCCCTTTGAATATAAGCTTGGTGTTCAGTCTTGTCTTCGGAAAGAACAAATCTACTCCAAACGTACTTATTGTGAACGATACCACGGTGGCAATGAGCGCACCTATGCTGCCGTATATCGGGATCAGGAAGAAGTTGACCGTGATGTTCGTTATCGCGCCGACGATCGCGTTCAACAAGGAATTCTTGAAAAGGCTTTCATTTACGACATACAAACTTTTGGCTGTCCCCAGATTCGTGAATAATAGCCGAATGGAAAAGAGCGAGAACAGAACGCCCGCCGCCTGATATTCAACACCATACAGGAATACGATGACGCGCTCGCCCAAAAAGAAAATTGGTGTGGCTGTAACCAGGAACAGGAGAAACATCAGCCGATAGAAATTCACCAGCCGCTCGCGATACAACGTCTCGCTCTGCGCCTTCGCTTTTGTAGCAGCAGGTGCAAACGTGCTCACCAGCATGACAGGAATAAAGCTGAAAATCTCGATGAACCGCATGGCGACGGAGTACTGTCCTACTTCCGCGTTGTTCATTAAATTTCCCAGCATCACCTGGTCAATCCGTGCCTGGGTGTGAAGCGCAAGTCCCTGAAGCGTCACCGGCCATGACTCGCGGGCCAGCATCAGCGCGACTGACTTCCTGTACATCCAATGCAATGGGCTTCCTTCCAGTCGCCAGTAGGTATAGACATACCCTACCCCATTTCCGAAGGAATTCAGCGCCGTCACGACGGCAAACCAAATCAGCGGTGCATCAAGGAAGACAAGAACAACCTTGAGAAGATTACCGACAAGGTTCACGATAATTTGAACCCTCACGAAGCGTTTGGACTGTACCTTGGATTGATAGAACCCTACGACAACATCGAAAGCCTTAAACACCTCCCCCGCCGCCACGATTATCACAAGCGTGTTCGTAAGCGGCGTCTTGTCCATCACCACGAGAACAATTCCCACGACGACAAGAAGCGTCGTCGCTCCTGCGGATTTGAGAACGTAGCATGTACCGAGGATTTCATTCTTCCGCTCGGGCGTTCTGGTCAACTCACGGACCATGATATTGTCGATGCCCAAATGCGAAAGGGAAGCAAAGATGCCGACAAAGCTCAACGCGTAACTCAACATCCCATAAGCCTCGGGTTGGAGGTAGCGCGCCACGTAAATTCCCGTGACGAGGGAAATAGCAAGAGAAAATACCTTCTCGGAAATCAGCCAGAATGCATTGACAAAGTACTTTCTGAAACTGGGGGTGTTAAAAAAATTTCTAACCACCCGAATAGCTCTCTTGATCATGAAGCCGAACTTTGTCTGGGCAGCGGTCGGAAAAAATCGGGAGACAAATTAATGCTGGGATTCGAAGCCCATTGAAAACAATACTTTGGCAACCCAGACAAGCTTGTCTCCCCCTTTATCAGATTCTAAACCGCTTTATAACTCCTTTGCTTGTACTTTTTCTGTTTGTATTTGTAGCTGTAGCTGTATCCGTTCACTCTGGAGTACTTCACATCATTCAGCAGTATACTGATGTTGGTAACCTTTCGCTCATCGTACAGCTTGTTGATCCTGTCAAGATTATACTTTGTGGTATAATCTGACCTGACCACATAAATATTGGCATCCGTATACTTCATGAGAATGATGTATTCGGATACAAAACCTATCGGCGGCGAGTCAATGATGATCGTGTGATAGGATTGTTTCAGTTCATTCAGCAACTCGGCCATCCGCGGCGTGCCTATGAGGTCGAGCGGGTTCGGTGGAATGGGGCCAGAAGTGATCACATCATACCCCTTGATACCCGTTTCGTTGATGATCTCCTTGAGGGATGCTTCTCCGATCAGGTAGTTGGACAGCCCTTTGTCGTTTTCGAGCTGGAAGTACGACGCCACTTTCGGTCTCCTCATATCGGCGTCGATCAAAATTGTCCGCCTCCGCGAGTTGGCCATGGCCGCGGCGAGGTTCACCGAACAGTAAGTCTTTCCTTCACTCTCACGCGATGAGGTAATACCGATCACGTTAACTTCCTTGCCGAGGGTAAGGTATTGCAGGTTCACGCGCAGCGAGCGGAAGGATTCGCCAACGGGTGAAAGCGCGTTGGCAACAACGTTCGACTGTTCGCGCCTGCTTCCGTGGCTTACGACGCCCAGGAACGGAATGCGGGTGTACTGCTCGAGGTCTTCGTGTGTGACAATGTTGTCGTTGAGGAAATCCTTGAGGATCAGTAGTCCAAGTGCGCCGCCAAATCCGAGGATGAAGGCGGCCGCATAAATCATTCTTTTGTTGGGCGATACCGGAGCGCTGCCCACCATCATAGCCTCATCGACAACGCTCTTTTCAACCACGTTGGATGCGATAGCAATGCCAGCTTCGGCGCGCTTTTCCAGCAGGTAGTTGTACACATTGTCGCTGAAGTCGTATCGCCGTTGGATTTTCACCAACTCGCGTTCGTTCCTCGGGAGGCGTTCGAGTTGAGCATTGAGCCGTGCTATTCTCTGGTTCAGGTCATTGAGGGCAATGTTCGTCGCGTCAATAATATTGCTTACGTTCTCCGTTATAGACGCCTTGAGGTTTGTGATCTTCAACTCGATCACCTGCGCCAGCGGGTTGCCCTCGCGTGCGCTGTAGTTAAGTCCGGATCTTTCCTGGTTGAGTTTCGACAACTCGATAAGCAGGTTGCTGAGCAGAGGGTCGTCTACGCCAAAGGTCGACGGCGCAACGATGTCCGTATTCTTCCCGGATTGAAGGCTTTGCAGGATGTATTGATAATACTTCAGTTTGACCTCCAGGTTCGCCCTTTCCGTTTCCAGTTTATCAAGGTTGTTGGTCAGCGTTTGGGCCGAAGTACGGATGTCGATCACATTGCTTCGAGCGCGGAATGATTCCAGGGTGCCTTCCACACGGCGCAGGGAGTCAGATACACCCATCAACTGCTCGTCGATGAATGCGATGGTCCGGAGACCAAGCTGATTCTTCTTGTACAGCTCGTTATCGAGGTATACCCGCATTACGGCGTTGATGAAGTCGACGCCCTTTTGGGGCACAGCCTGCTCGATCGTGAGCTGGACGATATTGGATTCCTTTGATATAGGCTCAATGTTGAGCTGGTTTCGATAGCGCTCGGCAAGTGACACCTGGTTGTTGATCCGGAAGAACATCTTGCTGTCCGGCTCAAGCTTGAAGGCGTCGTTAAAGGTGATGCTAAAGCTCAGGTTCTTACTCTGGAAGGGTTTGTTGATGTCGACGACCTCCTGGATGTCCACTACCGGCACACGGTCCTTGACCGTGTTGGTGATCACGTCATAGGTGGGCACTTCCTTTCCGCGTACCGACACCATGTACTTCGAGCTTGAGAGCCGCTCGATATAGATCGGAACGTTGATCAACTGGTGTACTGAAGAGTCCAGGTGGATCGTGAACGGCGTATTGCCATAGTGCTCAGCGGTCTTGAAGTTCTTTTCCGTATAATACGAAATGCCAAAGTTCAGACGCTTGATAGCACTTTCGACGTTGGAAAAGGATTTGATGATGCCGATCTCGTCCTCAAGGTCTGTTGCCGACTGGAAGAGTTCCATCCCCTTGAGGAACTGGCTGGGTCCTTTATCCTTTTCGCCTTTCAGCAACATCGACGCGCGTACGAGGTACCTGGGTTCTGTCAGTTGTATGTAGGCGTACGCCAAAGGCATGGTGATGAGCAGACCCAGCGGGAAGTAATACCACTTGGAGATCAGCTTATGGAATATCTTCTTGATATTTATTTTTTCTTCCTCCATAGCCACACACTCCGTTAGTTTTCCTTAGTATTCTCAACATAGTTTAGTATTAGTACCCCTGTTGTTATAGCAGAGAACAGCAGGGTAAGCAGTTGCGCGTTGCTTCGTCCGGTATTTGCGCGGAACGGTTCCACGTATATAACGTCGTTGGGCATTAAATAGTAGTACTTAGACTTAAGAAGGTCCGGATCGTTCAGGTTGAGGAGTACCACTTCCGACCCGGTAGGGGTTTGGCGGATAAGCTTAACCTTTCTGCGGTTGCCCCTCTCGCTCAGGTCGCGCGCCATGCCCAGTCCTTCCGGCAGCGTGAGCTGGTTGTTGAAGGCATAATAGTGGCCGGGTTGGTTGACCTCGCCCAGCACCGTAATCTTGAAACTCACAAGCTTGACGATCACGGTGGCGTTATTCAGGTATTTGTTGGCTTCCGCCTGGATGAGGGCTTGCGCCTCCTCGACGGTCAGGTCTTTCACCACGACCTTGCCGAGGATCGGCAGGGTGATGGCGCCATCACTGTCGATAGAATAGCCCTGCAGGTAGACGTTACCCGCGTCGACGTTAAAGAAGTTGGTTGTCGGGGTTATATTAAATATGTCTGAGATGCCTGCCTCGGTGGAGCTTTTCACCTTGACAGACAGGATATCATTAGGCCGGAGCCGGTATTGCACGGGTTGATTTCGAATCGGCGTAGCAAACGACTCGGAGAACTCCTTATTCTGAAAATATACCATCCGCTTATTGTAGTAACAGGACGAGCTTATAGCCAGGACAATTGCAGCCTGACAGAGTGTGGCGAGTCGAAATCTCATTTTGTTGCGTTAGTATCGAAACAAAGCGCGAAAGTAACCTAATGGTCATTCCGCACTCAATGATCCCTGTCATTAGGCCGGGAAACGATGGTCATGTCCTCCGGGCCCCTCTGCCGTTGAGGCGCTCTTCGGAATCCACTGCTAAGATATAACTTTAATTTGTAGAAATGTTTCGGCCTGTTATGGCCGGTCAATGCCTGAACGCTCGTACGGGAGGAGATTAAGTCATATCTCCCTGATTTACAATGATTTTCACGCCGAGCTGAGCATGGCGCCCGGCCCCACCGTGTCGCGGCTTCCACATGCGACTCCCTCCCTGAATTCATGTAGTTGATTCTCAAGTCATTGGAAATGGTGGGAAATGGTAGTACCTTCTCTTGCCCCCGCCTAAGTAACAGTCACCTAAAACCTCACCCCCATGACACTAGTCAGCGACCTCAAGCGGCTTGTACCGATGCCCGTGCGTCGAATGTACCGGAGCCAAAAAAACAAACAAGTTATCAGACAATGGGAACGGGATGGAATGCCTGTGCCCCCGCCCCATGCCGTAAAGCAACAGGTCGTTAAGACTTACCAGAGAGAGTATCATTGTCGCACATTAGTGGAGACCGGCACTTATATGGGTGCTATGGTTGACGCGCAGCTACCCAATTTCGATACGATATATTCGATTGAGATCGATCACGATCTATGGGCCGCGCAGTTTCAGCGTTTCAGGAACAGGCCATCCGTTCATATTATAGAAGGAGACAGTGGTGAAATACTGAAGTCTATCGTTCCCCTACTATACGAACCCGCCTTATTCTGGCTCGATGGTCATTACTCTGGGGTGGGCACCGGCAAAGGTTCCAAAGACTGTCCCATCTTCGAAGAACTGGCCGCCATCTTCGACTCACCCTATAACCACATCCTCCTGATCGACGACGCCCGCTGTTTTGATGGAACTTCGGATTACCCGACGATAGAGGATTTGTCTGACTACGTACGTGGGAGAAGGGTGAACGCGAAAATGGAGGTGGCAAGTGATATTATTAGAATAGTGGTGTAAAGCAGGAAGGCCTGCTTGCGAAGTTCCAAGGCTTCAACATAGTCGCGGCTATCCGCTCCCCACAGGTGGCGCGCGGGATAATGCGCGCTTAGCAAACTGTTCTTGAGCATCACGTTGAGGTTATACTCATTCATCAGTTCGTCAGACTCCTCGGGCTTAGTGTCTGGAGGAAGGTTATAGGTGTTTGAAGCCAGACATTATTGCACTCATTGAAATTTTTCCGTGATTGTTCTTTGTCCTTCAAACCCCAGCATCCTTCAGGGTTACTTTTCTCGTGAGCGTTCATTAAAGTCTCAGGCAGACGAGGTAGGCTAAGTGAAGCATCCCAGAACTCAGGGATCAGATGTTTATCCATTTGAACAAGGACAGTTCAACTTTCTTCATACACTATAAAAAAAGACCATGGTTTATCACAACTTTCTGAGAGGACATGCGTATCTGTTGCGACTTCTCTCCTTCGCGATAATGTTTCTGTTCGTCGGGTGCAACGCGACGACCGTTCTGTTGTCGAATTTCAAGAACGACACCATAGGTTCACCACCGGGGCCGGTTCAACCTACCGGGACAGTATCGGTCAGTCCTGGCGGAGGCAGCGTCACTGTCGTGGCTGCTCCGACGCCGGATCTTCCTTCCAACAAGTGGGCGCGTATTAGTCATCCCACTGCACCGGCTCCTGAAACGACATTGACAGGCGATTTTGACGGTCAGACCGGAATTGGAAATTACAGTTTACTTGCCAGCATGTTCATTCCAGCCGATGCAGGTGTTGTGACGGTGCAATTCGAGACTTTGGTGAGTCCCCAGCCGCATTTAAGTTTCTTTCATATTGATTTTATGCCTGAGGGTGACGTTCGCATTGACGATGGAGCTGTAAGGTTCGGACATTTTCCGCGCGACAAGAGTTTCGTTCTGCAGGTCAACCTTAACATAACTCAAACCACGGCCACAGCTGAAATCACCCTACTTGGTGGAGAAGCGTCAGGAAACATCACAGTAGACATCCAGCCCCAATTTCTTACCCTGGCCCGCCAGTTTGGCGCCGTAAAATTTTGGGTAGGGTTTCAGCATCAGGCAACGTTTTTTGTGGATGATGTTATTGTGACGAGGAAGAAGTAGGCCGGTTCTAATACGTCTAATCTCCGGTGATTGCTACCTTTGCTTACCGAGGAAGGAATGCCAAACGCCTAATTGTCAGATCCAGTCCTAACTATTACATTTAAGAACACCGGATTGACTTCAACCGACGCTCGGAATTCCCAAACTTCAACCCCAATCGCCGCTCTCTGATTCATGAAGCATCTTCTTAGTACGCTCACAATTATAATTCATCTGGTCGCCATCATCCTATTTGCCTCAGGCATTGTGGTAACCTCACTTGGCATTTACGATTTTTTTCACTCCTTTCATCACTTGCGTGCTGACGGAAATCTTCCGGTTGACATGATTGTGACAGGTATTCTCAAGGCAGTAGATCTGTTTCTGATTGGCGTCGTCATTTTTATGTTCTCGCTGGGTTTGCTGATCCTGTTTCGGCGCAAGTCGGCCCCCTTACCCGATGAACTACCGGATTGGCTCAGGGTTAAGGACTTCCTGCATTTGAAGATCGTGCTCTGGGAAGCCATTCTCACCGCCCTTGTCGTCTCTTACCTGGCTGGCCTTGCCGAGTTGAAATTCAGAGAATTGCCGATAACATATTCCGCGCTGATCGTGCCCGGGGGGATATTGTTACTGGCGGTTAGTTTGTATTTTTTGAAGAAGGGGGAGAAGTGAGAAGCAGAATATTGCCAAAGCCGCACTGTTTACGTTGCACCGTAGCACGGTCTAGCCTATGGCATTTTATTTGGTTGAGTAATTTACTTTTGATTGAGTCGCCTTTTTCAACAACGGCTAAATCAACTCCGCTAATATTCTGATTTGACACAGTTGATCTAGTACAACCTGCTAGTAGGATGACCAAGAATAAAATGTAAGCAGTTGATTTCATGGGCCCTTTTCGATTTTAGTTGTTCAGAAAAGGTATGTTGACATTTTACCCTTTTCAATCCCTGTTATTGGGGATCGCACAGCGTTCAATGGCGTAAATCTCTGACTGGCAATTTGGCGAGCCAGTATGGGGCAATTGACGTTGGCTGTCTCGCTTGATTGACAGCAGATTATTCTGGACTAAACTAGGCCACCGATTCGATCTGGGGCCCCTGAAGCAACATGCACAGCTGTCACTTTTTACCTTTATCGTACGCCCTTGCCTTCTCTTCAACGGTCATCTGGCCGGCAGCCTTTGCGGCAGGTTCGTGTGCCTGTAAGCTCTTAGAAATTTTTTCAAGAGACCCACGAATGCTCATAGAGTTAAGTTCTATCCGTCTCAGGGTACTGAGAATACTTCCAATGTTGCTGGCCATCATGAAGAACCCTACCAGCAGGGCAACGCCCAGACCGAGTGAGAGAAGGGCAAAGAGTTCCATAGAGAGATGAGGTTAGGTGAGCAATGAATCTACGACATTGACAGCACATTTCACAGTCCTTGAGGTTTTGGGGGAATCCTGGGACACCGGCAGGCATTCAAGTTCAATGTCATCAGGATACAACGCCTACAGGCTTCCCCTCTGCCTTCGATCACACCCAGGTAGTGAAGGAATTCATCCTTGAGTATGGTGTGCTTTCGGATGATTGCAAGCTCGCCGGTTTTCTTGATTCGTACAACTGTGTCCAGTTGGTAGACTTCATGCCGTGCCATGACGGCGAATGTATAGCACGCGAGGGCAGGAGGGAATAGCAGGGAGAAAGCAGGGACAGGAGTTGTCACGAGTTAGACAGGGCAATGTCCACAAGGTTTATTTGACCCTCCCTTAACGGTGCATTGTCGGCCCAAGCCTTCCAGGAAATCAGGGGACCGTCTGTCTCTTTTACAGTAGCATACTTCATCCCTCCAAATACGTCGTGACTAAGCACTATTTCAGTAGCGTTGATTTCCGACTTCGGATGAATGACACTCCGGGTAAAAAAATCTTTCACACAGTAAGCCTGCCCATCAATGTCAATAGTCTTTAGCCATGGCTCGAAGAGAAAATGTTTGGGGACGGCAAGTTCACATCGGACATGCTGTGCAAAAATGTATCCATCATTTACCAAATGGACCGCAATGGTGCGTCCAATCCTTTCTAAACGAACACTTACCGCAGGATTTTTTGATCTCCCCATAACGTCCCTAATCTCATAGTCCTCCATCCACCGGGTTGTAGTGTTCTCCCTTTTGTGGTATCTCCTGTCAGCCTTCAGTTGATGGGCAGTCTCACCCCGTTCAACTTCCAAAATGTAAACATAACCGCCATCGACCTCGATTGAATGAATGCGACACTTTGGAGGAGGCGCGATTCTCGAGCCGATTACTTGGTCCAAGTATTCGTCTTTCCGTTCTTTTACAGGATCGATAGGGCCAGGCTTTTTCTCCTCGTTCTCAATCATACCGATGACTATCACACCGCCGGCTGCATTTGCCATTGATGAAACTGATTTACCGATGCCGTCTTTATCTTCAATCTTCGCCGCGGCCTTATACTCCAA
>Ga0207873_1000377_pt1 | contig 49320 bp, 48 predicted proteins | sample BGWIniCompost_FD_187373 | JGI IMG/M metagenome (GOLD analysis project Ga0207873, IMG submission 187373) | Cellulose adapted compost microbial communities from Newby Island Compost Facility, Milpitas, CA, USA - BGW Initial Compost (SPAdes)... ...
CGCCTCCGGCACCGTCAGTCCGAACGGTGCCACCAGCATCATCCCCGCCATCGCGGCGATCAAGGCCGCCAGGAAGACCACCGTGCCCGCGATCGCGCCGCGGACCCCGCTCCCGGCCACGGACGACCTCCGTCAGGTGGCCCGGCCGCGTGCGGCAACCGGCCACACGGCTTCCACGATGCCACCGCGCACGACCACATAGCAGTCGTGGAGGTTGACGGTGGTGCAGACGTGCCCGGGGACGAAGCGGATCTTGTCGCCCGGGCGCAGGGAGCGCGCCTCACCCTCGACGCGCAGCTTGACGTGCTCCTCGGAGAGCGACAGCGTCTCCACCCCGCTGATGCCGAAGGCAGTGGGCAGCCCGTGCTCCGGCGTTGCCGTCTTCAACCCGATGTCGCCGACAGCGCGGTCGGGCGCGGGCCGGCTGACGATGGTGGACCAGAGGAAGAGTGCCGGCTCGAAGGCGGTGTCCGGTCCCTCGACCTGGCGGTACCAGGCGTCCATGAAGACGTAGGAGCCGGCCTGGACCTCGTCGAAGCCCTCGATAGTGCTGGTGATGTCAAAGGTGCCGGTGCCGCCGCCGCTGACGACCTCGACCGGGATCCCCGCCGCCTCGATCATGCGCCGGGTCTCGATCAGCGGCGCCATCGCCTCGCGTACCCGGCGCTCCCGCTCGGCCCGATCCGGCACGCCGACCAGGTGGCCTTCGTACCCCTGCAGGCCGAAGAAGTGCAGGCCGGGCAGCGACGCGACCCGCTGGGCCAGCTCCACCGCCGGCGCGCCCGGCTCGACCCCGCAGCGGTTCATGCCGACGTTCACCTCGACCAGCACCCGTACGGTCGACCCGGCTGCCACTGCGGCCTCCGAGATCTGCCGGGCGTTGTCCAGGTCGTCCACCGCGACCGCGAGGTTGGCGTGCCGTGCCAGCCGGACCAGCCGCGCGATCTTGACCGGCCCGACGATCTGGTTCGCGATCAGGATGTCTTTGATGCCACCCTCGACCAGGGCCTCGGCCTCGCCGAGCTTGGCGCAGGTGATGCCGACCGCGCCGGCCTCGAGCTGCTTGTGGGCGATGATCGGCGACTTGTGGGTCTTGGCGTGCGGGCGGAGCTTCGCCGGTCGCTCCGCAAAGAAGGCCGCCATGCGGGCGATGTTTCGCTCCATCGCATCCGCGTCAATCACCAGAGCCGGCGTATCGACCTCATCCAGCGGTCGGCCGACGATCTCACTCCCGAACAGCGTCATGACCAGCCCCCTGCGCTCGGCGATTCGTCCAGGCGCAGCCCAGCGGCGGCTGCGCTCGGTGAGTCGATGGCGGCATTGTAGCACCGGCTTGCGCTCGTGGAGCCGCAGATAGCCGTGTGAACGCGGGTGCCGTCGCGCTGCCGGGGCACACCGAATTGGCTGCTCCACCCCGCAACCAGGAGCGTGGCTAATCGTTAGGTGAGAAGAACCTACCAGGGCGAGCCGAGAAGGCCCGTCCCCGGCGGAAGGGCACCCGCGCTGGGGTGTGGCCGGTGTGCCTGTCACGGAGCGCGACCGTGGTTCCGGTGGGTTTCGAGGGGGTCGGTTTGGATGACAGCGAGGAGCGGCAGATGCGTGCAACGAGTGGGCCACGACTGGTCCACCAGGAACTGTGCGACCTGGGCAACGGGCGGATCGTGGAGGTCTTCGGCTACGACGCGGTGATCGGCATCGGAGAGGACGGGCGCGCGACGCGGTGGGACAGCATCGTGCGTGATGCCAGCGGCAAGATCGTCGATAGCGGCGCGGTGAGCGAGTCGATGGCGCGGGCGATGATCGACGCGGCCCGACGGCGGCTGGAAATCGGCGTCGTCGGCCAGGCATAACCCCGGCCGGTGGGTGCCCAGGCCAGGGTATGGGGATCGCGGAGGCGCGGGGCGGCCACACGGCCGCCCCGCGTCGCGCCTTAGGCGAAGATGCTGTCGACGTGGTCGCTGATCATTTCGACCAGCAGCGCCTTGTGCAGGTGCAGGCGGTTCTCGGTCTGGTCGAAGATGATGGACGCCGGGCCGTCGGCCACCTCAACCGTAACCTCGTTGCCCCGGTACATCGGGAGGCAGTGCATGAAGAGGGCGCCGGGCTTGGCGCAGGCCATCAGTTCGGCGTTGACCTGGAAGGGCTTGAGGGCTTCCAGTACCTCCGGCGCCACCTCCTGGCCCATGCTGACCCAGACATCGGTGTAGACGATGTCGGCACCGGCCACGCCCTCGCGCGGGTCTTCCACCACCGAGATCGTCGCGCCGGTGGTGGCGCCGATAGCCGTCGCGCGGGCCAGGATGTCCGGGTTCGGGCGCGACGCGGCCGGGCAGGCGACACAGACGTCGAGGCCGACGAGCGCCCCGGCCAGGAGCAGGGAGTGGACCATGTTGTTGGCGTTGCCGACGTAGGTCAGCTTCCGGCCGCTCCAGCCACCGAGGTACTCCTTGACCGTCAGCATGTCGGCCAGCGCCTGCGTCGGGTGGGCAAGGTCGGACAGACCGTTGATCACCGGTATCGTCGCCGCGGCCGCCAGAGCTTCCAGATCCTCGTGCTTGAACACCCGTGCCATGATGGCGTCGACGTAGCGCGAGAGAACCCGAGCGGTGTCGGCGATCGTCTCACCCCGGCCGAGTTGAAGGTCGTTGGTCGAGAGGTACAGGGCGTGACCACCAAGCTGTGCGACCCCGGCTTCGAATGCCACCCGGGTCCGGGTTGAGGGTTTCTCGAAGATCATCGCGAGGGTCTTGCCGCGGAGGAGGTGGTCGTGGAGTTCGCCCGCGGCTCGCTGGGCCTTCAGTTCGGCGGCGCGCTCGATCAGCGCCACCGCCTGATGCGGGGTCAGATCATCGTCGGTAAGAAGGTCAAACTTCGCGATCCGGGTTTGGGTAGCCATCGCTTCTCTCCCTCCACAACACAGGCCAACCTACGAGACTCAGCGTCACACCTGAGCATCTCGAAGCTGCACCTGCGCCTGAAGCGGAGAGCCGATTGACCCACCTGTTTACCCTTCCATTCGCTCTGATCCGCGGAATACACACTCCCTACCGGACCTTGCCCGGCAAGTGGGCGTAACAATGCACTATTGTGGCCACGGTGTCAAGGGTACTGTCCGTAATGTCAGCGCGATATCAGTCTGCGGCGGCCCTCGTGCCTCCTGGCTTCTTCGTAAGGAGCGGCGCTCGCGTTCCAGGGGGCATGCATCGCGCCGGGTGTGCGCTATAGTGGGCGAGGGGCGCTTCTTGCCGTGGAGTCGATAGGAGAGGGAGCGGTCGAGCGTGACCGAGAATGAGCTGCATCGAGACCTGCGCCGCGCGGTGCGGGAGTTGTGCCAGCGTTTCCCCGATGAGTACTGGCGCGAGAAGGACGCAGCGTCGGCTTATCCCGAGGAATTCGTCAAGGCGATGACCGACGCGAGCTTCCTCGCCGCCCTGATTCCCGAGGAGTACGGCGGGCTCGGCTTCGGCGTCACCGAGGCGTCGATCATCCTGGAGGAGGTCAACCGCTCCGGGGGCAACGCCGGTGCCTGCCACGCGCAGATGTACACCATGGGCACGCTCTTGCGGCACGGCTCGGAGGAACAGAAGCGGAAGTATCTGCCCAAGATCGCCACCGGCGAACTGCGACTGCAAGCCTTCGGCGTGACCGAGCCGGACGCGGGCACCGATACGACCCAGATCAAGACGACGGCCGTGCGCCGTGGGGACCGCTACGTGATCAGCGGGCAGAAGGTCTTTACCTCGCGGGTGCAGCACTCCGACCTGATGATCCTGCTGGCGCGCACCACGCCGCGCGATCAGGTGAAGAAGCGGTCGGAGGGGCTGTCCGTCTTCCTGGTCGACCTGCGGGAGGCGATCGGCCATGGGATGGAAGTCCAGCCGATCGAGACGATGATGAACCACGAGACGAACGCCGTCTTCTTTGACAACCTGGAGGTCCCGGCGGAGAACCTGATCGGCGAAGAGGGGCAGGGGTTCCGCTACATCCTCGACGGGATGAACGCCGAGCGGATCCTGATCGCCGCCGAGTGCATCGGGGACGGCTACTGGTTCATCGACCGCTCGACGAAGTACGCCTCCGAGCGCGTGGTGTTCGGCCGGCCGATCGGGCAGAACCAAGGGGTGCAGTTCCCGATCGCCCAGGCCTACGTTCACCTGCGCGCCGCCGACCTGATGCGCTACGACGCGGCGGCGAAGTTCGACCGGGGCGAGCCGTGCGGCGCGGAAGCGAACATGGCGAAGCTGCTGGCGGCAGATGCCTCCTGGGAGGCAGCCAACGTCGCCATCCAGACGCACGGCGGCTACGGCTTTGCCAAGGAGTACGATATCGAGCGCAAGTTCCGTGAGACGCGGCTGTACCAGGTGGCGCCCATCTCGACGAACCTGATCCTGTCGTACATCGGCCAGCATGTGCTGGGAATGCCGAGGTCGTTCTGATGCTGCCGCTTCAGGGAATCACCGTCGTCGCTCTGGAGCAAGCGGTCGCCGCGCCGTTCGCCACGCGGCAGTTGGCCGATCTCGGCGCGCGAGTTATCAAGATCGAGCGCCCGGGCAGCGGCGATTTTGCCCGCGGCTATGATGCGGCGGTGCGGGGGCTGTCCGCCTACTTCGTCTGGCTCAACCGGGGCAAAGAGTCGCTGACGCTCAACCTCAAGCACCCGGAAGGGGTGCGCATCCTCGATGGGTTGCTGGCGGGGGCCGACGTCTTCGTTCACAACCTGGCGCCGGGCGCGGTGGAGCGGCTCGGCTTCGGGGCCGAGACGGTACGCGCCCGCTACCCGCGCCTCATCACGTGCGCTGTCTCGGGCTACGGGTCGAGTGGGCCCTACCGGGACAAGAAGGCCTACGACCTCCTGATCCAGTGCGAGACGGGGCTGGTGTCCGTCACCGGCACGCCGGAGGCGCCGTCGCGGGCCGGGATCTCGGTGGCCGACATCGCCGGCGGCATGTACGCCTACTCCGGCATCCTGGCCGCGCTCTACCAGCGCGAGCGGACCGGCGAGGGCGCGGCGCTGGAGGTGTCGCTGTTCGACGCCCTGGGCGAGTGGATGAGCCACCCGATGTACACCACGGCCTACACCGGGCAGCAGCCGGTGCGCAGTGCGGCCAGCCACCCGACGATCGCGCCGTACGGCCCGTATCAGGCCGGTGACGGCGCGCAGGTGCATCTCTCGATCCAGAACGAACGGGAGTGGGTGCGCTTCTGCGAGGTGGTGTTGGAGCAGCCGGAGGTTGCCACCGACCCGCGTTTCGCTACCAACCCCGACCGGGTCGCCAATCGCAAGGCGCTGGCCGAGGTGATCGAAGCCGCCTTTGGCGGGCTGAGCGCCGACGAGGTGGTGGAGCGGCTGGAGCGAGCCGGGATCGCCAACGCGCGGATGCGCACGGTACAGGAGTTCATCGATCATCCCCAGCTCGCGGCGCGAGACCGCTGGACCGAGATCGACTCTCCCGTGGGGCCACTGCGTGCGCTGTTGCCACCGGTCGTCATGGAGGGCGTCACACCGGCGATGGGTGCGATCCCCGCGCTCGGGGCGCACACCGATGCCATCCTTGCGACGCTCGGGTACGACGCCGCGGCCATCGCGCGCCTGCGGGACGAGGGGGTCGTGTGAGGAGGACGTCATACGTCATGCGTCAACCGTCCCCCTCACCCCTGGCCCCTCTCGGACGGAGCCCCACCAGGGGAGAGGGGAGCAGGACGGAACACGCATCACGTATGACGCATGATGTGCCGGACTGAAAGGACTCTTGTGCATGGCTGAGAAGCCAGGCTGGAGCGGACGGTTCTACGAGGACTTCGAGGTCGGGGATGTCTACCAGCACCCGCTGGGACGCACGGTCACCACGACCGACAACATCTGGTTCACTCTGCTGACGCAGAACACGGCGCCGATTCACTTCGACCACTACTACTCGGCGCAGACCGAGTTCGGGCGGCCGCTGGTCGACTCGACTTTCACGCTGGCGCTGGTCACTGGCCAGAGCGTGATGGACATTTCGCAGAATGTCTTCGCCAACCTCGGCTGGGATGAGGTGCGGCTGCCGCACCCGGTTTTCGAGGGGGACACGATCTACTCCCAGTCTGAGGTGCTGAGCAAGCGGGAGTCGAAGTCGCGGCCGAACGTGGGTATCGTGACGGTGCGGACGACCGGTTACAACCAGGACGGGGTGGTGGTCATCACGTTCAAGCGGACGATCATGGTCTACAAGCGGGGCCATGCGCCGACGATCCCCCGACCGAAGCTCGCAGAGAGCGGTGAAGAGGGTTCGTCGTGAGTGATGCGTCATACGTCATGCGTCACCCGTATTGCGTAGTGCGTATTGCGTGTTCCGTGTTCCGTGTTCCGTCTTGCTCCCCTCTCCCCTGGTGGGGCTCCGTCCGAGAGGGGCGGGGGGCGAGGGGGACGCATCACGCATGACGTATGAAGCATGAATTCATCGGAAGGAGCGCCATGGATACGGGAACGCCTGATCTGTTGTTCGAGCGGCGGGGGCCGGTCGCCTGGGTGACGTTCAACCGGCCGGAGTCCCGCAACGCGATGACCTTTGCCATGTACGACGGGCTGGCCCGCATCTGCGACGCGGTGGAAGCCGATCCGGAGGTGCGGGTGCTGGTGCTGACCGGCGCGGGGGACAAGGCGTTCGTCGCCGGAACCGACATCAGCCAGTTCCAGACCTTCACCGAGCCCAAGCATGCGCTCGACTATGAGGCGCGGATCGACGGCGTGATCGGACGGCTGGAGGCGCTGGCGCGGCCGACGATCGCCATGGTGCGAGGCTACGCCGTCGGGGGCGGCGCGAGCATTGCCCTCGCCTGCGACCTGCGCATCTGCACGCCCGACGCCCGCTTCGGGATCCCGATCGCGCGGACGCTCGGCAACTGCCTCTCGATGAACAACTACTCCCGGCTGGTGGACCTGATCGGTCCGGCGCGGACGAAGGAGATCATCTTTACCGCGCGTATGGTGGGCGCTGAGGAGGCTAAGGCGATCGGGCTGGTCAACGAGATCGTCGCGCCGGAAGAGCTGGAAGCGCGGGTGACCGAGGTGGCCGAGCAGATCGCGGCCAACGCCCCGCTGACGATCCAGGTCACCAAGGAGTCCGTGCGCCGGGTGCTGGCGCATCGGCGCCCCGAGCGCAGCGAAGAACTGATCCTGCGGTGCTACATGAGCGAGGACTTCCGCGAGGGGGTGCGGGCCTTCCTGGAGAAGCGCAAGCCCCAGTGGAAAGGGCGCTAGCCACTGGAGCGTCGGCGTCCATCCCGGATCTCCCGCACATAGCCCCCCTCTCCCAACGTTGGGAGAGGGGTCGGGGGTGAGGGCCGCTCACGTTTACATCAGTCGTCGCCGAAGTAGGGGACGCCCCGAAAAGTCAGGCTGAGGTACTGGACGAGGTCTTCCCACTCCTCCGCCACGAGCGCCCCTGCGTCGAGCAGCGCATCCGTTCCGTCAGGGGCGCCGTCGGTAGGCGCCACGATGAGTGGCTTGGTGTACCGCTGAGCCATGATGGCGTCGGCGACCTCCTCCGCCCAGGCGGCGTTTCCCGCGAGCACGACGCCTGCGGTCGCGTCGTCTCGCTCGAAGAGGGGGAGCAGGGACGCCGGGGTCGTCACCACCATCGGAGCCGTGCCCGTGCTCACGGCGGTGCTGATGCCGATGCCGAGCCGCCGGGTCAGCGCGGCGATGTCGGCGGCCAGCGTGGCGCCTGGCGCGATGACACCTACTCTGCCGGGTGAAAAGTTGCGGTCGGGGTTTTCCCCGCCGATCGTGCCGATCCGCAGGCGTGCCGCCGGGGCGATGATCCCGGCCGAGCCGGGGCCGAGCACGCGGGCCGCGCTGTCGCGCGCCCAGCCGAGCAGGCGCTGGACATCTCCCTCGGGGACGAACTCGGTGGCGATCAGGAGCAGGCGGATGTCGTGGGAGAGTGCCTCCAGCGCGGCGTCGAGCACGGCGTCCGGCGGTACCGCGATCAACGTGGCGCTCGGCTGGTGGAAGAGGACGGCGTCGGCCACAGAGTTGTAGACCGGCACTCCTGCCACACGATCGCCATAGCGTCCGGGGGCGACCCCGGCCACGACCGGTGTGCCGTAGGCCAGCATCTGCTCGGTGAGGGCAGCCGCTGCGTCCTCGGTGATCCCCTGGACGAGCACGCGCGTTGTGGTATCGATCAACACGGTCACCGAGGGCCGCCCCTTCGCCCGTCTCGCACCCGTACCCTGCGCTTCACGTACAGCTAGATGACCGGCAGCCGCTGAACCAGCGGCAGGATCAGGTCCACCACCGGCGGATCATCCGGCAGGCGGTTCACCTCTTCAACCAGCCGGGCCGCGGTGTGATGGCCGACCACGGGATCGGCAAGGTCGTGGAACTTGGCCGCGACCTCGTCGTCGGTGAGCGGGTTGGCCGGCATCCCCTTGGGGTGCTCGACTGTCTCTTCCAGCACCGTGCCGTCCGACAGCGTCACCCGAACGTGAGAGGCCCAGACGGCAGGGTACCTGGCGGTGCGCTCGGGGTTCTCTGATGCACTCGTGCGGGACAGAAGCGCGCCGATGTCGTCGCCGGCCAGCCGCTCCTCGGTGAACTGCTCCAGACCGGCCCGGCCGTCGAGGAGCGCGACAGCTACCGCGTACTGGATGCTGAACTTCGCCTCGTACGGGGTGCGCGGCGCCGGGTTGTCGGTGATGTCGAGGGCCACCCGGTAGGTGTCGATGTCGATCCGCTCGATCGGCCGCCCGGCGATGCGCTCGCGCAGCAGCAGGGCGGCATCGACGGCGGTGTGGGTGTGACCGCAGCAGGCGTGGAGCTTGAAGCCGTTCTCCACGATCTTGAAGTCACGGCCGAGCCCGGCGGTGACCCGCTCGGGGTGGGCCGGGTCGGCTGTGGCGGCGAAGAAGCCGCGCGGGCCTTCGAGGATGCGTGTTGCGCCGGTGAACCCGGCAGCGGCGAGGTCGGCCGAGAGGATCCCGTCGTGGGCAGCCATCCCGGCGTGCAAATGCTTCGACATCGCGCCGTCAGCCAGGAACTCCCAGAGTCCGCCAGCCTGGGTGCCTGCGGTGCCGAGGGCATGGACAACCTGGTCGGGCGACAGATCGAGCAGCGCGCTGGCCGCGGCCGCGGCACCGAAGACGCCGCAGGTGGCGGTCGGGTGCCAGTAGCGGTAGTGCGAGGGGTTGACTGCCTCGGCCACGCGGATCCCCACGTCGTAGCCCAGGGCGACCGCGCGGATGAGGTCTCTGCCGCGGGCATTGCGCCGCTCGGCGACAGCGAGCGCGGCCGGGATGATCGGTGCAGCCGGGTGGAACGTTGAGGCCTGGTGGAGATCGTCCAACTCGATGATATGCGACGCGGTGCCGTTGACGAAGGCGGCGCCGAGAGCCGAGAGTGTCTCACCGGTTGCCAGCACCGTCGAGTCCTTGCCGGGCATCGCCCGGCTCGCTACCTTGTGCGCGATGCGCGCGGGTTCGGTGGTTCCACCGCGGAGCGCAGAGCCGAGCCAGTCGAGGATCGAGCGGCGCGTCATGACGACGGCCTCCGTGGGCAGATCGTCGAAACGCGTGGCGGTGATGAACTCGGCCAAGGTCCTCGTCAGCGTCATGCCGTGCCTCCGCTCTCGTACTCGCGCAGGATCGTTTCGATCTGCTGCTGAAGGTCCGGTAGGTCGCGCTCGATCACGTTCCAGACTTCGATGACATCGACGCGCATGTGGCTGTGGTGCCCTCGCTCCGCCGTGGGTGGTGATCCTCGCCGGGATCGTATCACAGTGTCGCCTTGGGAGGGTGGGGCGCGCGGCGGGCGGCGCGGGCGGCGATCAGGGTCCAGATCCCGGCCAGGATCAACCCGCTCACACACAGCGCCAACCCGATCCAAACCGAGCGAGGGCGGTAGACGATCTCGACAGTGTGGATGCCGGCCGGGACACTGACCCCTTGCAGTACGCCGCCCACCTGATCGAGCGTGGCGCGGCGCCCGTCGATGCGTGCTTCCCAGCCGGGGTACCATGGGGTGCCAACCACCAGGTAACCGTCCGTGGCGAGGTCAAGCTGTACCACGAGGCGGTCGGAGGTCTGCATGGTCACCGTTGCGCTTCCGGTCGCCGGATCAGGTGCGACGGCGCCGTCCATCGCGAGCCGGGCGAGGTGCTCCGGCGTGGCGCCGGCCAGTGCCGCACCCAGCGAAGCGGGGACGACGAAGGCGCGCGGCAGGACCGCGTCGTTGCGGTAGAGGAAGGTGTCGCCGATGGTGGCGATGTGGTCCAGCTCGGGGTCATCCAGTGGCGCGCGCGAGGCCACGATGCCGACGTTGAGCAGGCCGAGGAGGCGCGCGCGCGGCTGGGCGTCCTGGTGCGTGGGCCACTCGGGGTCGTAGACCTCAAAGGGCGGGATAGCCAGCGCGTAGCCGTCGAACCGGTAGCCGCCTGCGAGCTGCATGAAGCCCGCGTATCGTGCGATCTGGAGCGGGTCCTGCCCGTCGGCGAGTTCGAGGTCCAGCGCGGGGAGGACCGCCTGGCGGATGTTCCGCTGAACCCCGTAGACGCGGGTGTCCCCCGCCAGGGCCGCGGCGACGGCTTCGAGACGGGACGGGGTGTATCCGATGTCGGCGCTGCGGACGTGCAGAAGGGGCTCGTCGACTGCCCAGAGGTTGACGGCGAGGAGCAGGATCACCGCGGGCTGGAGGAGGCGCAGGTGCGGGCGGCCGCCCAGGAGCGCCTCGAAGCCCAATCCGGCCAACAGGGCGAGTGTCAATGTCCCGAGGAACCAGATGCGCGCCGGAGCGCGGAAGTAGCCGAAGCCGGGGACATGCTCGGCCAGGAAGGGCAGGAGTGGCGTGGCGGCGCCCATCGCCAGCGCGGCGGTGAGGCAGACCGCCACGGTGAGGAGCGCGGCCAGTGCACGCCGGCGGAGGAAGGCGAGCGGGAACAGGAACAAGACCGGGATGCCGGGTACGAAGGTCTTCTCGTGGGGTGTCGCCCCATCCAGGGGCACAGCAAGCAGGTAGCGGAGCAGATCGAGCGGCGCCAGTCGATCCTCGACGGTTAGCCCGCCCTCGCGCAACGACTGGTGAGTGAACTCCAGTGCCGGGATGAGGAGTGCCGCACCGACAAGGGCGCCGATGGCGACGGTGCCCACGCCGATACCGGCGACCCGCAGCGCGGCACGGAGGCGCACCCGCCCCGTCGGCTCCTGCTGGGCAGCCCACACCAGCCCGCCGGCGGTCAGCGCGCCGACCATGAGCAGGTGATAGAACGCGATCTGCGGGTGCCCGGCCAGGATCGCCAGCCCGAGGGCGAGCCCGGCGGGGGCGACCCAGATGGGCCCTCGGCGGATCGCGAGCACGAGCGCGAGTGCGACCCACGGGAGCCAGGCGGCGGCCATTGTCATCGTCAGATGACCGGCACCGTAGTGGCCGATGAGCCGTGGACTCCACATAAAGGCGATGCCGACGAGGAGGGCGGCGCCCGTGCCGAGGCGCACCCCCAGGCGGGCCAGCGCGTAGGCGCCGACACCCGCGAAGGCCAGGTGGCCGACCAGCATTAGGAGGAAGAACTCGCGGAGCGGCAGCAGGTGGACGAGGTGTGTGGGCGGGTAGAAGAGCGCCGCCAGTGGGTCCGCGGCGAAGGGCCGCCCGCTCATCAGGCGCGGGTTCCAGAGCGGAATCGCGCCGGTTTCCGCGACGGCCTGCTTCAGAAAGGCCGTCTGGCCCCAATGCGTGACCCAGAGATCGGAGCCATCGCCGCTGGCCGGCAGTCCTTGGGGAACCTGGAAGGTTTGCCAGTTGAGGAGGATGGCCAGCAGCACGAGGATGACGACGGCAAGGGCGTCGCCCACCCTGGAGGGCGCCCGGCTGTCGAGCGAGCGTTCGGCGTGCGCCAGACGAGGGTCAGCCAGCACCGATCGACACGTCGCAATCTCGATCCCGAAGGGTCGCCGCACGGTGCAGACCGGGCCGCCGGCATGCTCGACCGAAGGCAGTCAGCGGCGCCGGATCGCCTCGTAGTGTACTCGACGTGGCTCGGGGGTGGGGCCGCCCGCTCAGGAGGTCCAGAGCCCTGCCGTGAACCGGGCCGCCACCGCACCGCAGTCGGAGCAGCGGGCTTCGATGCTGTTGCCCGTCCGCTTGAGGCGGATAGCGACGGTATCAGGGTGGTCGGTCCCGCACTCCGGGCAGACGATCGGCTCCCACAGCTCGCGGGCAAGCTCGAGGTCGTTACTGCTGGCTCGCGTGCGCCGGATCGAGCGGCCTCCGGACGCCATGGCGCCGTCGTCGTCGCGGGCGAACCCGCGGTTGCGCCTCATGCTGTTCCTCCACCGGTGTTGCCATTAGGCTGCCAGCGACCCGGCCGCCGTTGCACGGCGGGGGTCGGATCGGCCTGCGCTTCCCACTGTTTCGCTCGTCTGCCCCACCATATACTCGATATCCGCGTTCCCGGCAAGACCACACTACGCACGGGCCCGCGCCGTGCCGGTCGGGTACAATCGGGGGCGAGGCCATGATGACCCGACCACGCGACCCCAGCGACATCGACGGCATACTGGCGCGCCTCCGGGCCGGTGAGTCACCAGACCCGGGAGCGGCGGAGCATGTCGCCCATCTCCCGACTGAGGAACGAGCGCGCGTGCTCGGCGTGCTCCTGGAGGAGCCGACCGCACGCCGCTGGCTTCGGGGAGAGATCCTGCCCCGCCTTGACCCTGCCACCGCAGCCGCCGTGGCCGATTGGCTCCTGACGTACGAGGCGGACTTCGTTCCTGAGCGGCGCGACCGGACGACCGCCGCGGTCGTCCGTGCCTTGCCGGTGAGCGAGCTGGTCGAGCGCGCTCCCTTCCTCGCCGGAAGCAACGCCGCGGGAGTGCTCTGGGAGCGGCTGGCTACGGCCGGGCCGGATACCGTGCGGGATGCGGCGCTGCGCGTCTTCCGGGAGGGCACGCCCGTGGCTCGCGAGACGACCCTCTACCTCCTGGTGCTCGATCCATACGGCCCTGGATCACTGCCGGACGACGGCCGCCGCGCGCTGGTGCTGGCTGCGTTGGCGGATCCGGACGAGGAGATCCGCGGTCTGGCCGCCGAGGTTGCGGCTGATGAAGCGCCGGACATGCTCCTGGCCGACACGGCGCGCTGGGTGCGGGACTCTGCGGTGCGGGTGCGGGCCGCCGCCTGGGCGTGTGCCTTCGCTGAGGATCCGGAGCGCGCGGCCGAGGACGCGGTGGCGCTCCTGGTGAGTGAGGCGGAACCGCTCCCGGCGCGCCGCAGTGCGTTGCTGGCGCTGGGCGAGTGGTTGACCACGGCGCAGATCGAGCCGGTGCTGACCACGTTCGTGCGGCACCCGGTGCAGGAATTGGCCGAAGACGCGGCCGGGCTGCTGTGGACGCGGCACCGCACGCCTGTGGCGGCGCAGGCCGCGTCGGAGAGCCCGCATGCCACGGTGCGCGACATCGCCGCGCGGCTGTTGGACCCGCGGCTCGGCTCCCCGCTCGCGGGCGGTTTCCGTTCGGGCGCCGAGGAGCAGGGGTACGACTTCTACGACCCGTTCCGGGAGAGGTGAACGCGTGATGCGTCATGCGTCATACGTCACCCGTCAGCCGGCACTCCGCGGATTAGGCAAGACGGGTGCGGGTGGATGATCAGATCCTCCCGCACCCGTTGTGTGACGCCTGACGTATGACGGGTGACGGATCCTACCCGAGCGCCTCGCGCACGAGTTCGGCCACCTGCTGGGCGCTCTCGGCGACCGGCACGCCCGCCGCGTTGAGGGCAGCGATCTTCTCGGCCGCAGTGCCCTGGCCGCCGGAGATGATGGCTCCGGCGTGGCCCATGCGCTTGCCTGGCGGTGCGGTGCGCCCGGCGATGAAGCCGACGACCGGCTTGGTGACGTGTGCCTTGATGTACTCGGCTGCCTTCTCTTCGTCGGTGCCGCCGATCTCCCCGATCATCACGATGGCGCGGGTGGCCGGGTCAGCCTCGAACATCCCCAGCACATCGACGAACGAGGTGCCGATGATCGGGTCGCCGCCGATGCCGACTGCGGTGCTCTGCCCGAGGCCGGCCTGGGTCAGTGCGTGCACGACCTCATAGGTCAGCGTGCCACTGCGAGAGACGACCCCGACCGGGCCGGGCGTGTGGATGTAGCCCGGCATGATGCCGACCTTGGCCTGACCCGGGGTGATCAACCCGGGGCAGTTCGGCCCGATCAGCCGGCTGCCCGACTGCTTGACGTGGTGGTAGACCTTGACCATGTCGAGCGTCGGGATGTTCTCAGTGATGCAGACGACAAGCGCGATCCCGGCATCCACGGCCTCGTAGATGGCGTCCGGCGCGAAGCGGGCGGGGACGTAGATGATCGAGGTGTTGGCGCCGGTCTCGCGCACGGCCTCCTCAACCGTGTTGAACACCGGGACGCCGTGCACCGTCTTGCCCGCGCCGCCGGGGGTGACCCCGGCGACCACGTTGGTGCCGTATTCGATCATCTGCGCGGTGTGGAAGGACCCTTCCCGGCCGGTGATGCCCTGAACCAGCAGGCGTGTCTGGCGATCGACGAGAATGCTCACGCGTTTCCTCCCACCCGGCGTTAGGCCGCGCCGCTTGCCGCCGCGACGACCCGCTCGGCCGCTTCCGGCATCGTATCGACCACCGTGATCCCCGCATCCGCCAGGATGCGGCGCCCCTCGTCCTGGTTGGTGCCGACCAGTCGGATGACGAAGGGGACCGTCGGCTTGACCGCGTCCATGGCGGCGAGCAGCCCGCGCGCGACCTCGTCACAGCGCGTGATGCCGCCGAAGATGTTGATCAGCACAGCCCGCACGTTGGAGTCGGCCAGAACCAGCCGCAGTGCTTTCTCCACCTGCTCGGCGCTCGCGCCGCCGCCGACGTCGAGGAAGTTGGCCGGCTCGCCGCCGTAGTGCTTGATGGCGTCCATGGTCGCCATCGAGAGCCCGGCACCGTTGACGACGCAGCCGATGTTGCCGTCAAGCTTGACGAAGCTGATCCCGGCTGCACGCGCCTCCAGCTCAGTCGCGTTCTCCTCCTGCAGGTCGCGCAGTTGCTCCAGGTCCGGATGGCGGACCAGCGCGCTATCGTCGATAGTGATCTTGGAGTCGAGCGCCAGCCAGGTCCGGTCCGCGGTGAGCACCAGCGGGTTGATCTCCGCCAGCGAGGCGTCGGACTGAACGAATGCCTCGAAGAGCTGGCGGGCGATCCGGGCGAAGCCGCCGACGAGGTCCGGCTCGATCCCCAGCTTGAACGCCAGGCGGCGGGCCTGGTAGTCGTGGAAACCGAGGAAGGGATTCGCCGCTTCGCGGTGGATCTTCTCGGGCGTCTCGCGGGCCACCTCTTCGATGTCGACCCCACCCGCGCTGCTCGCCATGATCGTGATACCGCGAGCGGCGCGGTCGATCACGACCCCGAGATAGTACTCCCGTGCGATGTCCACGCCCGGCGCGACCAGCACCTTGTGCACGGTGTGGCCGCGGATATCCATGCCCAGGATGCGGCTGCCAACTTCCCGGGCTTCCTCCGGCGAATGCGCCAGCTTGACTCCACCCGCTTTACCGCGCCCGCCGGTATGCACCTGCGCCTTGACTACCACCGTACCGCCGAGTTGCCCAGCCGCTGCTGCGACCTCGTCCGGCGTGGTCGCGACGATCCCCTGGTTGATTGGGATGCCGTACCCCTTGAGGATCTCGGCAGCCTGGTACTCGTGAATGTTCATCCATCACCCCCGACGTCGTAGGGCGGCTGGCCCGCCCCACCGCGGTCCAATCGCGTCCCCGATAATAGCACAGGCCCGCCGCTCCTCCCTGCGGCGCAATCAACCAGACAGCATGAAACCGCGCATCGCCCACGGAGGAATCCTACCGAGGGGATATGCTACGCTAACGTCTGTCCCAGGCCACTCCGGGTACCCGGACAACGAGAACTGAGGCAGGGCACGGATCGGCCCGAGCGACCCTGCTCCCTGCCTCGCTTCCAATCACGGGTAGGCACGGCGCGGCGCGGACGCCGCGCTAGATCATCGCCGGTGGACGCTCCGCGGGCGGGACGGTGAGGTACCGCTTGAAGGCGCGCTCGATCCGCGGGAACGCATCCTCCCAGGTCTTACGCCAGGTGAACATGTGCGTCTCGCCCGGATAGTAGACGACGGCGAAATCCTTCCCGTGCTCCACGCAGTCCCGGATGATGGCATCCATCTGGGCGAAGTCGACCCGCTCGTCCTCGGTCCCCATCAGGTTCAGGAGCGGCTTGCTCAGACCGTGAACGAAGTTGCGCGGCGAGGCGTTGTACCACACGTCCGCGTTGTGCTCTCCCTTCGGCCCGTCGAGGCGGGCGATGCCGTGCCAGGGGCTCCCCGGGTACTGCTGCTCGCGCCAGCGCTCATACTGCTCCCAGTCCCACACACCGGCGATGTTGATGCCGAGGGCAAAGGCGTCCGGATACTTGGTCAGGGCGCCCAGCGTCAGATAGCCGCCGTAGCTGAGGCCATAGACAGCGATAGCTTCCGGGTCGATGTAGGGAAGCGAGCGCAGGTAGGTCGCCCCGGCCACGACGTCAGCCAGCTCCGCCTGGCACATCGAGCGGTAGGTGGCTTCCTCGTAGGCGCGTCCATACCCGATGCTGCCGCGGTAGTCGACCGAGAGCACAACGAAACCCCGATGGAGCAGATACTGGTGGAAGGAGTAGAACACAGCATAGGAGCGCATCGGGTGCCAGCCGTAGCGCATCTGCCGAGCCATGCCGCCGTGGACCCAGACGACCGCCGGGTAGCGGTGGTTCGGATCGAACCCCTTGGGCAGGAACAGGTCGGCATGTACCGCCAGCCCATCCTCGCTCGGGTAGGTGATATGCGTCGGCAGGGTGATCTTCTCGGGCGTCAGGCTCTCGGGCATCGAGCGCGAGACCTGTCGTCGCTCGCCGCTCTCGGGATTGACCAGCCAGATGTCGGCGCTCTCGTATGGTCCACAGTGGACGTAGGCGATCCAGCGACCGTCGGGCGACCACGAGGCGCACGAGTCAGTGCCTGGACCAGGGGTGAGCAGCGTTGATTCGCCGCGCTCGAGGTCGACGATCCAGAGGCGGCGCTGGTTCAGATCTGTATCCCGGTTACTGCAGTAGACGACCCGAGTGCCGTCGGGCGAGAAGCTGTAGGAGTCGGCAGCGTGCCCGGTGTCGTCGCACTCGCCGTCGGTCAACTGGACCGAGTCGATACGTGCGGTTCTGCGGCGGAACGCGGGAGCGGGTGTGGCGGTGGCACGGGGATTGATGGTCGCGACGGGGAATCGCGCCACGGACCGGCGTGTGGTAGTCGGTCCCATCCTGTTGCGGTAGTCTAACCACGATCGATGGGCCGACAGGCCAACGCGCCTGTCGGGATGGGTTCGGGCGCGAAGGAGGAGACATGGCTGACGACCGTGGTGACGGCGCCTTCATCGCTGGGGTTGTGCTTGGTGCGATCGCCAGCGCGAGTGCGACGCTCTGGCTGACGCCCCGGTCCGGCGAAGAGGTGCGCGCGGAGATCGCGCGGCGGGCCCGGGAGCTGGAGCAGCGTGCACGTGAGGCAGCAGCGCAGGTGCCGGTCTTGTCCGACCTGCTGGCGACTACCGGCGAGGAGCCGGCCGAGTATCCGTACGAGATGACACCGCCGCCCGCGCCGACGCCGGCGCCGGAACCCGCGCCGGGACCGGAATCGGCGGCTGAAGTCACCACCGCGATGCCCACTGCGTCGCCCGCGACGGCGGATGAGACGCCCGCGGCGACCGAGGAGCGGTCCGGCGAGGGGGACCTGCCTGCCGGCCGAACCTGATGGTAGGGAGAGCCGAGCATGTTGACCCGGATGCGCACTGCCCTCAAGTTCATGACGTACGGCCTCGTCATCGGCCTTCTGTTCGCGCCACGCCGCGGGGCCGAGACGCGGCGGGAACTCGTGCGCTGGGTGACCTCCACCGCTCGCGACCTCACCGGCGGCATCCGCGGGACGATGGGGGCGCAGCGATAGGGCGGCCCCGCGCTGGCTAGGGTATGCTGCGAAGTCGATTGACGGCTCGGTGGTGGGAAGCCACCATCGCGAGCCTGCTGCTCCTGACGGCGCTGACGCGCCTGCCATTCCGCTCAGAGGTGCCCATCAACTGGGATGCGGTGCAGTACCTGCTAGCACTGGAGCGCTTCGACATCGCGCTTCACCGGCCGCATCCACCGGGTAACCCGCTCTACGTCCTGCTCGGGCGCGGGGCGAACGCGTTGATCCCCGACCCGAACCAGGCTCTTATTGCCCTAAGCATCATCGCCAGCCTCGTGGTGGTCTGGGGCACGGCTGTGATCGGCGAGCGCCTCGCCAGCCGCCGGGTTGGTGCCTGGGCGGCGCTGCTGGTGGCGGTCAATCCGCTGCTCTGGTTCTACGGGGAGACTGCCCTCTCCTACGCCCCGGAGGCCGCGGCGGGCGTCCTGGTGGCGCTGGCGGCGTGGCGTGCCTACACCCGGCCCGATCGCTGGAGTGCGCTCTGGCTGGGGCTAACCACAGCCTTCACGGGTGGGCTGCGCCCGACCGCACTGCCGCTCCTTGGGCTGGTCTGGCTGTTCGGCGTCTGGACGATGCGCTGGAGGGTACGAGCGCTCGCGGCCGGGGTCACCGCAGCAGGCTGCCTGGCCTGGGCGGTGCCGCTGGTTGTCGTGTCGGGCGGCCCAGTGGAGTATTGGACGCAACTGCGCCTCCTGACCCGGATCGCGGTCGAGCCGACCTCGCTGGCGTCGGGGCCGAGCATGCGCTGGCTTGGCAATCTGTGGTCGGTGGTCAGTGCCAGCGCGGTCATGTTGAACCTCTTCGCGGTCGTGGTGGCGGTAGCCGTGGTTCGCGCGCGGCCGTCGTTGCGGCCGTTGTCGCCGCGGGCCTGCCTCCTCTGGGCGTGGCTGATTCCGCCGGTCCTGATGTTTACCCTGGTGCACTTCGGCCAGTGGGGCTACCTGCTGTTGATCCTACCTCCGGTGACGATCCTCGGTCTGCTGGCCCTCGAACGCGCCGAGATGCTGCACGGCCGGGTAGCAGCGGCCCGTCTGGTCGCGCTGGCGCTGGTCGGTGCGCTTAGCTTCCTGCTCATGCCGTCGGTCAGGATGCCGGGGCATGAGATGCAGCCCAGCCGGGGCGCGCTGGCGGCGCACAACGAGGCCTGGCGAGAGGTGACGCGCATCGTCTCCCAACTTCCTCCGGACCGGACCGTCGTCCTGACCAGCTCCGACGGCCGGCAGTCGTTCCGTATCGCGGGCTATCTGCTCCCCCAGTACTCCGTCGTGGGCGTTGGGCGCGACTGGCACGGCAACTGGGGTAGCCTCTACGATGCCATCGACGGGCAGTCCGACTACCGGCTCGACCCGACACTCTACGCCCACGCTCTCGTCCGCGTCACCGATCTGGAGTACATTGTGGTCCTGGACAACTCGCTCGCGGAGCGGGTGCCGGACGCGATCACCTGGTTCCGCTGGGACCTCCCCGACGGTCGACCGCTCCTGGTCCACCGGTCACCGCCGGGTACGACCTACCTCAGCTTCGCGGATCGGAAGATCCGAGTGCTGCATGAGAACGCGTTCCGCAGCCCGAGTTTCCGCGATCGTCCTCCGGCCCAGCCGTAGGCCGCACCGGCGGGGCTGGGCCGGAGAGAGGGACCGCGCATGATCCCGATCGGTGATGACAACCGGGGGCGCCGTACGACCCCGTTCGTGAACTACACGTTGATCGTCCTCAACGTGCTGGTCTTCCTCTACGAGGTTTCGCTGCCGATGGACCAGCTCGAGGTGTTCATCTACCGGTTCGGGATCGTGCCCGCCGAGATCACGCAAGGGGTGGATATCCCGCCGCTTGCCCCGTTCCCGATTTACCTGACCATCCTCACGTCGATGTTCCTCCACGGCGGGTGGGCGCACCTGCTGGGCAACATGCTGTTCCTATGGATCTTCGGCGACAACGTCGAGGACTCGATGGGGCACCTGCGCTACCTGATCTTCTACCTGCTGGGGGGCATCGGCGCGGCGCTGGCCCAGATCTTCCTCGCCGGCCCGGACAACACGACGCCGATGATCGGCGCGAGCGGAGCGATCGCTGCGGTGCTCGGGGCCTACTTCGTGATGTACCCCGGCGGGCTGGTGCGCGTGCTTGTGATCCTCGGCTTCTTCATCACGGTCGTGATGGTCCCCGCGGTTATCATGATCGGGTTCTGGTTCCTCATACAACTGTTGAGCGGGCTGGCCGCGTTGGGCGTCGAGACGCAGCCGACCGGCGGGGTTGCCTTCTGGGCGCACGTCGGCGGCTTCGTGACCGGCCTGGTCCTCGTCTGGGTGTTCCGCGACCCGGACGCAGTCGCGCGCCAGCGCGCCGCCCGTCGCGGCTACCGCGCCTTCCAGCGCTGGTAGGGGCCTGTTCCGCGCCGTGTGGCCGCCGATCACGCGTGCGGTGGTCAGGCGTCGCCGGCGGCCTTGCGAAGGAACTCCAGGATCACGGTGTCGATCTGGCCGTCATCGCGCAGGCGCGATTCGAGGTTCTCGCGGCTGGCGAAGCGCTCCAATGCCGCGGTGATGGCGGCGGGGTCGTCGGTGCCGTCGGGGAGGTCGCCCGTCGCGACGAGCTGACGGCGGATGGTCGCTATCAGCGCCTCGTCCGGCACGACCAGATCGGCCTCGTCGGTCTGGAAGTAGACCCGGTGGAGCATGACCAGCCGGCGTAGCTCCTCGATCGGGCGGGGGTGGTCGTCGACGCGCAGGTCGATGTAGCGGTCGTTGCCACCGAGGAATCCGCCCTTCTCGCGCACGACGAGGATCGCGGCCGATTGCTGGCCGCGGCTGTCCCCGCCGGCTGCCTGCCCCGCTTCGAGTGCAGCGAGCAGCCGGTTGGCGAAGCTGCCGGTCGTGGACTGGTAGGCGTTGGCCATAGCCCGGACCACCTGGGGCCCGGCCAGAATGTTCCCCTGGCAACAGAAGCCGTCCCCGACGATGCTGCCGGCCCAGGCGGGTGCCTCCGGGCCGGTATAGCTCGCTGCCCGGCCACGCGCATCTACCATCCCGACCTGGCGGCGCTCATGCCCTTCGCCAGTGCCGATGATCGCGGCCAGGGCTTCCCCGGCCGAGGCGCCGCCGGCCATCAGGTCGAGCCCTCGTGGACCGTGGCTGGTGTCGCACCAGGCCTGGGTGGCGACGGCGCCGACCCCGGCTCGGGCCCACGGCACAACCGCGCCAACCGCCAGGAACTTCGACTGCACGGCGATGCCGAGGTCGCCCGTGGCCCGGTCGTAAGCCACGATCGAGAAGGTGCTCACCGGTGGCCACTGTCGTCCGCTGGTCATGGGCGTCGTCCCCTCCCCGGTTGGCCGTAAGCGATTGATTGCCCGCGTGCCCACTATGCCGGACCTTGCCGTACCCCGCAAGCACGAAGCGGCGGCAGGGAGCACCTGCCGCCGCTTCGTGCCGGATGTGCGCGGTGCTGCGTGCTACTCGTAGCGCAGCGCGTCGGCGATCGGAACGCTGGCCGCCTTGCGGGCCGGGATGTAGGCCATCACGAGCGCGGCCACCAGCGCGATGCCGACGAAGAGCGCGATCGTACCCCAGGGGACGAGGAAACTCGCCGCGGCCCCGCTGGAGCCGGTGAACTCGTCGCTCGTCATCAGGTTCCGGGAGAGGATCAGTCCCAGGATGGTCCCCGAGCCGACGCCCAGGACGGTAATCATCGTCGACTCGATCAGGAAGCTCGCACCCACCATGGCGCGGCTGTACCCGATCGCGCGGAGCATACCGATCTGCTGGCGTCGCTCAACGACCGAGCGGAAGGCGATCACGCCGAGGGCCGCGATGCCGACGACGAGGCCGAGCGCCATGAAGCCCTCGACGAGCATCAGGAAGCCGCGAGCCACGCCCGTTCCCTGCTCGATCAGCTTCTCAAGCGATTCCGCCTGAACACCGTAGGCGATCAACTTCGCCTTGATCTCCTTGGCGAAGGCGACGTTGTCCGTGCCGGCCTGCGTCTGAACGTAGTACATGGTCTGGGTCGGCTGCGCGAACACCTGGTCGAACGCCTCGTCGTTGACGTAAAGCCCGTAGAGCACCGACACCGTCGGGTTGATCACGCCGATGACCGTCACCGTGCGTGTCTGACCGCTTACGGGATCACCGATCTCGACCTGGATCGGCTCCATGGTCGTGTCGCCCGGCTGGACGCCCTGGAGGAAGAAGTTCGCGGCTGAGCCGATCTGCACGGTCGGCCCGGGGAGCGCAACGCTGTCGATCACGGCGAGATCGGGATTCTGGCGCAGCGCCTCCCAGACGGCGGCGTCGCTGTCGTACCCGGTGGCGCGGATCGAGAGCGGTGCGTGGCTGTGCTCGATGAAGGAGGCATCGGCGCCGTTGATGGTGTATCGCTTCCACTCCTCGGTGCCGGCGAGGCGAATCTGGGAGTCGTACGATGCCACCTGGCGCACGCGGCCGGTCGCGGTGACCCGGCTGGTGTCCACTCCGCTCTCGGCCAGCGCCTGGTCGAAGGGCGGCATCGGGTCGTTCATGACCCGTGTTGCCGTGATGTCCCAGCCGGCCGCGGCCTCCTCACCGGAGAAGATCCTGGTGAAGTTGTGATCGATGGTGGCCATCATGACCAGCGAGAAGACGATGAGGCTGAACATGGCGATGGTCATGCCGGTGCGGCCCTTGCTCGCCAATGGGTAGGCCACAGCGGTCTTGACCGCGGGCAGCCAGCGGCTGAAGGTCCGCCCAAAGAGGCCGACCAGGGTAGTCCCGATCTCGGCGTTCCAGATGATGGCCATGGTGGCCGCGGCCACCATCATGATGCCGGAGACGAAGAACATCTCCATGCCGCCGGTGAGGACCGGGAAGATTTTCTGGTGGATCGAATCGGGCAGCAGCCAGTAGGCCAGGACGAAGAGCGAGGCGACGGTGTACAGCGGGCGCGCAGGCAGCCCGAAGCGGCGCAGCGCCGCCGCCAGGCTGAGCGGCAAGACGGAGATGCCGATGGAGTAGGGGAAGAGCTTTTCGCTGTCGGCACCGACCCACATGAGCAGCGCGCCGAGTACCACACCGAGGATGCCGAAGATGAGCCAGCGGTTGCCGGCCCGCTGGCGCTGCGGCTCGGGAATGTCGCGGATGGCGCGCACGATGTTGAGCCGGCTAATGCGCCAGGAGGAGATGGCGATGGTGACGAAGGTGACGACGACGCCGAGGCTGTAGGCCACGACCAGGCTACGCCAGTGCGCGGTGGGGACGATGGTGAAGAAATCGCCGACGAGCCGCCCCATGACGCCCGCGATGACGAAGGCCACACCGACGCCGAGGGCTGAGCCGATCAGGGCTGAGACGAGGTCGTAGGCGATGCCCTCGGCGAGGAACATCTCAGTCAACTGGCGCCGCTTCATGCCGACGGCGCGGGCCATGCCCATCTCGGGCTTCCGCTCCGCGGCCAGCAGGACGAAGATCAGGAAGATCAGCAGGATGCCCGCCGCGATCGAGAAGAGCCCGAGCACGAGGAAAATGCTGGTGAAGACGTTTGCGCCCTCCTCGGCCGTATTCAGCGCGCGCTGCTTGACCCGCACCGCCCCGTATGGAGCATCGCCGAGAGCCGCCTCGATCGCCGCGACCGCCGCGTCGGTCGCCTCGGCGCCAGCCTCGACGCCACCGGCGTTCGACACCGCGATGAAGCTGATCTGGTCCGGCAGCTCGAGCAGCGCCTGGGCGCGGTCGAGGGTCATCACGAAGCCGCCGGCCTGCCCCAGGTCTTGCATGCCGGTCAGGATCGAGTCGGGGGCGATGGCAGCCACGGTGATGTCGTGGGGCTGGTTCTTGATGTAGACCGTCAGGGTGTCGCCGATCCCCGCGTCAATGCGCTCGGCGGCCGTCTTCCCAAGGACGACCGCGCCTTCGGGGAGGGCGGTCAGATCGATGTCGTTCCCCTCGAGGTCGCGCAGCCCGCCGAAGGGGTCGAGCACCGCGGGGTCGATCCCCACCGCGGTCACCATCGGCTCGCTGAGCTGGGTCTTCGGGTTGAGGATCGGGACGGGCTGCGCCAGGACGGGCATAAGCCCGTCGATCACGGGGTCGTCGGCCAGGGCGGCCTGCAGGTCCGCGGCGACCTGCTGCGGAAAGGTGACGCCCTGCTGGGCGTTGGGCTCCGCATCGTCCCCGTTCACGGGGACGACCAGTTCGTCGGTGTGCTGGAGGACGTCCAGGACCGTGGCCTTGACACTGTAGTTCAACGTATCGCCGGTCGTCAGCGCGGCCGCGATGATGAGCGTGCTCAACATCAGGCCGATGACGATCAGGGACGTCTGTGCCGGTCGGCGCCGGGCGTTCCGGATGCCCATGCGGAAGATGATGCGCTGGCGCAGGTAGATCCAGCCACCGACGCCGAGGCACAGCCCAAACGCGATGAGCAGTGCCAGCATGATCGACTGCATGGAGATGCCGAAGATGTTATCCATGGACAGGTCTTCCCTTTCGGATCGGCCGCACTACTCGACGAGGTCGTCGCTGACGATTCGGCCGTCCTGCATCCGGATGATCCGGTCGCACATGGCACCGATGCGCGGGTCATGGGTGACGACCACGAAGGTCTGCTGGTTCGTCTGATTCAGGTGGCGCATCAGGGCCATGACCTCGTCCGCGGTCTGGCTGTCCAGGTCGCCGGTTGGCTCGTCGGCCCAGACGATCGCCGGCTGGTTCGCCAGGGCGCGTGCGATTGTCACGCGCTGCCGCTGGCCGCCGGATAGCTCGGCCGGTCTGTGGTTGGCCCACTGGGCCAGCCCCACCTGCTCCAGCACCTCAAGGGCGCGTTTTCGCGCGTCCTTCGGACGCACGCCGCTGACGAGCAGCGGTAGCTCCACGTTTTCCACGGCGCTGAGCACGGGCAGGAGATTGTAGAACTGGAAGACAAAACCCATCTGCCGGGCCCGGAACTCGGTTCGCGCGTTATCGGACAGCTTGGAGAGGTCCGTGCCTGCGATCAGAATCGTGCCGCTGTCGATGGTGTCGAGTCCTGACAGGCAGTTGAGGAGCGTGGTCTTGCCGCATCCCGACGGCCCCATGATGGCCACCATCTCGCCGCGGCGCACCGTGAGATCGACACCCCGCAGTGCCGGAACCCGGAGCTTGCCGGTGTCGTAGGTCTTCTCGACGCCCTTTGCGGTGATGATGAGATCGGTGTCCCGCTCCGTGGTGACAGTTAGGCGTTCTTCCTGAATAGCCGGAACCATGCGTTGACGCTCCTCACTCCCTCAAACCTCACCTCGGTGGATCGCCTGAGCCCCGGGCGCTATGGATGGGCTTGTACGTGCCCGGCACAGTTGCTCATGGTGGATCATAGATGGAGACGACCCGCTGCTTCTTCCTCCGTCGGGTCGGGCTGACAGCGCCGAAACGGGCAGCACCTGCCTGTCCCGACGGACAGGTGCTGCACCCCGTCATGCTGCCTGTCCCCAGGTCACGACGCCGCGACCACAATATCGAAGTTTACGTAACGGATCGTGGTGGCGACAACGTGCCCAATGCGGAAGGGGATGGTGAGCGGCGACGCGTCGCGAGCGGGGTGCGTCATCGTGTATGCTCGCCAGCAGCGTGCCCGTTCGAACCCGACCCGTACGGACAGATTGTGCGCAAGCCCCGCTGCATAGGCCCCGGGGATCGGCGAACCGATGATCGGCTCAGGTCTACTGGTGAACCTGGTTCTGGCGCTGGCGATCGCGACCGTCGGCGCGGCGCTGGCTGCCCGGCTCGGTCAGTCGGTCATCCTCGGCTACATCGTGTCCGGGGTCATCATCTCGCCGTCCACCCCCGGCCCGGTCGGGGCAACGGCACCGGTCGAGGCGCTGGCGGACATCGGTGTCATCTTGCTGATGTTCACCGTGGGGATGCGCCTGTCCCTCCGCGAACTGCAGGCAGTGGGACCGGTGGCGCTGCTCGGCGGAAGCGCGCAGGTGCTGATCCTGATCGGCCTGGGTTACCTGATCGCCCGTGGTGTCGGCTGGGGCTGGCAGGAGGCGCTCTTCTTCGGGGCAGTCGTCTCCAATTCCTCCAGCACCGTGCTAAGCAAGGTGCTGGGAGATCGCGGGCAGATGGGTGCGCTCCACTCTCGCATCGCCCTCGCCTGGTCGACGGTCCAGGACCTCAGTACGGTGGCGCTGGTCGTGGTCCTGTCCGCCGTCGTGACCGGTGGCTCCGGGATGACCCTGGCGGGCACGCTCGGCGTGGCGGCGGCCAAGGCTGGGATCTTCCTCTTTCTCCTCCTCGGCGTCGGTAGCCGGGTGCTGCCGCTCCTGTTCGAGCGTGTCGCCGCCCTGCGCAACCGGGAGATCTTCGTGATGGCGGTTGCGGCCTTCGCGCTCGGTGTCGCCTACGCCTCGCTCTTCTTCGGCCTGTCCCTGGCGCTGGGCGCCTTCGTGGCCGGCGTGGTCGTGAGCGAGTCGGACCTGTCGCACGAGATCCTTGGTTCGGTTCAGCCGCTGCGCGACGTCTTCGTCGGCCTCTTCTTCGTCTCCGTCGGCATGCTCGTCGACATCGGATTCCTCGTGCAGAACTGGCCCTATACGCTCCTCGTCGTAGCGGTGATCGTGCTCTTGAAGGGCGCCATCTCGACCGGGATCGCCCGGCTGTTTCGCTACTCGTTTGCGACGGCCCTGCTGACCGGCGTCGCGCTGGCGCAGTCGGCGGAGTTCTCCTTCCTCATGGCACGGGTCGGCGTGGAGGTCGGGGCGCTCTCGCCGGCTGTCTTCAGCTACCTGCTGGGCGGGTCGGTGGCCAGCATCGCGTTGGCGCCCTGGCTCAACGCGCTGGCTAATGACCTGGCCCGCGCCTACGAGCGCCGCCAGGCTGGGCGCCTGGTTGCCGAAGCGGTGCCGGAAGGCAAGAAAGCTCCCTTCCAGGGCCACGCGGTCATCTGTGGCTACGGGCGCGTCGGCCGCCTCATCGGCGCGGCTCTGCGGCGCCGCGACTTCAGCTTCATCGTCATCGAGCAGGACCGCGACATCGTGCACGCCCTGCGTAATCAGGGCATCTACGCCCTCCTCGGCAGTGCCGACAACCCGGTGCTGCTGGAGCAGACGCACCTCGAGCACGCCCGCATTCTTGTCGTGGCGATCCCCGACGCGCTGGCAGCGCGCCTGGTTGTGGAGTACGCCCGGCGGGTCAACCCAAATCTGGACATCATCGTGCGGGTCCACTCCGAGGAGGAGCGCCGCTTCATGCTCTCGCGCGGCGTCTCGCTGGCGGTCCTGCCGCTCCACGAGGCGGCGTTCGAAATGACCCGCCACACGCTGCGGCGCTTCGGCCTGAGTGCCATCGAGACACTCGCCATCGTGCAGCGCATGCGCGGCGACCCGACCGCCTACGATCCGACCGGTCCCGACGTCATGCCACACTGAGCCGGCTGGTCAGAGCTGCCCGTAGACCGGGATCACCGCGCCATTAATCGCGGCCGCCGCGTCGGAGCACAGGTAGAGCATCAGGGCCGCAACCTGCTCTGGCCGGACCCAGCGGGACGGGTCACCCTTCATCGACCGGCGGTTCTCCTCCGTATCGAGCGTGCTGGGGACGACACAGTTGACGGTCACGCCGGTGGTGCGGACCTCGCGCGCGATCGCTTGTGTCATGGAGACGACGGCCGCCTTGGCCGCGGCATAGGCGGTGCTCCCGCTGGGCGGCTCGAGCGCCGTGCGCGCGCCCACCGTAATCACTCTGCCGCTTCCCTGGGCCACGAGGTGCGGCAGGACCGCGCGGGTGCAGACGAGCGTGGGGCGGACGTTCAACCGAAACAGCCGATCCCACTGGTCGAGGTCTGTTTCCAGGAACTTGCCTCCTTCGTACCCGCCCACCAGGTTGAGCAAGAAGTCGATCCGCCCGTGCTCCGCCAGGACCGCATCGACCAGCCGCGCCACCGCCGCTTCGTCTGTCACGTCCACCTGCTGGCCGTGCAGGCGTGTACCCTCGTCGCCCACGTGCTCTCGGAGCTTGTTGATGGACGCGTCGGTACGGTACGGCACGACGACCGTCGCCCCCGCGCCGAGGAAAGCCGGTACCACGGCCCGCCCCAGATTCCCTGTCCCACCGGTGATAATCGCGACCCTGTTGCTCAGCGACATAGATTGCCTCCGTGTCGTTCGCGCGCGGTGGTGCGTCTCCCATTGGTTCGTACGCAGCTACTGTACCCCGTGCCGGGGCGCTGGTATAGTGGAAGATCCCGGGCAGGGGCTGCCCGGTGCGGCTTCCTGGCTGGGACGGGTGGTGGTGAGACAGGTATCCCGTGGGCGTGCGCTGGGGCCGGGGCCGACGCACACCGTCTTCGATCCCTTCAGCATCAATCCGATTCGCCGGTCGCTCGGGGCGATCGTGGTCAGTGCCGCGATGCTCTACGCGCCGATGCGCTTGCTGGGTGCGGAGGCGGGCGGTCTTGTCCTTGTCGGCGTCGGCTGGCTGGCGGCGACGGTGCTGATTGTGTCGGTGCCGGTGCTGATCATCGCAACGGTGGAGGAGCTCTGGCGTCAGGTGCGGTGCCGCCTGCAGCCACCGATTGAGGAGCTGGACCTGAGCCCCCGGGTGCTGCGCCTCCTGCACCGCTACGGGCTGCACACAATCGCGGCGGTCGAGCGGGTCGACGAGGCCACGCTGATGCTCCTGCCCAACTTCGATGCGCGGGCTCGCCACGAAGTGCTGCGCGCTATCAGCCTCCGTCGCTACGCCGCCGAGCAGCGCGCCTGGGAGGCGGAGCGGGAGCGCGACGCGCGGCGGCGGCGCGTTGCCTGGAAGACCGCGCAGCTCCCGATGCGGCTGACGCGGCGCTTCTCCGATCGATCCGGCCGGCGGTAGTTCCCCTCACTCGTCCGGATACCCCTGTGGGTACGCCTGCATCCACGCCCAGGCGTCGGCGATGATCGTCTCCAGGTCCGGCTTACGCGGCTGCCAGCCTAGCTCCTCCCGGATCCGCTCGCTCGACGCGACCAGAACCGGCGGGTCACCTGCGCGCCGGGGCGCTTCGACCGTCGGGATCGGGTGCCCGGTCACGCGGCGCGCGGTTTCGATCACCTCGCGCACCGAGAACCCGGCCCCGTTGCCGAGGTTGTAGATGCGGTGCGTTCCCGGTTCGGCCGCCGCCAGCGCGAGCTGATGGGCCACGCCCAGGTCCTCCACGTGCAGGTAGTCGCGAATGCAGGTGCCGTCGGGTGTGGGGTAGTCGTTGCCGAAGACGGCAAGGTGCGGCCGCCGGCCGAGTGCCACCTGGAGCGCGAGCGGGATGAGGTGCGTCTCGGGCCGGTGGTCTTCGCCGAATCGGTCCCAAGCTCCGGCCACGTTGAAGTAGCGCAAGCTGACCGCCCCCAGGCCGTAGGCTTCGGCGGCGAAGCCGAGAAAGGTGTCCACCGCGAGCTTACTGGCGCCGTAGGGGCTGATCGGGCGCACCGGGGCGGTTTCCGGAATCGGCACGCAGTCGGGAATGCCGTAGACGGCGGCGGTTGAGGAGAAGACCAGGCGGTTGACGCCGGTGGCGCGCATCGCCTCGACCACGTTGACCGTGCCCCCGATATTGGTGCGGAAGTAGCGCCCGGGCTCGGCGACCGACTCCCCGACGAGGGAGAGTGCGGCGAAGTGGAAGACGCCGTCGAAGCCGCGGCTGAGCGTGCGGGTCAGGGCGTCGAGGTCCAGCACGTCGCCGTGGACGAAGTCGGCCCCGTCGGGGATCGCCGCGCGGTGGCCGTTGACGAGGCTGTCGTAGACCGTCACCCGATGGCCGGCGGCGAGCAGTTGACCCGCGACTACGCTGCCGATGAAGCCCGCTCCGCCGATGACGAGAAGATCCATCAATCGCCTTTCTCACACGCCGGTTAAGCCACCCTGGCACGGGCCGGGGGCGATGGGATGATGGCCCGCCGCGGCGGTACGGTCAACGGGAATTTAGTCGCCCCCATGGATGGTCGTGCTGGACACGTCTGCGGTGCTCGGCTCGGCCCGCATACGGGCGGACCGCGCGACGAGCGCCAGCCCGACGCGGCGAGCCAGCGGGCGCGGTGCCCAGCGCCGAACGCCGACCGGCTGCGGGCGCGGCATGTCGATCGGCCCGACGAGGAGGTACGGGTAACGGGCAAGCAGGATGAGCAGCCCGAGGAAGGTGCGGAACAGCACGCCGACGGAGCGGTAGGCGAGGGCGATGAAGGTCGCGCGCGCCAGACCGATGCCGATGTAGTTGAGCATCCCGGCAAGGCTCGCGTCGCCGATGCCGTAGCCGCCCGGCACCGGGACCACCAGCCGCGTGGCGACGCTGACGGTGTGGGCGTAGATCGCCTCGCCACCGGTCATTCCCCGATCGGTCAGTGCGGCGGTGATGACCAGCAGGATGAGGGCCGAGAGGACGGTTGAGGCAACGCTGAAAAGTGCGCCGATGGCGAGCGTCCGCGAGCGCATCAGCGTGGCAGCGTGCTTCAGGAAGTCCTCCTCCAGCGGGAGGAAGCGCCGCGTCACGCGCCAGCGGCCGAAGAAGCCGATACCCGCGCAGCGCAGCCGCGGGCTGCGGAGGCCGGTGAAGACCACCAGCGAGAGGAGGACGCCGATGCCGGGTACCAGGAGTTGTGCCGGGCGCTGGCCCGTCAAGAAGATGGCTCCGGCGGCCAGCAGGGAGATGCCCCAGACATCGGCCAGAGCCTGGCCGACCAAGCCCGAGGCCGCCTGGTGCATCCGCACCTGGCCGTGCTCCTGCGCCAGGCGGGCGCCCAGCATCGAGCCGCCCGGGATGGCCGTCGCCGCCTGAGCGGCGAGATAGCTGCTCAGACCGTCCACCATGCGGATGTCGAGACGCGCGGCCCGGAGGAAGAAGGCCCAGCGCAGGCCCTTGACCAGCTCGTTCAAGACCAGGAGGGCAACCAGAGCGAGGAACATCTCGCCCGGCATGCTGAGGATGGCGCTGCTCATCGACTCAAGGTCGGTGATAACGAACAACGCCACGATCGCGGCGGCTATGAGGATGAGGATGACCGCACGCTTCATAACGACTAACCGCTCCAGCGGTAAGGGCCTGGTCTACCCGCCCCCGTGGATCCTATTCGCACGCGCCGTGCGACGGTGTAATGTGGCGGCTGTGTCCCTGGCTGGCTGGTGACCCACCGATGCCGCACGATCGGGTAATCCCCCGAGCCCGATCGTCGGCGACCGCTTCGTGGCACTTTCCCCGTCCGCCCCGACGGCCGAGGCTGCCCCGTAGGGCCGCACCGCGTGCGGCGCCGGCGATCCAGTGTGAGGAATGGTCGTGGCCAACCCGGAATCGAGTGAAGTTCCATTCCCCAGCCTGTACGGCTAACTGTACCCCGTTTTCGCGCTGCGCGCCAGTCCCGAAGTGGGAGTTGACCACGGTTGGCGTAGCGAATGCCTGAGATGGTGAACGAAGTGACAGCCAGTCAGTGACAAAGTTGCGTACGTACGCGTGATGGGGCGATGTAGCCGGGTCGCGAGATTCGCGCCGCCCTGCCTGGACCCGGTGGCGTATGATTGTCGGGCACGCAACACGCATGCGCCGGCGATAGAGCCAGGAGACGCACAAATGCCACCACCGATCGAGGTCCAAGGGCTCACCCGCTACTACGGCAAGTATCGGGGGATTGTTGACGTTACTTTCACCGTCAACGAGGGCGAGGTGTTCGGCTTTCTCGGCCCCAACGGCGCGGGCAAGACGACCACGATCCGTCAGTTGATGGGGCTCATCAAGCCGACCAGCGGGACCGCACGCATCTTCGGCCTCGACTGCTGGGCCGATGCGGCCGCGGTCAAGTCCCGCGTCGGCTATCTCCCCGGCGAGATCCACCTGTACGAGAAGATGACCGGGGCCGAGTTCCTCGACTTCATGGGCGCCTTCCGGGGCGGAAAGTCACGACGCCGCCGCGATGAGCTGGCCGAGCGTCTCGACCTCGACCTGAGCCGGACGATCCGGCACCTGTCGAAGGGGAACCGCCAGAAGCTGGCGATCGTCCAGGCGCTGATGCACGAAGCGCCGCTCTTGATCCTGGACGAGCCGACCAGCGGGCTCGATCCGCTCAAGCAGATCGACTTCCTCGACCTGATCCGGGAAGAGCGTAACCGGGGCGTCACCGTGTTCCTCTCATCGCATCTCCTCGATGAGGTCGATCGCATCGCCGACCGGGTCGGGATCATCCGCGAGGGGCGACTGGTAGCGATCGAAGAGATGGAGCAGTTGAAGCGGAAGTGGGAGCGACACCTCTCTGTGATCCTCCGCGAGCCGGTCGCGCCCGAGCGGTTCACGGCGCTCGACGGCGTCGTGGTGGAATCGGTCGCGGATGAGGGGCGCCATCTGGAGCTGGGGGTGCGAGGGCCGGTGCAGCCGCTGCTCCGGCTGCTGGCCGAGCTGCCGGTGGAAGACTTCACGTTCGCCCCGGCGGATCTCGAGCGCGTCTTCCTGCGCTACTACGGCCCCGAGACCGCCGCGACGGTGAAGGAGCCGGTAGGAGTCGAGCGATGAGCGTGGTGATGCTGCGACGCGCGACGCGCGACCTGCAATTCACGGTGTTGTGGTACGGGCTGGGGTTGTTCCTCTATGGCGTGTTCATCCTCCTCCTGTACCCCACCGTCCGTGACAACACCGAGATGCTCGATCAGTATCTCCAGGCGTTTCCCCCTGCGGTGCAGGCGGCCTTCGGGATCAGCGACATGGGCACGTTTGCGGGCTTCGTCGGTGCTGAGTACCTCAACGTCGTGTGGCCGCTGATCGTGGGCGTCTTCGTCATCATGACCGGTGCGGGCCTGGTCGCGCAGGAGATCGACCGGGGCACGGTCGAGTTCTGGCTGTCAGTTCCGGAGACGCGCACGCGACTCCTGTTGGGGAAGCTGGGCGCGTTCCTGGCCGGGATCGTTGCGCTGGTCGCCATCACACTGCTGGGACTCGTGATCGGCGGGGCGCTGGTCGGCGAGGCGATTGGCCCCGCGCCGCTGCTGGCGACCGGGGTGGTCCTGCTCAGCTTTCCCGTGGCCGTCGGCGGCTACTCGGTGCTGCTCTCGTCCCTCTCGTCCGACCGCGGCCGTCCTGCCGGGTTGGCGGCGGGGATCACGCTGCTGTTCTACGTGCTCTGGGTGGTGAGCAGTTTGAGCGAGCGGTGGGACTGGCTGCGTTACCTGTCGATCTTCACCGCTTTCGAGCCGCAGGAAGCCCTCGCGAGCGGCACGATCCCGATTGGCGTGCTGGTCCTGTTTGCGATCGGTATCGTCTCCGCACTGGGAGCGCTGGTCATCTTCGAGCGTCGCGACGTGATCGCGTAGGGGTGCCCCGGTACCGCCGGCCCCGTTTCCTCGTGGGAGGCAGGGCCGGCGGCCGGGGGTTCTCGTACTACGGGACCCAGCCAGCCTGGCGCAGTAGTTCGGTGACGAGCAGGCCGTACGTGATCTCCTCGGGTGTGCCCACCTTGTCAGGCCACCACTCGAAGCGCGCCCGCTCGAAGATCTGCGCCACGTAGCGCCGGCCGTCCGGCGTCACGCCGGAGAACTCCTCGGTGATCGGATAGCCGAAGGCCTCGACGCCGCCGTGCGCAAGCCACTCCTGCTTGAAGCCGAAGCTCAGGGAGTGCTGCGTCTCCGGGAAGTACCAGTGATCGGCGTTGCTCTCGAAGGGCGCGATCGGCGCGCGTGCCTCCTGCGGCGCGTACGCCGCGTAGCCGATCAGGTCGGATTGCACCAGTGCTGAACCATCCGGCTCCAGCACCAGCTCGAGGATCTGCCGCTCGAAGTACTGCACCAGTCGAACGCGGCCGTCGGCCGTCACCTCACGGAACAGCTCGGTCAGCGGCAAGCCGATGTTGCGCCAGCCGCCGTTGGCGTACCAGTAGTCGGCGATCGGCTTGATGATGTTGTGCCCGGTCTGCGGAACGTAGACCGACCCCGGCTCGCCGCTCGGCTCGACCCGGTCGAGGGGCGGCCGCTCGCCGAACTTGATCGTCTGCAGGTGCTCGTATCCCGCAGGCAGCGGTGGCAGCTCCGGCTCCTCATCGGGCAGCATCCAAAGGAATGTGACGGTCACCCAGTCGGAATCGGTCATGCCGAGGTCGTGCCAGAAGGTGCCGTCGGCGATGTCGATCCCGGCGGGGCTGCGCACCTCGCGGCCTTTCCCGTCGCGGCCGCCGTTGTGCCCGTCGTAGTAGGCGGCAGCGGCCTGCGGCACCCCTTGCGGGATGTCGCTGTAGCGACGCTTCTCCGGCGGGTCCCAGTAGTTGTCGTCGACGTTCCAGGGGCCGACGTCCCAGACCGGCACGATGGCCGTGCGGCCCTTGTACTCGATCTTCACCTGGAACTCATGGCCACCCTTGGACGACAGGACGCACCGGCAGGGCAGTGCGACGAAGCGGTCGTTCTCCTGGATGACATGGCCGTTGGCCGTGGTGTGACCGACCAATCCCTCGCGGTGTGCGTAGACTCGGAAGGTGGCCGGTCCCATGCTCGTCGGTGTGGCGAGCATCTCCGCCGCTCCCCCGGCGGCGGGCTGCCCCGGTGCGGCCCCGACCGCACCCGGGACGACGGCGGTCAGCAGGACGAGGAGTCCTACCAAGAACCGCAGTCGCGTGGTCCTCCCCTTGGTCAAGAGACCTCCTTCCCTCGCTCCACCTCGCGAACGTACTGACAGTGCTGGTGGAAGCCGACAATACCCCGTCTTGAGCAACGGAGCAAGAGCGGCTTGGTTGCGCGGCAGCGTGTAGACTTGCGTGGATGGTGATGGACGATGCCGGTCCGGCTCACGCCGGTCGGCAGACGGGGAGGTAGCGGCGTGGGCCGCGGGTCGAGTGGCGAACCGAGTCCGTTGATCCCGTGTGTGCGCGGCGTGCGCTACGCCGTCCCGCTCCGTGAGGGAGGATCCCTCCCGGCCGTGGTCGATTCCGACGGCGCTGGACCGTTCGTGGTCAAATTCCGGGGTGCCGGGCAGGGCGCCAAGGCGCTGGTGGCGGAGGCGATCGCCGCCGGGCTCGCGCTCACCCTCGATCTGCCGATCCCGTCGCCCGCGATCGTGATGCTCGACGCCGAGTTCGGCCGCAGCGAGCCCGACCCTGAGATTCAGGACATCCTGCGGGGCAGCGTCGGGGCCAATTTCGGGCTGGCTTACCTGCCGGGCGCGCTCGCGTTCGACCCGGCGGTGGACACCTGGGTGTCGCCTGAGCTGGCGGCGGCCATCGTCTGGTTCGACGCGCTGATCACCAACGTCGACCGCACGGCGCGCAACGTGAACCTGCTGGTGTGGCAGGATCAACTCTGGATGATCGACCACGGCGCCGCGCTCTATTTCCACCATCGCTGGCCGGGCTGGCGGGACCGCATCCAGTCACCCTTCCCGCAGATCCGGGAGCATGTCCTGCTCGGGTTGGCCGGTGATCTACGTGCCGCCGACGAGCGCCTGCGCCCGCTCCTAACCGAGGAGGCGCTGCATCGGGTCGTAGCGGCGGTGCCGGATGCATGGCTCGGCGACGAGCCGGAGTTCCCTGATCTGGCCGCACACCGGGCGGCCTACGTCACGTATCTGAGCGAGCGCCTCAACGGCCCCCGGCGCTGGCTGGAGGAGGCGGTCGAGGCGCAGAAGCGAGGGCCGGTCACCTATGTGCCTCGCACCACCCACCGCGTCGTATAGCTACGCCATCATCCGCCTCGTGCCGTGCGTGACGCGCGGTGAGTTCGTCAACGTCGGCGTCATCCTGTTCGCGCGCACGTCCGGGTTCCTGGAGACGCGGATCGAGGTCGATCGCGACCGCGTGCGTGCCCTCGCGCCGGACCTCGACCTGGATCTGGTCGAGCGGCACCTGCGGAATCTCCAGGCTATCAGCGCCGGTGCTCCTGACGCCGGTCCGGTGGCGACCCTGCCCCCGAGTGAGCGATTCCACTGGCTGACCGCTCCCCGGAGCACGGTGATCCAGCCCTCCCCGGTCCACGTGGGTCTGACCGATGACCCCGCCGCCGCGCTTGAGCACCTCATGGACGTCTACGTCCGCCGGCGCCGGTGCGTAGCGCCCGGCGCTGGCGCTGACGTACGATAGGGCCAGCGTCCCAACCGCAGACGAAGGGAGACCGGCCATGACCACCGCACCGGCGCAGTCGTACCGCTACGTGCTCATGGAGACTGACGGGCCGATCGCCTACGTCACGATGAACCGGCCGGAGAAGCGCAACGCCCTGTCGGTCGACCACATGCAGGAGTTGATCGCCTGCTTCACCGCGATCGGCGAGCGTCAGGACGTCGCTGTGGTGATCCTGCGGGGCAACGGCCCGGCCTTCTGCTCCGGGCACGACCTGCGGGAGATGGTCGGGGGCGACCCGGCGTTCTACCGGCATGTCTTCGACGTCTGCACACGGTTGATGGAGACGATTCAGGGTATCCCGCAGCCGGTGATCGCCCAGGTGCACGGGATCGCGACGGCCGCCGGGTGCCAGTTGGTCGCTACCTGCGACCTGGTGGTTGCCGCCGAGGACGCGCGCTTCGCCACCCCGGGCGTGAAGATCGGGCTCTTCTGCTCGACGCCGATGGTGGCGCTCAGCCGCGTGGTTGGGCAGAAAAAGGCCCTGGAGATGCTTCTGACCGGCGAACCGATCTCGGCCAGCGAGGCACAGGCCGCGGGGCTGGTCAATCGGGTGGTCCCGGCCGACCGACTGGCGGACGAGACGCGGGCGCTGGCCGAGAAGATCGCGGCGGCCAGCGGCTTCGTCGTCGGCATCGGCAAGCAGGCGTTCTACCGCCAGCTCGAGATGGCCCAGCCACAGGCGTACGCCTATGCCAAGGAAGTGATGTCGCTCAACGCCCTTGCCGCGGACGCCCAGGAGGGCATGTGTGCCTTCCTGGAGAAGCGGGCGCCTGAGTGGAAGAACCGCTGAGACTCGATGGAGACCGAGATCGGCGGCGCGCCGCGCGCGACGGATGAGCCGTCCCAACCGGCCGGGGGATGGCGGCGCGCTGCTATCCACGTTGGCGTGCTGGTGCTGTTCGGCGCGCTCGCGGTCGCCATGACCTGGCCGCTGGCGACCGACCTATCGCACACCCTGTTGAGCTGGGGCGATCCCGTCTTCCAGGCCTGGACCATGGCCTGGGACGTGCATGCCTGGCGCACCGACCCGCTGCGGGTCTTCGACGCCAACATCTTCTACCCCTACCGGAACACGCTGGCCTTCGCCGACCACCTCTTCGGGCAGGCCGCGCTCGTAGCACCCGTGCTGCTGGCGACTGGCAACGTCATCCTGGCCGACAACCTTGCGGTGCTGCTGGCGTTGGCGCTCAGCGGCTTCGCCATGTACCTGCTGGTCGTCGACCTGACGGGCAGCCGGCTGGCCGGGGTGGTGGCCGGGGTGGCTTACGCCTACCTGCCGGCGCGCATGGCGCACCTGGAGCACCTGAACCTGCTCTCGGCTCAGTGGCTGCCGCTGGCGGTGCTCACCGCACGCCGGGCGCTGCGTGGCAATTCGTTCCGCTGGGCGGTGGCCCTGGGTGCGGTGATCGTGGCCCAGGGGCTCTTCGGCGTCTACTACCTGATGTTCCTTGTGCCGCTGCTGGGCTTCGTCGTCGGCTCCTACCTGCTCTGGCATCCAACGCGCGCCAGCCTGATCGCCACGGCCAAGATCGCCGCTGCGGGTCTGGTCGCCACGCTGGTGCTGCTTCCGACGTTGCTCCCTTATCTCGAGGTGAACACCGAGCTTAGCATCCAGCGGACCATGGGCGAGGTGGTGAAGTGGAGCGCCCAGGCGAGCGACTACCTGGCGGTGCACCCATACAACCGGCTCTATGGTGGCCTGCTGAGCGAGCGTTTCCACCGCCACCTGGAGCAGGACCTCTTCCCGGGTGTGCTGCTGGTCGTGCTGGGGCTGATCGGGCTGGCATACCGGCGCCTCGGCTGGGAGCGATGGATGCTCCTGATCGTCGTGGTGGGGTCGCTGGTGCTCAGCTTCGGACCGGAAGCCGAATTCGGGGGCCGGAGCGTGCCGCTGCCGTACCGGCTGGTCTACGAGCTGGTGCCCGGCTTCAAGGCCGTGCGCGTCCCGGCGCGGCTCGGTGGGCTGCTGGCGCCGGTTGGGCTGGCGGCCCTCGCCGGGCTGGGCGTCGCACTCATCCAGCAGCGGCTAGGGATGCTGGCGGGCAGCGAGGTCCGGCGACACCTGGTGACAGCGACGCTGGCCGGCATCCTGGCAGTCGGTATCCTGGCCGAGGGCGCGATGGCCTGGCCGCTGCCTGACCCGTTACCCGCCACGGCGGCCGAGGCGCGCCGCGCCGATTACGACTGGCTGGCGGAGCATCGCGTCCCCGCGCTCGAATTGCCGATGGGGGAGGGGCTGATCGCCTCGGCATGGCCGAACTTCTGGTCGACCTTCCACTGGGCGCCGCTCGTCAACGGCTACAGCAGCTTTGCTCCGCCCGCCTACTACCCGCTCCGCGACGCCATGCGGGACTTCCCGTCCCGCGAGACGATCCGGCTCCTGCAGGGGATCGGTGTCCGAGCCGTGCTCTACCACGCGGATACTGCAACAACGGCCGAGCGGGATGCGCTGCTCCGCCGGGTGGAGGACTTCCCTGAGTTGCAGGTCGAACTGGCCGCGCCGCCCGACTACGTCATCACGGTCGCGCCCGATCCGTGGCTATGGGAACTCGCCGAGGCGGTCCCGGACGGTGCCGCGGTCGACCTGCCACAGCTGGACGCCGACCCGATCGCGCTCGGCCTGCTGGGTGCGATCCTGCAGCGCAACGGGCACACGGTCTACGGCCAGGGCACGGTCGAATACTGGACGCCGCCGCCCGCCCCGCCCGGCACCTGCTACGCCGTCCTGCCGCGTGATACCGCGCCGGACGCAGCCGGCTACCCCGGCGCGAGCGCCGTCGCGAGCCGCGAGGGCCTGACCCTGTACCGCGCGGCGGGCTGCGCGGAGTAATGGCGAGGTGGACGAAGAGCGCACCGGTCGATGGTCCTGGAGAGCGTATCGTCAACGGTGCGGAATCGGATGTTAAGGTCGGAATCGACGGGCGGGGCGCTCATCGTGCGTCTGGGTGACTCTCGGAAAGCGCGTCCTCACGGGCGATACGACGCACGTGGCTCCAGGCCAGCGGCCCACGCAGCGTCCCGGCTGCTCCTCGGAGGCTCGCAATACTCGGGTATGCTGCCCGCCGCATGGTGACGATACCTTCGTCGCTGATCGCGAAGACGACTTTGCCGCCAGGGGCGACACCGAGGTGACGACGGACCGCGGCTGGGATCGTGATCTGACCCTTACTCGACACTGTGGCGATGATCTCGGTCATGTCAATCCCTTGGTAGAATAGAACGTGCCCTGAATGTCACAATGGAATGAAAGGATACACCACCTTCCCCGGGCGGGCGAGAGCATTCGCACCAAGGGCGGTGGTGAGTCTCACGTCTGAGGGCCCTTGGTTCGGCGCACCGGTTCGGATGCGGAAACCCGCGCTCTGTGGACCCTTGCACCAAAGCGCCGAAAAGGCGATGATCCCCGGCGGCCACCCGCTAGCCGGGCGGCCGGCGCCTCGCGGTCCGGCTTGTGCAAGGATTGACGAGGGACCGTGACGAGGTCGACTAAAGGAGGTTCTTTCGATGGGTGACCAGCACGCGAGCGCGCAGGCACAGCCCGCGGCGGCCAACCTGGACGAACTGCGGGATCTGGCTCGCCGGCTGCGTCGCGAAGTGCTCATCATGACGAGCGAGGCGGGATCGGGCCACCCGAGCAGTTCCTTTTCGGCTGTCGAGATCCTGACGCAGCTCTACTTCGGCGGCATCCTGCGCTACAACCCGCAGCAGCCGGACTGGCCCGACCGCGACCGTTTCATCCTCTCCAAAGGGCACGCCGCGCCGATCCTGTATGCGGTGCTGGCCGAGGCGGGGTACTTCCCGAAGGACGAACTCAAGACGCTCCGGCGGCTGGGCAGTCCGCTCGAAGGACACCCCAACATGCGACGGCTGCCGGGTGTCGAGGCGTCCACTGGCAGCCTGGGGCAGGGGCTGTCGATCGGCCTCGGGCACGCCCTGGCGGCGCGCCTGGACGGCCGCGACTACCAGGTCTACGTGATGCTCGGCGACGGCGAGATCCAGGAGGGCCAGGTCTGGGAGGCGGCCATGGCCGCGGCGCACCAGAAGGTCAACAACCTGATCGCCATCGTCGACAACAACGGCTACCAGCAGACGAGCGCGGTGTCTCAGGTCACCGACCCGGCGCTGTACGATGACAAGTGGGCGGCCTTCGGTTGGAAGGTCCTGGAGATCGACGGGCACGACCTCGGGCAGGTCCGCGATGCGCTTATTGCGGCGCGGGACGAGAAGAGCGGCCCGGTGGTGATCATCGCCCACACCGTCAAAGGCAAGGGGCTCAAGGTCTTCGAAGAGGACTTCACCTGGCATGGGCGGGCCCTCCCGAAGGACAAGCTGGCGGAGGCATTGGAGGAGCTGGGATGAACCTGGGCACCGAGGTCGGCTTGAAGATGGGGAAGGCCACGCGTGACGCCTTCGGCGAGGCGCTGCGCGACATCGGCCGGGAGAACCCGGCGGTGGTGGTGGTCGACGGTGACGTGGCCAACTCCACCCGCACGGAGTGGTTCGGCAAGGAGTTCCCCGATCGCTTCTTCGACGTCGGCATCGCGGAGTCGAACCTGGTCGGTGTGGCCTCCGGGCTCGCTGCCAGCGGCAAGATCCCGGTGGCGGCCAGCTTCGCGGCCTTCCTGCTCTGCAATGCCTACGACCAGATCCGCATGGCTGTGGCCTACCCACACCTGAACGTCAAGCTGGTCGGCAGCCACGCCGGAATCAGCATCGGTGAGGACGGACCGTCACAGATGGCGATCGAGGACGTGGCGCTCGCCTGCGCCCTACCGGGCGTGGTGGTGCTGGTGCCGGCCGACGAGCACGCCGCACGAGCCGCGACCCGCGCGATGATCGCCTATGAGGGCCCCACCTACCTCCGTGTCGGGCGGCCGAACGTCCCCGTGGTCTACGATGAGAGCGTTCAGATCGAGATCGGTAAGGCCATCACGGTGCGCGACGGCAGCGATGTGACCATCATCGCGAACGGGCTCATGGTTGCGGCGGCGCTCGACGCAGCCGCGCGCCTGGCCGGGCAGGGGATCGAGGCGCGTGTGCTCGATATGCACACGGTCAAGCCGCTGGACGAGGCTGCGGTCGCGGCCGCCGCGCGCGAGACCGGTGGGATCGTGGTCGCCGAGGAGCACCTGCACCACGGAGGTCTGGGCAGCGTCGTGGCCATGGCGGTCGCGCGGTTGCATCCCTGCCGTATGGGCTTTGTGGACCTGGGTGACACCTATGCCCAATCTGGGACGGGCGCCGAGCTGCTCCGTGAGTACGGCCTGACGGCGGATCGGATCGTTGAGGAGGCCACCCGCATTGTGCGGGGTGAGTAAGGCGTAAGCCATCCCGGTACTGCGCGGGCGCCTCACACCCGCGCGCATCCTGTGGCCGGGCGAGGAGAGGACAACGGAGTGCCGCCGGAGGGGGATGAGCAGACGCGGCGCAAGCGGGCGGCGGCCGAGCGCGCCGCGTCTGCCGTGCAGGACGGTGCGGTGGTGGGTCTGGGCACCGGTTCCACCGCCGAGTGCGTGATTCAGGCGCTGGCGGAGCGGGTGAAAGAGGGCTTGCGTATCGTGGGGGTGCCCACATCGCTGCGCTCGGAGCGCCTGGCCCGCTCATTGGGCATCCCGCTGATCGATCTGCAAGACGCCACCCGCATCGACGTCACCATCGACGGCGCCGACGAGGTCGCGGTCGGCACCTTGGACGTACTCAAGGGCCACGGCGGCGCGCTGCTGCGCGAGAAGCTGGTGGCGGTGGCGTCGGAGCGCGAGGTGATCGTCGTCGACGACACGAAGCTGGTCGAGCGGCTCGGCAGCCGCTTCGCGGTGCCGGTAGAGGTTGTTCCCTTCGGCTGGCGTGTTCCCGCCCAGGCGCTGGAAGCGCTCGGGGGGCGGGTGGCGCTGCGGTCGGTTCCGCCCGAGGGCGAGCCCTTCGTGACCGACAACGGGAACTACATCCTCGATGTCGACTTCGGCCCGATTGCCAACCCGGCCGCGCTCGCGAACGAGATCAAGACGATCACCGGGGTGATCGAGCACGGACTCTTCATCGGAATCGCTCACGAGGTCATCGTCGCCGGCGCCCAGGGTGTCGAGGTGCTGACGCGCGGGTAGCCAGGCTTCGGAAAGTGGCCCTCACTCCCAGCCCCTCTCCCAACGTTGGGAGAGGGGAGTTTATTTTCGGGGCTGGGCAATGCTCCGAGCCGCGTGAGCGCGCTCGACATGGCACGAACGGCACCGTGATTTCCGTGCCTCAAAGTCATCGCTGGTCTTGTCCGGGGGCTGGTTCACTGCTACACTCGTAGCAGGTGTACGTACATGGCGTACGGTCAACCAGCCCGGCAGGGAACGGAGAAGGTCAGCATGGCGAACGAGCCGCTCGAGGAAGAGCGTGACCTCGTGTCCCTCTACGCCGCGCGCATCCGCAGCCGGGGTGAGGGCACGACGGTCGAGACGCGGGGCGCGCGCCCCGCTCCGGGTGTCCACCACTTCGGTCGCCAGCGGCGGGCACAGCGCCGATCGTCCCGGTGGCAGAAGGGTGGGGCGGCTTCCGCCCTGGTCGCCGGTGCGCTGCTTGCGGGCGCGCAGGGCGTGGGTGCGGCCATTACCCACGACGTGCAGCCGGGCGACACGCTGTCCGAAATTGCCCTCCAGTACGGCACCACGGTTCCCCAACTGGCGACGATCAACGGTATCCCCGACCCTGACTTCATCCTCGCGGGCACGACGCTGACGATCGAGCCCGACACGACGCTCGACCCGGATGCGGCGGTCGCGCGCTACGAGGTCCAGGAGGGGGACACCCTCTCCGCCATCGCCCAGCAGTTCGGCGTTACGGTGGATGCCATCGTGGCGGCCAACGGCATCGCGAATCCGGACTTGATCACGGTCGGGGCGGTCCTGCTTATCCCGCCGGCCGATCCTGGGGTTTCTGAGCCGACCGTGTCAGAGGAGACGGGAGCGGAGGCAGACACGCCGGAATCGACGGCGGTAGGACCGACGGCACCGGAGTCGACCGAATCAAAGCCGGTCGCGTCGGAAACGAGGTCCACGGTTCCGTCGCTGCACCTGGTCGTTTCCGGGGAGACGCTGGGTGAGATCGCGAAAGCGTACGGGACGACCGTCGAGTTGATCGCGCACGCCAACGCGATCGCGGACCCGAATCAACTCCTCGCCGGCTCGCTGCTCCAGATCCCCGCCGCCGACGCGGAGGCGTCGGAGGTGGCGGCGCCAGTAGCTCAGGACGACGGGGTGCTGCTCCAGAACATGCCGGTGGCACGGCAGTCGCTGCCCCTCAGCTCCGAGGCGGCCGCGGCCAGCATCACGACCGCCTACTGGGGCAGCCCGGTCTCGGAGTGGGTGTTCATCGAGAACCTGCCCTCTCACCCTAACCCGCACCGCGGGTTCCGGGGCAATATCTCCGGTGCCTTTGGCGGCACGCGCGACTACGGGGTCTACGCCGAGCCGCTGGCGGAGATCCTCCAGCGCTACGGGTTCGTCGGCGAGGTGTTCTACGCCCAGGGCGATGCCGACCTGCTGCGGCAGCAGATCGACCAGGGGCGGCCGGTCATCGCCTGGATCACAAACCGAACGTCGGTCCAGCAGCGCGGCTACGCGTGGCACGACGAGGAGCGGTTCGTCCTCGTGCCGGAGGAGCACACCGTCGTCGTCTACGGATACGATGCTGAGCGCGTGTACGTCGCCGACCCTGGAGACGGGGCGTACCGCAGCTTCTCCTGGGACGATTTCCTGCGCTCCTGGGGCTACTTCGACGGCATGGCGCTGGCGGTGTACCCGGCCTAGCGACCGCGCGGCAGGCGAGCCTGACGCCGCGAGCCGGGGAGGGCAGATGATGCAGTTCCTCTGGGTGGCCTTGGGCGGGGCGTTCGGCGCCGTGGCGCGGTTTGGCGTCAGTGAATGGGCCGCTGCGCGCTGGGGTACGCACTTCCCCTACGGCACGCTGGTGGTGAACCTCTCCGGCTCGTTCCTGCTGGGGCTCATCCTCACGCTCGCTGCTGAGCGGGTCGCGCTCCCGGGAGAGGTGCGCCTGCTCACCACGACTGGGTTCATGGGCGCCTACACGACGTTCTCCACCTTCTCCTGGGAGACGGCCCGCCTCTTCGCCGGCGGGGGCCATTGGTACGCCGTGCTGAACGTCGTCGTCAGCGTCCTCGGCGGGCTCCTGGCCGTGCTTCTCGGCATCCTCGTGGCCCGCGCCATCTGAGCCTGTCCCCGCGGGCACAATCCGGGCCGTACGGCGCCGCGTATTCCCGAGGGGCACGGCGCGGGGTGCCCCTCACTCGGTGTACCCCAACGGGACGGGCATGTGGACAGACGCGACGCGCGAGACCCGGACAACCCGGAACGCGTGGCGGAGTGCGAGCCGATCCGCCTCCTCTTGCCGCTGGCCGCGCTCGATGCGCTGGACCCGGGAGAGGCGGAGGCCGTCGAACGCCACCTGTCGACCTGCCGACGCTGCCGCCATGAGCAGGCGGACTACGCGCGTACCGTCGACTGGCTGGCGCTGTCCGTTCCCGACCGGTCTCCGCCGCCGTGCCTGCGCCGCCGCGTGCTGGGCGCGCTTCGGCCTACCCCGTGGCCGCTCGCCGCACCGGCGCGCCGATGGCTTGCCGCGGCAGTGCTGCTCATCCTCGTCCTCACCGGCAGCAACCTCGTCCTGTGGCAGCGCCTGGCCGACGCCCGGGACGCGGCCGAGCCACCACGGTCTGCGCGGGCCGGAAGCGGCCCGCTGACCTGGTACGACCTGGTGGCGTCGACGCCGGGAGCCTCGGCGCAAGGCACGCTCTGTGCCGTCCCGGATGGGCGACTCGCCTGGCTCATCGTGCAGGGCTTGCCGCCGCTCGCGCCGGGGCAGGTCTATCAACTCTGGTTCGCCCGCGGCGATCGCTGGGTCAGCGGCGGCACGTTCACCGTCGATCAGCGCGGTCGCGGGTTCCTCACTATCTGGCCGGACCAGCCGCTCGGCTCGTACGAGACGTTGCGCGTGACCGTCGAGCCGGCTGACGGCAGCCCTCATCCCACGAGCCAACCCATCCTCGCGGGACGCCTCGCCTGATCGTGTCCGCGGGTCGCTTCCAGTAACCGCGCCATGGCCGCGGGTGCGCGCCACGGCATCACCCGTTATGATCGACTGGTTCGCGGGGCATCGCCGTCCGATCGCGGGCGCCGCCCCGACGGGCCTCGTGCCCGCACAAGAGAGGAGGCCATGGACGATGGCAGCGCAGGAGATCCTCGGGCACTTCGAACTGGCCGGTGAGATCGACCGTCTGACGCCCGGTCCCGGCGCCAGCGGGCGGCGGGCGGAGACGCTCGTCAAGACCGACAGGCTGCGCGTCGTGCTGGTGACGATGCTGAGCGGCGCGGCGCTCGACGAGCACACGGCACCGGGACCGATCACCATCCACGCCCTCCGCGGGCGGTTCCTGGTCACGGTCGGCGATGCGGAGCACGCGCTCCCTGCGGGTGATCTGATTGCGATCGACACGCGTGTGCCCCATGCCGTCCGCGCGCTGGACGATGGCGCCTTTCTGCTCACGATCGGCTGGGGCCCGGGTGTGACTGAGGAGCCGGCGGCGGTGCAGTCTTAGTCCGGCGTGACCGCCGCCCGCTTGGGGTCATCGAAGCCCTACCATGCGCCACCGCTGTGTCAGGAGACCAGCGCCGCAGCGAGGAGGACGATCACGAGGTTCAGCAGCAGGTTGGCCGCTGAGAGCATCCCGGACATGCGCTGCAGGCGTCGGCGCTCTGCCGCCAGGGCAGGGTCGTCGCCGTATTCCTTAGCCTGCTCCGCGAGCCGGGTGATGCGGCGCCCGTAGTAGAACGCGTGGACCAGCGTGATCGGGATGACGATGGCGACCAGCAGCAACTTGAGCGCGAGCGTGCGCCCGTACTCGCCGTCCAGTAGCTGGAGCCACGCGACCCCACGCCGCTCACCGTTTAAGACGCCGGTGATGACCAGGATGCTAAGCGCGACCCAGGACAGGACTCCGTAGCGCTCGCCGACCTGTGCGACGAGCACCGTCCGCTCGGCGGGCGGCATGGAGCGGCGCATCACCGGCAGCAGCACGATCAGGATGAAGAGCATGCCGCCGATCCAGGCAATGGCGGCCAGCAGGTGTGCCCAGCGGATTACCGACCAGATATCGATCACCGGTCCACCCTTCCCAGGAGCCGAAGCCGGGGCCCGCCCGTTACGCCGCGGCGCGGCCAAGGCGGCGCATGACGCCGCGCCAGATCTGGCGTATCTCGTCGACCCCGAGCAAGTGCAATCCGCCGGCGTAGATCGCCGCTCCGACAGCAATCGGGATGGCGACTGCAACGGCCCGCCGCGCCAGATCGAGCGCCGTCCCCGGTGCAGTCCCCAGCGGCACCGCCTGGAGCGCCTGCGCCAGGAGGAACACCGCGACCGCCATCAGCGCGCCAACCGCGACGCAGACCCGGAGCGTTCGCCCGACCGTCGCGTCGCCCACCTGGCCGAGCGCCCGCCGCATGATCAGCCACATGACGATCGCATGGAACATGAACTGGGCGGAGTTGGCAAGTACCAGCCCCGCCATCCCGAGCGGGCCGACGAGTGAGAAGGCGGTCAGCAGGAAGACGCCAACCGCCAGCACGCCGACGATCACCGGGGTGCGCGTGTTCTGGCGCGCGTAGTAGCCGAAGATCAGTACCTGATCGAACGCGGCGAAGAAGGTGCCCGGCAGGTAGCAGAGCAGCGCGGTCAGGATCGCCCGCGCGCCTTCGAGGTCGGTGGCGCCGTGGAAGAAGAGCAGATCCACTGCCGGCCACGCAATCGCGGCCATACCGAAGGTGGCGGGCACGACCATCACCGTCACCATCTTCAGGCCGTTGGAGAGGGTCCGCTGGTAGGCGGCCTCATCACCGCTGCTGAAGTGGCGGGAGAGGGTCGGCAAGGCGGCGAGCGAGGTCGCCGCCGCGACGATGCCGAGGATCATCTGGTTGAGCGCGGTGGCGTAACGCATGGCGCCGAGGGCATGGGCGTCGACGTTGAACGCCAGGTTGCGGTCGATCACCAGCGCGATCGTGTTGCTGATGAGACCCACGAAGATCGGCAGGTAGAGGAGCAGGATGCGCCGGATGGCCGGGTGGCGGAAGCCGAAGTTGGGCCGCGGCATCGCGTCGCGCAGGCCCGGAAGCTGAATCGCGATCAGCAGCAGAGCGCCGACGACGATCCCGACCGCCAGGCTGCGGATCTCGAAGGCAGTCCTCCCCAGCGCCAGCGCGGCGGCGACGATGGCCGCGTTGCGCACGGCGAGCGACAACGCCGGCCGCGTGAAGCGCTGGAGCGCGTAGAGCGTGGACATCAGGATCGTCGAGATCGACAGCAGCAGCACCGCCGGCAGGATGATGCGCACCAGTTCGATGGTGAGCGGGATCGTGTCCGGGCTGTGCACCTGCGTGTCGCCCCCGAGGGCGGTCATCAGCCACACCAGTTGCGGGGCGAACAGCATCATGACCGCGACGATCGCGCCGATGACGATCATCGCCAGCACGAGGAGGGCACCGACGATCCGGCGCAGTTCCTCGCGGTGCTCCGGCGCGGCGTACGCGCTCAGCACCGGCACGAGCGCGGCCTGCATCATGCCGCTGATGACCAGATCGAACAGGATGGTGTGGATGTTGTCGGCGAGGGTGAAGGCCGCGACCTGGTCGGTGGTACCCCAGAGGTAGGAGGTCACCTGCTCTCGGACGAGGCCGAGGATCCGGCTCAGGACGGTGCCGACCATGATGATCGCGGCGGCTTTGGCGATGCGCTGGCGATCCGACGATCCCGCCGCGACCTGCTCCTCCGCGCTCACCACGGCTATCGCTCCCGGGCGTCGGACATCTCGCGGATGCGCCGCACGATATCGGTGGTGGAGCGGCCCGGCACGAGGGGCACCGTGCGGACCTCACCGCCGTACCCGCGCACGACGGCGGCCTCCGGCAGGGGCTGCTTCCCGGCCCGCTCTTCCGCCTCGTCGATCGCGTAGTCTCCACCCTTGACATAGATATCGGGCCGGAGTCGCGCGACCGCCGCTTCGGCGGTCTCCTCGTGGAAGATGACCACGTAGTCGACGCAGGCGAGCCCGGCGACCAGCTCGGCCCGCTCCTCCTCAGGGACGATCGGGCGGCCAGGTCCCTTGCGCAGTCGGGTGACCGCGTCGTCGTTCACCCCGACGATGAGCGTGTCGCCGAGGGCACGGGCGGCCTGCAGGTAGCGGAGATGGCCGACGTGGAGGAGGTCGAAGTGCCCGTTGGTGAAGACGACGCGCTTCCCCTCCGCCCGCAGCCGTTCTCCGAGCCGACCCAGTTCTTCGAACGGGATGATCTGTCCCATCGCTCCCCTGGTCTTGGCCCCGGCTCACCGCCGAGCCAGGCGCTGAGGAATCGTAGCACGTCCGTAGTGGCGAGGGGGGTGAGGGACGAACTCGCAGCGGGCCACGCGGAATACACAGCGTTAACTGCGGGTTAACCGTCAGCACATAGGTCAATGACTGCCGCTTGATCGGCGGAACCTATGCTGAGGATGACGCCCGGGGATGCCCGGCGGCGACCCGGGGCGTCAGGGAACACGATCGGGACCACGCGCGGCTCAAGGCCGTGCAGAGGCAATCGGAAGGGGGCGGACCATGTCGCAACAGCCGGACGGGCTGCGGGTCGCGCCGGAGCAGGTCTGGTTCCCGGCGGGAGTCACCGCTCGGAATCGGGCTCGGACTCTGGCCCGCCGCCGCAGAGCGGCGATCCGGCCGATCATCGGCTGGCGCCGCTCTCGCGGGAAACTCATCCGCTGAACTCCCACGCGCCTTGATACCCCGGAGAGCCCACCTACCCCGTAGACCACTGTCGGCCTCCGGAGCCCCTCCTCCACTCCGGAGGCTCCCCACAACGACCGGCCCCTCGGATTCCGAGGGGCCGTCTTCATCATCCACAGGAATTGAATGCGCCGCCGCCCGGAGGGATCAATCGTGCCAGCCGCGGGAGGATTCCATCTCGTCGAGGGCGGCCTCGATCTCCTCCGCGGTCGCCTGCGCGTTCCCCCACTTCCCGACGACCAGCCCGGCGGCCACCTGCGACAGGCGCAGCGCGGCGAGAGCGTCTGCCCCGGCTGCCAGGGCGAGCGACATCACCGCGATGACCGTGTCGCCCGCGCCGGTGACGTCGAAGACCTGCCGCCGGACGAGCGGCGGGACCTCGTGGTAGGCGCCGTTTGCCTCCGCCAGGGCCGCGCCAGCCGGCCCGAGCGTGACCACCAGCC
>Ga0207873_1000380_pt1 | contig 49206 bp, 42 predicted proteins | sample BGWIniCompost_FD_187373 | JGI IMG/M metagenome (GOLD analysis project Ga0207873, IMG submission 187373) | Cellulose adapted compost microbial communities from Newby Island Compost Facility, Milpitas, CA, USA - BGW Initial Compost (SPAdes)... ...
CCTGTCGCGCCGCACCGAGCAGCAGGCCGCCTCGCTCGAGGAAACCGCCTCGTCCATGGAGGAACTCACCTCCACCGTGCGCCAGAACGCCGACAACGCGCGCCAGGCCAACCAGCTCGCCATCGGCGCCGTCGACGTCGCCTCCCGCGGCGGCGAGGTCGTCGGGCGCGTGGTCCAGACCATGTCCGCCATCTCCGAGTCCTCCAACCGCATCGCCGACATCATCGGCGTCATCGACGGCATCGCCTTCCAGACCAACATCCTCGCCCTCAACGCCGCGGTCGAGGCCGCCCGCGCCGGCGAGCAGGGCCGCGGCTTCGCCGTCGTCGCCGCCGAGGTCCGCTCGCTCGCCCAGCGCTCGGCCGGCGCGGCCAAGGAGATCAAGCAGCTCATCACCGACTCCACCGACAAGGTCCGCCAGGGCAACGAGCTGGTCGACCAGGCCGGCCAGACCATGGGCGAGATCGTCACCAGCGTGAAGCGGGTCACCGACATCATCGCCGACATCTCGGCCGCCTCGCAGGAGCAGAGCGCGGGCATCGAGCAGATCAACCAGGCCATCACCCAGATGGACGAGACCACCCAGCAGAACGCCGCCCTGGTCGAGGAGGCCACCGCCGCCGCGCGCAGCATGGAGCAGCAGGCCGGCGAACTGGTGCAGGCCGTGGCCACGTTCCGCGCCCATCGGGCGCCGCCCGCCACGCCGGCCTCGCCGCGCGCCGCGCACGCGCGCGGTACCCGCCGGCTGTCGGTGGCGGCACCGGAAGAAGCGGCCGGCGCCCTGGCCTGAGCCGGGACCGCCGCGCCCCTTCCCCGTTCCGGAACCGTCGCCATGCTCGAGCCCCTGGTCGCCCCTGACGCCAGTCCCGGCAAGACCGCTTCCGCGGAGCCGTCCGCGCTCCAGTCCACGCCCGCCGCGCACGCGCCGGGCGCCACCGGCCAGGCCGGGGCCGAGGCGTTGCTCGCCGTGGCCACCGGGCTGCTGGGTTGCCGCAGCGCCATGCTCTGGGTGGCCGAGCCCGCGGGCCTGCGCCTCGTCGCGGGCCGCGGCCTGCCGCCTGGCGCGGACGCGGCCGGCAGCGCCCTGGCCACGCTGGTCGGCACCGACGCGCCCGTCGCCGCCGTCGCCGACGCCAGCGTCGATCCGCGCCTGCGCGCGGATCCCCTGGTCGCCGCGCGCGACGGGGTGCGCTTCTACGCCGCGGCCGCGCTGCGCGCGCCCGGCGGCAGGCTGGTCGGCGTGCTCGGCGTCGGCGACGCCGGCGCGCGCGAGCCCGGGGACAGCCTCGAGCGGCTCGCCCCGCTGGCCATGCTGGCGGAGCGCGCGCTCGAGGCCGGGGCGCCGTCGCGCTGCCGGCAGGCGGCCGACGCCAGTTCCAGCGCGATCCTGGTGGTCGACCCGTCCGGCCGCACGGTCTTCGCCAACGCCGCCGCGCGCGACCTGCTCGGTCCGGCGGCCATGCCCGGCCAGCCGCTCGACCGGCTGGTCCCGCTGGCGCTGCAGGCCGATCCGGAACAGGTCGCGCACTGGCTGCACGGCGACGGCCAGTCGCGCGACGACGTGCCGAGCGCGCGCCAGCTGCGGATCCGCGACGCGACCGGCGAACTGCGCCTGGTCGACGCGGTGCGCTGCGACTGGCACGACCGCGACACGCGCGGCGTGTCGCTGATCCTGCACGAGGTGGCCGAGCCCGGCGGCGCGGCGCGCGAGGCGCGCGCCGTGCGACGAGACGCGCTCACCGGCCTGCCCACCCGCGAGGCCCTGTTCGCCACCATCGACAGCCTGCGCCGCAGTGGCGCGCGGCTGGGCGTGGCGCTGCTGGGCCTGGACAACTTCCGCGCCGTGAACGAGGCCCTGGGCCACGAGATCGGCGATGCCGTGCTGCAGGTGGTCGCCTGCCGGCTGATGGCCTGGCTGCCGCAGGACGCGCACCTGGCGCGCTTCGGCGGCGACGAGTTCGCGATCCTGTTCGAGGCGCCCAACGGCGTGGACGGGTTCGAACCGCGGCTGCACGCCCTGCTGCGCGACGTGGCCCGGCCGTGCGAGGTCGACCACCAGCGCGTGCACGTCGAGGCCTGCATCGGGCTGGCGTTCGACGGCAGCCTCGACGCATCCACCCAGGGCGAGCACGGCGGCAACGGACTGCTGGCGCTCGCGTCGCTGGCCCTGCACCACGCCAAGCGCGCGGGCAGCCTGCAGCTGCGCCGCTTCTCGCCGTCGATGCGGGCCGAGGCGATCGACCGCCGGCACCTCGACCTCGAGCTGCGGCGCGCGTTCCGCGACGGCGAGTTCGAACTGCACTACCAGCCGCAGATCGACCTCGCCACCGGCCTGCCCTCGGGCGCCGAGGCGCTGCTGCGCTGGCGCCACCCCGAGCGCGGGTTGCTGATGCCGGTCGCCTTCATCGACGCGCTCGCGCGCAGCGCGATCGCGCCGGCGGTGGGCAACTGGATCCTGCAGCAGGCCTGCCGCGACGCCGCCAGCTGGCCGCCGGCCGGCGGGCGCCGGCTCAAGGTCGGCGTGAACCTGTTCCCGGCCCAGTTCAACGACGACGCCCTGGTCGACAAGGTCGACGCCGCGCTCGCCGCCAGCGGACTGGCGCCGGAGCAACTGGAGATCGAGCTCACCGAGACCATCGCCCTGCGCGAGGACGGCGTCGCCGAGCGCACCCTGGGGCAGCTGCGCAAGCGCGGCATCCGCGTGTCCTACGACGACTTCGGCACCGGCCACGCCTCGCTGTCGATGCTGCACCGGCTGCCCGTGGACCGGGTCAAGATCGACCGCTCGTTCGTGCGCGACCTGGTCGAGAGCCGCGGCGACAAGGCCATCGTGCGCTCGATCACCCTGATCGCGCGCAACTTCGACATGGAGGTGATCGCCGAAGGCGTGGAGTCGGACGAGCAGGCGATGCTGCTGCGCGAGTTCGGCTGCCACGAAGTGCAGGGCTTCCTGTACTCCAGGGCGCTGCCGCGGCCGGTGTTCGACCAGTGGCTCGCCGAACGCACCGCCGCCCGCGCCGCCGCGGTGGAGCCGTGCCATGGCTGAAGCACTGCGCGAGCCGCCCGCGCACGCCACCGCCGGCGAGCACGGCTTCGCCTTCGACGATCACGACTTCCAGCGCGTGTGCCGGATGATCCACGCGCGCGCCGGGATCAGCCTCGGCCCGCACAAGCGCGACATGGTCTACAGCCGCCTGGCGCGGCGCCTGCGCGCGCGCGGGATCGACCGCTTCGGCGACTACCTCGACCTGGTCGAGCGCGACGCCGAAGGCGAAGGCCAGCACTTCGTCAACGCGCTGACCACCAACCTGACCTCGTTCTTCCGCGAGGCCCACCACTTCCCGCTGCTGGCCAGCCAGCTGCGCGGGATGCACCAGCCGGGCCGGCAGCTGCTGGTCTGGTGCTGCGCGGCCTCCACCGGCGAGGAGCCGTACTCGCTGGCGATCACCGCCTGCGAGGCCTTCGACAGCACGACTCCGCCGGTGCGGATCCTGGCCACCGACATCGACACCGCGGTGCTGCAGGTCGCGGCGCGCGGGGTGTACCCGCTCGAGCGCGTGGCCGGGCTCGAGATGGCGCGCAAGCGGCGCTTCTTCCAGCGCGGCACCGGCGCCAACGAGGGCCTGTGCCGGGTCCGCCCCGAGCTGCGCGCGCTGGTCGAGTTCCGCCCGCTCAACCTGCTCGACCGGGACTACGGCCTGCGCCCGGACTCGTGCGCGGCGGTGTTCTGCCGCAACGTGATGATCTACTTCGACAAGCCCACCCAGTACCAGGTGCTGCGGCGGATCGCGCCGCTGCTGGGGCGCGAAGGCCGCCTGTACACGGGCCACTCGGAGAGCTTCGGCCACGCGGCCGACGTGGTCGCCCCGTGCGGGCGCACCGTGTACCGCGCGGTGGACGCCGGGGACGCGCGATGAGCGCGGTGGCCGCGCCGCAGGACGGCACCTACTTCGATCCCGCGCTGAAGACCCGGGCGATCCGCCTGTTGCCGGCCGACTACGTGGTCACCGACGAACCCGTGGCGCTGGTGACGCTGCTCGGGTCGTGCGTGGCCGCGTGCCTGTACGACCCGGTGCCCGGGCTGGGCGGGATGAACCACTTCATGCTCCCCGGCGGCCATGACGACGACAGCAAGCCGGCGCGCTACGGCGTGAACGCGATGGAGCTGCTGATCAACGGCCTGCTCAAGCGCGGCGCCAACCGGCGCCGCCTGCAGGCCAAGGTGTTCGGCGGCGGCAACGTGCTCAGCGGCTTCCACAGCGATCCGATCGGCACCCGCAACGCGACGTTCGTGCTCGACTACCTCGCCGCCGAGCGGATCCCGGTGCTGGCCCAGGACCTGGGCGACAACCAGGCGCGCAAGATCGGCTTCTTCCCGCGCACCGGCCGCACCCTGGTCAGGCGCCTGCCCGCGACCCGGAACGAGGTGGTCGACGTCGAGCGCGCGCTGTACGGCCGCCTGGCGCGCGCGCCCGTGGCCGGCGAGGTGGAGCTGTTCTGATGGGCGCGCGTCCGGTCCGGGTGCTGATCGTCGACGACTCGGCGCTGGTGCGCACGCTGATGTCCGAGCTGCTCGGCGCCGACCCCGGCATCGAGGTGGTCGGCACCGCCGCCGACCCCTACATCGCGCGCGACAAGATCAAGCGCCTGGCGCCGGACGTGCTCACGCTCGACATCGAGATGCCGCGCATGGACGGGCTGACCTTCCTGCGCAACCTGATGCGGCTGCGGCCGATGCCGGTGCTGATGGTCTCGTCGCTGACCGAGTCCGGCGCGTCGGTGACCCTCGACGCACTGGCGCTGGGCGCGGTCGACTTCGTGTCCAAGCCGCGCGTCGACGTCGCCCGCGGCCTGGTCGAGTACGGCGCGCTGCTGGCCGAGAAGGTCAAGCTGGCCGCACGCGCGCGGGTGTCGTACATCGCGCCGTCCCCGGCCGTGCGCGAAGGCCCGATCGGCTACCGCACCACCGAACGCCTGCTCGCGATCGGCGCCTCCACCGGCGGCACCGAGGCGATCCGCGAGGTGCTCGAACAGATGCCGGCCGATGCCCCGGCCACGGTGATCGTGCAGCACATCCCCGCCGCCTTCAGCGGCCCGTTCGCCGAACGCCTGGACCGCCACAGCCGGATGACCGTGGTCCAGGCGCAGGACCAGCAGCCGCTGCTGCCGGGCCACGCCTACGTCGCGCCCGGCGGCCGCCACCTGCGGGTGGCGCGCAGCGGCTCGCGCTGGATCTGCCGCCTGGGCGACGACGACCCGGTGCGCCGGCACCGTCCGAGCGTGGACGTGCTGTTCGAATCGGTGGCCGCGCACGCCGGCCGCAACGCCTGCGCCGCGCTCCTCACCGGGATGGGCGACGACGGCGCGGTCGGGCTGCTGGCGCTGCGCCGCGCCGGCGCGGTGACCATCGCCCAGGACGAGGCCAGCAGCGTGGTCTGGGGCATGCCCGGCGCCGCGGTGGCGCTGGGCGCGGTGGACGAGGTCGTGCCGCTCGGCCAGGTGGCCGCGCGCCTGCTCGCGCCGCTGCGCGAGCACGCCGCGACCGCCCACGCGGACCGCGCCGCGCGCTAAAGCGGCGGCCCGCGCTGCCGTTACCAAGGCAGACCGTCCCGCCCTCCCACAGGACCGACAATGGATTCGCGCGTTTTGCTTCGTCTTGCAGCGCCTCTGGCGCTCACCCTGGTCCTGGTGGTGGCCCAGGCGCTGGACCTCGCGCCCGCCGTGCGCTGGGGCGCCCTCGCGGCCATGACCCTGGCCTGGCTGTGGTTCGCCTGGACCGCCGCGCGGCCCGCCGCCGACGCCGAGCTCGTGCGCGACCAGGGCCGGCTGCTGGAGGAACTGCGCAACTTCATCGGCGCCGAGGTCCAGGGTTCGCGCGCCGAGATCGAGCGCACCCGCGAGCTGATCCGCGAGTCGGTGGCCAAGCTGGGCACGAGCTTCGACGCGGTGAACCGCCGCTCGCGCCAGCAGAGCGAGGTCGCCGCCCGCATCCTCGACCGCCGCAACGGCGGCGACGGCAGCGGCCACGGATCGGACGTGCACCGCTTCGCGGTCCAGGCCAGCCAGCAGATGGAGCAGCTGGTCGAGGCGCTGGAGGCGGTGAGCGGCCAGAGCGGCGCCACCGTCACCCACATCGACGCGATGGCCGAGCACCTGGACGGGATCTTCTCGCTGCTCGAGGACGTCAAGTCGATCGCCGACCAGACCAACCTGCTCGCGCTCAACGCCGCGATCGAGGCGGCGCGCGCGGGCGAGGCGGGCCGCGGCTTCGCCGTGGTCGCCGACGAGGTGCGCAACCTGTCCGAGCGCTCGACCGCGTTCAACGAACAGATCCGCAAGCTCGCCCACAGCTCCAAGGACGCGATCGCCCGCGTGCGCGAGACCGTGAGCACGATGGCCTCGCGCGACCTCGACCGCAGCCGCCAGGCGCGCAACGAGGCCGCGGCGATGCTCGAGCGCGTGGACGAGATCAACCGCAACCTCGGCGCCGGCATGCGCGAGATCGCCGAGTGCAGCAAGGCCATCGACGGCTCGGTCGCCGAGGCGGTGCGCTCGCTGCAGTTCGAGGACATCGCCACCCAGGCGCTGGCCGCGGCCAACCTGCACCTCGAGCGCCTCGGCGCGATCAACCGCGAGGCGACGGTGCTGCAGGAGCTGCTCCACCGCAGCGGCTCCCAGGACGGTCCCGAGCTGCGCAAGGCCCTGGCCCAGATCGGCCAGCGGATCGCCCAGATGCGCGGCGAGTGGGAGCGGCCGCCGCACAAGCCGGTGACCCAGCAGTCGATGGACGCGGGCAGCGTAGAGCTGTTCTGACCCGGACCGGAGCAAGCTTGCGGCCCCGCCACCGGGGCCGTAGCTTGGCCGCCATGCCCGACGACCACGCCACCACCTCCAGCACCCGGCCCGGCTGGGCCCTGCTCGGCGAGTTCACCAGGCTCCTGCTGCTGGCGGTGGCGCTCCCGGTGCTGGTGCTGGTGGGGCTGCTGCTCTGGCAGCTTTCGCTGTCGGTGCACGCCCAGCACTCCTCGCGGCTCGCCGCCACCGCCACCGCCAGCGCGCGCGAACTCGACGGCCTGCTGCGCGTGCACCTGGCCGCGATGCAGGTGCTGGCCGACCGCCGCATCGCCAACGACGACATCGGGGACATCCCGCGCTGGAAGACCGACCTGGCGCGGGTGAGCCGCCACTATCCGGCGTTCGCGCACCTGCTGGTCACCGACGCCGAAGGCGACATGCTGATCGAGAGCCCCGCACTGCCGGAGGGCGCGGACCGCTCGGTGGCCGACCGCGAATACTTCCAGGTGCCGCGCGAGACCACGCGCGGCCACGTCTCGGGCGTCTACCGCGGCCGCGGCCCGGACCGTGCGCCGCGGGTCGCGGTGGCGGTGCCGCTGCTGCGCGACGACGCCTTCGCCGGGGTGCTCGCCGGTTCCATGCATGCCGACGCGCTGGTGCCGGCGCACGGCCTGGAGGAGCACGGCTTCGAACTGCTTCTGCTCGACCGCGAGTTGACCGTGGTCCAGTCCAGCGACGGGATGGCGCAGCAGCCGCTGCACCGGCTCGACGCCCGCGACGGCCCGCTGCCCGAGCGCGACCTGGCGCGGGTGGCGCGCGGCAGCAGCCTGGTGCGCCAGCTCGACGGCGTACTCGGCGACGGCGGCGACGCGCTCGTCGTGTCGGTGCCGCTGGACAACGGCTGGCGGCTGCTGGTGCTGGAACCGCGCCGTATGCTCGACGCCGAGATGCGGCGCACCGCCGCGGCGCTGCTCGGCCTGCTGGCGCTGGTGCTGGGCGGCGTGCTGCTGGTGATCGTGGTGCGGATGCGGCGCCTGCGCCGCAGCGTGAGCGGTCTGCTGCGGCGGATGCGTCAGTTCGCGCTCGACAGCGACTCCGACCAGGTCGTGCCGGGCCGGATGCCGCGCGAGCTGCGCCCGCTGGCCGACGCGATGAACGCCCTGGCCGCGCGCGCGCGCGCCTCCTACGACGAGGTCAGCCTGAGCCTGCAGGAGCAGCGCCGCCTGCGCGAGGAACTGCAGACTGTGGCCCAGCGCCTGCTGACCGTGCAGGAGGACGAGCGCCGCACCCTGTCGCGCGAACTGCACGACGACATCGGGCAGTCGATCACCGCGATCAAGCTGGCCGCCACCTCGCTCACCGACCCGTCGCTCGGCGACGACCCGGCGACGCGGCGCGAGATCCTCGACGAGGTGATCGCGATCGCCGACCAGACCGTCCACAAGCTGCGCGACCTGTCGCTGCTGCTGCGCCCGCCGCAGCTCGATTCGCTCGGCCTGGAGCCTGCCCTGCGCGGCCAGGTGGCGCTGCTCACCCGCAACAGCCGGCTGCGCATCGACCTGGACGTGGCGACGGGCGGCGAACGCCTGCCCGCCGAGGTGGAGCTGGCCTGCTTCCGCATCGCGCAGGAAGCGCTGACCAACGTGGTGCGCCACGCCGCGGCGACCGCGGCGCGGGTCGAGGTGGCGCTCGAGGGCCAGGGCGCGGAACGCACGCTGCTGCTGCGGGTGACCGACGACGGCCGCGGCATCGACCCGTCGCGCGGCAACGGGCTGGGCATGCTGACGATGCGCGAGCGCGCGGCCCAGCTGGGCGGCAGCGTCGCCGTGTCGGCGCGACCGGGCGGCGGCACCGAAGTGGTGGCCCGGCTGCCGGCCGGGCAGGCGGACTGAGCCGTGGCCAGACGGCCGCCGCCATCGAACTGTGCGCGGGGTGGAAGAACCGCGCGCACGCGCTGTGTCCCGCCCGGGCGGCGGGGTATCTTTCGCGGTCCAGGGAACGTTGCAGGATGAGTACCGTGCAGATCGTTGTGGTCGGTGGCGATCCCGCGCATGTCGCGCAGGTCGCCCGGGAAGTGTCGGACTACGGGATGGACTGGCGGCTGCGCCACGCGGCCGGCCCGGCGGACGTGCCCGCGCCCGACGCCCCCGACGCGCCCGAGGTGCTCGTGGTCTCCGCGCGCGAATCGGAAGGCGGCGGCCTGCCGGTGCTGGCCGCGCTGGCGCGGCGCCACCCGGGGACCGTGCGCATCCAGCTGATGGCGCCCGACGGCGGCCAGGACCTGCTGGACGTGCTGACCAACAGCCATCGCATGCTCAACGAGCCGCTCGAGGCGCTGCCGCTGATCGAGGCGGTGGAAAGCGTGTCCGAGCTGCGCGATCTGCTCGAGGATCCCGCGCTCAAGCAGGCGATCGAGCGCGTCGGCACCCTGCCCGCGGCGCCGCGCCAGTATCTGGCCCTGACCGCGCTGCTGCGCGATCCCGACAGCACCGCGGCCCAGATCGCCGACGTGGTCGGGCAGGACCCGACCGTCGCCGCGCGCGTGCTGCGGCTGTCGAACTCGGCCTACTACTCCGGCGGCCGCGAGATCACCGATCTGCGCACCGCGGTCACCCGCCTGGGCCACAACGCGCTGCGCCAGCTGGTGCTGGCGAGCGAGGTGTTCTCGGCCGGCCCCGAGGCCGACGAGCTGCGCGACCGCGCGCTGCGCATCTCGCAGCTGGCGGGCAAGCTGCTGGCCGGCCCCAGCGCCGACCTGGCCGCGACCGCCGGCCTGCTGGCCGAGGTCGGCCTGCTGCTGCCGCGCAACGCGGGCATCGACCCGGCGGTCACGCCCTACAGCGCGACCGGCGCCTACCTGCTCGGCCTGTGGGGCCTGCCCGGCCCGATCGTCGAGGCGGTGGCGTTCCACGACCGCCCGTCGCGGGTGCGCGGCAGCTTCTGGGTGACCGGCGCGGTGCACGTGGCCGCCGCCCTGGTCAACGGGCGCGAGCCGGACGAGGCCTACCTGCGCGCGGTCGGCCAGTACGACCGCCTGCCGCGCTGGCGCGAGCTCGCGGCCGCGGCCTGAGCCGCGCGCGGCCTCAGCCGATCCACAGCCGCAGCAGCCAGGCCAGCGCGCCGACGCTGGCCAGCCCGGCCAGCCACAGCCCCGCGAACCACAGCAGCCGCTTCCACAGCGGCCCCGGCGCAGGCGTGCCCGTCGCGCCGCCAGCCATCAGTGGTAGCCCTCGTGGCCGACCTTGCCGCGGAACACCCAGTACGCCCACCCGGTGTAGGCCAGGATCACCGGCACCAGCACCACCGCGCCGACCAGCATGAAGCCGAGGCTGGCCGGCGGCGCGGCCGCATCGTGGATGGTCAGCGCGCGCGGCACCACGTAGGGGAACACGCTGATGCACAGGCCGACGAAGGTCAGCGCGAACAGCCCGAGGGTGAGCAGGAACGGTGCCAGCTCGCGGCCGCGGCGCAGCGCCCGCCACGAGGCGTAGGCCAGGATCGCGGTGAGCAGCGGCACCTGCGCGGTGAGCAGCACCACCGGGTAGCGGGTCCAGCGGTCCCAGTAGTCGAACTCCAGCCCCAGCGTGGCCACGCTCACGCCGACGATCCCCGCCAGCAGGCCCAGCCCGAGCAGCGGCGCGAGCCGGCGCGCACGCGCCTGGGTCTCGCCCTCGGTCTTCCACACCAGCCAGGTCGCGCCGAGCAGGGCGTAGCCGACCACCACGCTGGCACCGGTCAGCAGCGAGAACGGGGTCAGCCAGTCGAGCCAGCCGCCGGCGTACATCCGGTCCTCGACCGCGATGCCCTGCAGCAGCGCGCCGAGGATCACGCCCTGCGCGAACGCGGCCACGGTCGAGCCGACGTTGAACGCCAGGTCCCACCACGGCCGGTGCGCGGGGTCGCGCCAGCGCGCCTCGAACGCCACGCCGCGGAACACCAGCGCCAGCAGCATCGCGACCACCGGCGGATAGAGCGCGGTCATGATCACGCCGTAGGCCAGCGGGAACGCGGCCAGCAGGCCGCCGCCGCCGAACACCAGCCAGGTCTCGTTGCCGTCCCACACCGGCGCCACCGAGTTGATCGCCTGGTCGCGCCCACGCCCGGGCCGCAGCGCCGGGAACAGGATCCCGATGCCCAGGTCGAACCCGTCCATCACCACGTAGGCGAACACGGCGAACAGGATCAGCAGCGCCCACACGGTGACGATGTCGAAGTCCATCGCGCTACTCCCTTCGGGCGATGCGTTCGGCCGGACCCGGGGTGATGCCGGCGGTGCGGATCGGGCCCTCGTCTCCGCCCGGCGCCGGTTCCTGCACCTGCACGCCCCGGGCCATCAGGCGCAGGATGTACCAGGTGCCGAAGCCGAACACGATGAAGTACACCACGACGAAGGCCAGCAGCGAGGCGCCGACGGCGGGCGCGTCCAGCGGCGAGGCGCTTTCGGCGGTGGTCATCAGCCCATACACGGTGAACGGCTGGCGCCCGACCTCGGTGGTGATCCAGCCGGCGATGACCGCGACGAAGCCCGCCGGCGCCATCGCCAGCGCCGCGCGGTGCAGCGCCGGCCAGTCGTACAGCCGGCCGCGCAGCCGCGCCAGCAGGCTCCAGGCGCCCAGCGCCAGCATCGCCAGCCCCAGCGCCACCATCACCCGGAACGACCAGAACACGATCGCCACCGGCGGGTGCAGCGACGGATCGACGGTGTCCAGGCCGTCCAGCGGCGCGTTCATGTCGTGGCGCAGGATCAGCGACGACAGCTTCGGGATCGCCACCGCGTGGTCCACGCGTTGCGCGGCCGCGTCGGGCAGCCCGAACAGGATCAGCGGCGCGCCGTCGGGATGGCTCTGGAAGTGGCCCTCCATCGCCATCACCTTCACCGGCTGGTGCTCGAGCGTGTTGAGCCCGTGCAGGTCGCCGGCGAGGATCTGCAGCGGCGCCACCAGCGCGGCCATCCACATCGCCATCGAGAACATGGTGCGCGCGCCGGCCAGCGACGGTCCGTCGTCCCCCGCCGGCGCGCCGCCGCGCGCCCGCATGCGCCGGTGGCGCAGCAGGTGCCAGGCGCCGACCCCGCCCACCACCAGCGCCGTGGTCAGGTAGGCGGCGATCACGGTGTGCACCAGGCGGTAGGGGAAACTGGGATTGAAGATGACCGCCCACCAGTCCGCGGGCACGAACTGCCCGTCGCCGTTGACCGCGAAGCCGGCCGGCGTGTGCATCCAGCTGTTGGCGCTGAGGATCCAGAACGCCGACAGCAGCGTGCCCAGCCCGACCATCAGCGTGGCCAGGAAATGCAGCCGCGGGCCGACCCGGTTCATGCCGAACAGCATCACGCCGAGGAAGCCCGCTTCGAGGAAGAACGCGGTCATCACCTCGTAGGCCATCAGCGGTCCGATCACCGGCCCGGCGCGGTCGGAGAACACCGCCCAGTTGGTGCCGAACTGGTAGGACATGACGATGCCCGACACCACGCCCATGGCGAAGGCGACCGCGAAGATCCTGACCCAGAAGCGGAACAGGTCCAGGTAGACCTGGCGCCCGGTCCGCAGCCACAGCGCCTCGAGCACGACCAGGTAGCTGGCCAGTCCGATCGAGAACGCCGGGAAGATGAAGTGGAAGCTGACGGTGAACGCGAACTGGATCCGCGCCAGCAGCACCGCATCGGCCTCAGCGAACATGGCGCCGTCCTCCCCGCCCGGTGGGGCGACGCAGGGTGGCGCGAACGGCCGCGGCTGCCATCGTCGGAGTCCTCCTGTGCATCCCGGCGCATGCCCCGCGCGGCGGCGGCGCGGCCCACTGGCGGGACGTTGCGTTCGGGATGATAGGAAGCCGCGCGTGACGCGCCCATCACGCCGCGTCGACACGCGCCGCGCCGCTTCACGTCGCCATGCCGCGCGATGGCGCAGCCTGCATGGTCCCGCGACACCGGAGGTGCCCCCATGGCCAGATGCGACGTATGCGGCGCGGAGTACGCGCACGCGTTCACCGTGCAGACCGACCGCGGCAGCGGCGTGTTCGACTCGTTCGAGTGCGCCATCCACGCCCTCGCCCCGCGCTGCACGCACTGCGGCTGCACGGTGATCGGGCACGGCGTGGGCCGCGACGGGCAGGTGTACTGCTGCGCGCACTGTGCCGGACTGCAGGAGCAGGCCGCATGAGCCGGCGCAGCATCCACTGCGCGCCCGACCTGGCGACCGCGGAACAGGCGGTCGCGATCGCGCGCGGCACGGGACTGGGCGACGACGCGCTGTCGCTGATCGCGCGTTCGGACATCGAGGTCGGCGCGGTGCCCGACGACCTCAAGCAGGCCGATACGGACATGCTGCCGGCCGCCGCGCGCGGCATGGGCTTTGGCGCCGCGGCCGGCGCGGTCGCCGGCCTGGCGGCCGCCACCTTTCCGCCGCTGGGGCTGACCCTGGCCGGCGCGATGCTGGCCGGCGGCGGGGCCGGCGCGCTGGTCGGCGGCTGGGCCTCGGCCCTGTTCGGCGCCACGCTCCCCGAGCCGGAACGCCGGAACTACGAGGAGCTGATCGAGGCCGGCAAGGTCCTGGTCGTGGTCGATGCCGACGATGACCACCATGTCGCGCTCGCGCCGCGCTTCGCGGAGCTCGGCCTGGTGCGGCTGGAGATCGACGGCGACCAGACGGCGACGCCCGCGGCCTGACCCGGCCGCGCCGCCACCGCCATGGCGCTGGAGGACTACCGACGCAAGCGGCGCTTCGGGCAGACGCCCGAACCCGACGACCGCCCGCGCGCCGCGCCCCCGGGCCGGCGCCCGATCTTCGTGGTCCAGCTGCACCACGCCAGCCACCGCCACTACGACTTCCGGCTGCAGGTCGGCGACGTGCTGCGCAGCTGGGCGGTGCCCAAGGGCCCGAGCCTGGACCCCTCGGTGAAGCGCATGGCGGTGGAGGTCGAGGACCACCCGCTCGACTACGCCGGCTTCGAGGGCGAGATCCCGGCCGGCCACTACGGCGCCGGCCACGTCGCCCTGTTCGACCGCGGCACCTGGACCACCGAAGGCGACGTCGCCGCGCAGCTGGCCAAGGGCCACCTGCGCTTCACCCTGCACGGCGAGCGGCTCAAGGGCGGCTGGCACCTGGTGCGCTCGGGCAAGCCGGCGCGCCAGCCGCAGTGGCTGCTGTTCAAGCAGGACGACGCGTGGGCGGGCGATGCGGAGGCGGACGATCGGTCTCGATCGAATGCCTCTGCGCTGGGGCTGACCACGCAAGTGCCGACCCGGGAGATCTTTCTGACCTCGGGACCCACGCGCAAGCTGCGCCTGGGCAACCGCACCGTCGAGCTCAAACACGGCAGCCGCTGGCAGCTCGCACTCGGCAAGCGCGCGGCCGGCAAGGCCATTCGCGCCCTGTCCTGGCTGGGGCCCGAGCAGGCGCCCTCCGCCCTGCACATCCTCCATGCCCAACTGCCCGCCGAAGAATGGGCCGCCCTGCAGGCCGCGCGGGCGGCCCTGCCCGGCTGGATGGCGCGCGCGGTCAGCGAGGCGAATGCACGTGGCTGATTCCTGGTTCGCGCTCAGCCAGGCCGATCGGGTCGAGGCTCTGGAATACGCGGCAGCGCAGAGCGGCCGCCCGGCACACCTGCTGGAAAAGGACATCTGGGTGGTGTGGATGCGCGCCAACAGCCGACAGCGCCAGCGGCAGGGCGCGGCTGGGGTCTTCGCCGGGGAATTCGTCGACCGGGTGCGCCTCCACCAGCCGCCGCCGTCGGCCTCGCGGGTCAGCCAGACGTCGGCGAAGCGCGGCTCGCCGCCGAGGAAGGCCAGCGTCACCCGGCGCACGCTGCGCGGCCCTTCCGCGACATCGTCCATCGCCTGCGGCGCCTGGCGCAGGCCGTCGCCCTCGGCCTCGAGCGCGACCAGCGGCTGGTCCGGCAGGCGCTTCTGGCTCACGCCCAGCCAGCGCGCAAAGGCTTGGTTGCAGGTCGTCACCCGGCCGTGGCGATCGGCCCGGACGACGGGCGTGACCAGCGCGTCGAGGTCGGGATCGAAGGCGGGCGGGGGCGACATTGCACCAACATAGTGCTTTCCTTGGCGAGCACCGGCCGGACCGTCTTCGGTGCGGATCGCCTGCGGGGGTGGGGGTCCGTCAACCACAGCCGCCTTTCCGCAGGCCACCCAACCCGCTCCCGTCCACGCGCTTCGGCGAAGAGCCCGACATCGCCCCCGGCCCTGGGGCTCCCTCCACGACCGGACGAGGCGGCCGGGATGGACCTGTCGTCGGCGCATTCGCGCGCCGCCAGTTCGGAGCGCCCGTCGTTCGACGCGGCCGGTCGTCGCCGGCTACCATCGTTGCCCCGCTCCGGGCGTGGCTTCCGGATCGACCCGCAGAACGCATATTCCCGAGGACGCCATCCACCGCATGCCGCCCCGCAGACGCAAGTCCTCCACCGCGATCACGATCCTGGACGTCGCCCGCCACGCCGGCGTCTCGCCGATGACGGCCTCGCGGGTGATCAACGGCAATCCCCGCGTCACCCCCGCGCTGCGGGACCGGGTGCAGGCGTCCGTGCGCGAGCTGGGCTACCGCCCCAACCTCGCCGGACGCTCGCTTCGCACCACCGGCACCGCGCGCATCGGCGTGCTGTACAGCAACCCCAGCGCCGCCTACCTCAACGAACTGGTGCTGGGCATCCTCGAGCAGAGCAGCCTGACCGGCGCCCAGGTGCAGATCGAGAAGTGCAGCGGCATCCGCAGCCAGCGCACCGCGACCCAGCGCCTGGTCGAAGCCGGCGTGGACGGCATCATCGTGCCGCCGCCGCTGTGCGATTCGGCGCAGGCGATCGGCGAGATCGGCGAGCGCCGGCTGCCGATCGTGGCCGTCGCCAGCGGCGCGCCCCATCCCGCGGTGACCTCGATCGGCATCGACGACTACCAGGGCGCAGTCACGATGACCCGTTTCCTGCTCGGACTGGGCCACCGCCGCATCGGTTTCATCGCGGGCGACCCGAGCCACACGCCGGCGCAGCTGCGCACTGCCGCATTCCGCGACACCATGGCCGAGGCCGGTCTCGAGGTGCCGCCCGAGCATGTCGCCGGCGGCCTGTTCACCTATCGCTCCGGTCTCGCCGCCGCGGAGAAACTGCTGCGCCTGGATCCGCGCCCGACCGCGATCTTCTGCAGCAACGACGACATGGCCGCCGCGGCGATGGCCATCGCCCACGGCATGGGCCTGCACGTGCCCACGCAGCTGACCATCGTCGGCTTCGACGACACGCCCATGGCCACGACCTTGTGGCCCGAGCTGACCACGATCCGCCAGCCGGTGCGGGCGATGGGACGCGACGCGGTGACCCTGGTGCTGGAGCAGGTCCGCGAACGCCGCAACGGCCGCGCCGCCGCGGTGAAGCACCAGACGATGAAGTTCACCCTGGTCAAGCGCGAGTCGTCCGGTCCGCCTCCCTGAGTGCCTGCCGCGGTGCAATGCAGCATGTGCGGTTCGCGACGCGTGGTAACCTTACCAACAGCAGAAAACAGCACTTTTCCACACGGCCCGCGCGGCCGCGTCGATGCCACGGAGCGACCCACGCATGCCAATCCCCTCAAGGGATGTCGAGTTCCCCGCGTTCCGATCCCGCGGATTCCTGGAAGCGCACATCCGCCGGACGATGGCCTTCTACCACCCCCGCTGCATCGATCCGGCGGGCGGATTCTTCCACTTCTTCAAGGACGACGGCAGCGTCTACGACCCGGCCACCCGGCACCTGGTCAGCAGCACCCGCTTCGTCTTCAACTATTCGATGGCCTGGCAGGCGTTCGGCGACCCGGCGTACCGCGACGCGGTGCGCCACGGCATCGCCTTCCTGCGCGAGGTGCACCGCAATCCCGACACCGGCGGCTACGCCTGGGTGCTGCGCGACGGCGACATCGTCGACGCCACCAACCACTGCTACGGGCTGGCCTTCGTCGTGCTCGCCTACGCCAAGGCGCTGGACGCGGGCATGGAGGAAGCGCGCGGCTGGCTGGACGAAACTTGGCGGCTGATGGAGACGCATTTCTGGGAGCCGGCGCACGGCCTCTACGCCGACGAGGCGGACGCGGACTGGAACGTATTCGACTACCGCGGCCAGAACGCCAACATGCACGCCTGCGAAGCCTGGCTGGCGGCGTTCGAGGCCACCGGCGAGCAGCGCTACCTCGAGCGCGCCGCGCTGCTGGCCAAGCACATGACCCGGCGCCAGGCGGCGCTGGCCGACGGCCTGGTGTGGGAGCACTACCGTCGCGACTGGACGCCGGACTGGGAGTACAACCGCGGCGACCGCAGCAACATCTTCCGGCCCTGGGGCTACCAGCCCGGCCACCAGGTCGAATGGGCCAAGCTGCTGCTGATCCTCGACCGCCACGCCCCCGCCGACTGGCGGCTGCCGCGCGCGCGCGAACTGTTCGACCGCGCGCTGGCGATGGCCTGGGACGACGAACACGGCGGTCTCGTCTACGGCAACGACCGCGAGGGCGGCGTCTACGACGCGGACAAGTATTTCTGGGTGCAGGCCGAGGCGCTGGCGGCCGCCGCGCTGCTGGGTGCGCGCACCGGCGAGCCCGGCTACTGGGACGTGTACGACCGCCTCTGGGCCTACAGCTGGGCGCACTTCGTCGACCATCGCCACGGCGCGTGGTATCGCATCCTCACGCCCGACAACCGCCGCTACGACGACGAGAAGAGCCCCGCCGGCAAGACCGACTACCACACCATGGGCGCGTGCTACGAGGTGCTCAGGGTGCTTTGATCCACGCGACCGCGGCAGTAGTCGCGGGCATGGCCCGCTCCACAACCACATTCCCCGCAGAAGCACCGTCAGGCGCGACCGCCGCAAGCCTCGTCGCGTCCCCACGGAAGCCGTCGCGGCTGAAGCCACTCCTGCCCACGCGCCATTGCGCGAATCGCGGTCGGATGCATGGGTTGGGGTGGGCTTGCGAACCGCAACACGCCAAGCGGCATGGGGCGTGCGTTATTGGGGTTCACTGCGTTCACCCCAACCTACGGAAATTCGTCACGCCACGAGCAGCGACTCCACTTCCGCGCGCTGCGGCGCATGCGCACCGGGGCACGTGCAGGCCGCCGCCGCGGTCGCCGCAGCAAAACGTGCGTGCGTCGCCACGTCCGCCTCCGGATGCAGCAGGCGGCTGGCGAGGAAGCCGCCGATGCAGGCGTCGCCGGCGCCGACCGTGTCCACCGTTTCCACCGCGAACGCCGGCTGCACGATGGCCTCGCCGCCCGGAGGGAAGACCGTCATCCCCTCGGCGCCGCGCGTGAACAGCACCGTCGCCTCCGACGCGAGTGCGCGCACGCGCGCAAGCGCGGTGGCGGTTTCGAGCGCGGGATAGACGTGGCGCAGGTCCTCGTCGGAGAGCTTGACCACCGACGCCAGGCTCACCAGGCGTTCGAACAGCGGCGGATAGTCCGCGCCCATCAGGTTGCGGCAGTTGGGGTCGAAGCTGATCGGCACGCCGTCCGCGTGCAGCGCTTCAGCCAGCGCCACCAGGCGCGCGCCCAGCGGCTGGCGTACCAGGCTGATGCAGCCGAAATGCACGATCTCGCAGGCGTCTCTCCAGCCAGCCGGCAGCCGCTGCGGATCGAAAGCGAGATCGGCGGCATCGTTGCCGAGGAAGAAATAACGGGGCGGATCGAGCTGGTGGACCATCGCCAGCAGCGGAGGCTGCGCCACCACCTGCAGGAAGCGCGGATCCAGCCCGGCCCGCTGCGACTTCTCGACGATCTCGCGCCCGAACAGATCGTCGCTGACCGCGCCACCCCAGGCCGTGGACAGGCCCAGCGTGGCGGCCACGCGCGCGACGTTCCAGCATGCGCCGCCGGCGACGCTTTTCCAGGTGTCTGCACCGGTGCGCACGAAATCGGTGAGGGCTTCACCGAAGACGACCAGCCTCGGCAGCGCGGGGGTGGGACTCATGCTCATGGATTCCGGAATCGTAGATAAAGAGATGGCCGTGCGCGGGCACGGCCAATGTACCTTGCGGAGAGGATGCGGCCTGCCCGGCGGGAGCAGGAGAGGGAAGCCCCGCCGGGCAGTCGCGGTCAGAACCGGTAGCGCAAGCCGATGTAGTAGCGGCGCTCGAAGATGTTCTGGTCGTAATAGTGGTTGCTCCACTGCGCGTAGCGACGCTCGCCCTCGCCGGTCAGATTGGTGCCCTGCAGGTACACGGTCAGGTTCGGCGCCATGTCGTAGCTCACCGAGGCGTCGAGGTAGCCGACAGCGTCATTCCAGATGCCTAGGCGGTCGCCCCACACCGACGTGTCCATCTGCGCGAAGCGCTTGCTGCGCCAGTTGTAGGCCACGCGCGCCTGCAGTCCGCTCTTCTGGTACCACAGCACGGCGTTGTACTGGTGCTTGGAGTTGTCGGCCATCGGTACGGTGTTGCCGTCGATGTCGGTCGCGTCGGTATCGGCTTCGGAGTAGGTGTAGTTGAGGTTCGCGCCGAAGCCACTCAGCCAGCCGGGCAGGAAGTCGAACGCCTGCTGGTAGCCCACCTCGAAACCCTTGACGGTGCCGCCGCCGCCGTTGATCACGCGCTCCACCGGGCCACCCTGGCGGACCACGCCATCAGCGTCGGGCATCGCCTCGTTCTGGGTGATCGCGCCCGGGGCGTTCTTCACGTTGATCCGGAACGCGCCGATGTTGAACAGCGAGGCGTCGGCGAAGTACCACTCCCAGGAAGCGTTGAAGTAGTCGGCCTCGTACGGCTCCAGGTCGGGATTGCCGGCGCGACCGTTGAGGAACAGCTGCAGGTCGTCCGGCAAGCCCGGCACGCTGCCGTTGTTGGCGTGGTAGAAGACCACAAGACCGCGGCCGAGGTCGGGCAGATTCTGGCGCGCGATCGCCTTGTTGTAGCCGAAGCGCAGGATCTGCTCGCTGGTGAGGTCGAACATCAGGTTCACCGCCGGCAGGACGTCGGTGCGGTCCTTGTCGATGCGGGTCACACCGACGGACGGGTTCACGCCGTTCCAGTCGTGGCTGCCGATGAACTCGGCACCGTTGACCTGGTACTGGTCGATGGCGGTCCTGGTCTGCACCACGCGCACACCAGCGTTGGCGCGCCACGGGATGCCGTCCGCGCCCAGCGTGCCCTCCAGGTCGGCCATGAAGTAGGCCGACAGCGTCTTCTCGCCCACCCGGAACGAATCCGGGGCATGGGTGTAGGCGACGTTGCCTGGGTACAGGCTGTCGAGATAGGCGACCGGGTCGCGCATCACGTTCGGGTCGATGGCGGGCAGGCCGTTGGTGCCGAGGCCGTTGATCCGGATCGGGTCGAAATCGTTGAAGTAGGTCCAGTAGCCGGGGATAGACTCGAACGGCAGCAGGCGGGCCTCCGAGTAGCCGGTGCACGGATCGGTGATCAGCGGGTCCTTGAAGTAGTAGAGCGCCAAGTTCGGATCGGAGCACGCTCCCGGCGAGACCGGCGACAGGTAGCGGTAGGCGCGGTAGTCGTAGTCGCGCTCGCCGTAGCGCACGCCGAACTTGAACGCGCGCAGGTGGTCGCCCTCGAAGTCGAAGATGCCGTCCGCGCGCAGCGCGTCGAGGGTCGCCTCCATCTGGTTGCCCTGCGCCCAGGTGGACATCAGCTGCCAGTTGGCCGGATTGGTGACGTCGGTGATCATGTCTAGCGTCGGGTATTCGCCGCGGAAGTCGATCACCCCGTCGACCGATGGCAGGCCGTTGGCGTTGGCGTACTGGGTGCTGCCGTCGGCGCGCGTGATCTGGCTGCCGCGCGTGATCACCGCGTCGGCGCGGGCCTCGTCGTAGGTGCGTTCCGACTTGCCGTGCACCCAGCGCAGCGTGCCGCGGAAGCGGCCGCCGTTGTCGTAGCGCAGCTCGAGGTTGGTGTTGAGCGATTCCGACTCACTCGGCGCCGCCAGCGAGTGGGCCTGGAAGCGGTCGTAGCTGAATACGCCGCGCTCGACCACGCCGTTCGAATCCACGATCGAACCCTCGCGCAGCGGCTGGTTGTTCGGATCCCAGGTCGGACCCCAGTCGCCCCAGCGCCAGTTGGTGTGCAGCTGCGCGGCCACCGACAGGTTGACGTCGTTGAGGCGGGTATAGGCCACGTCGCCGATCACGGTCAGCGCATCGGTGGCGTTGAACTGGAACGAGCCGTTGACGCCGATGCGCTCACGCTCGGTCGTGCGGTTCTCCAGTTCGGTCGCCACCCATTGGTAGTAGTACTCGCGCGGCAGCAGTTCGGTGTCCCAGTTGTTGCTGCCGATCACGCCGTCGCCGTTGAAGTCCATTCCGGCCTGCTGCTCGGTGGTCTTGCCGCCGCCGTTGCTCCACACACTCGGGCGCTTGTTGGCCAGGGTGGATTCCGAGCGGGACACGCTGAGCAGGCCACCCCAGCGGTCGTTGCGGTAGCTGAGCAGGCCGGAGAACAGCTCGTTCACGTCCCGCACCGCGTCGCCGTACGAGGCCTCGACCTGGGCGCTGGCGGTCACTCCCTCGGGAAAGTCAAACGGCCTCCGCGTACGCAGCGAGATGGTGCCGCTGACGCCGCCTTCGAGGTCGGCGGCAGTCTGCGACTTGATCACGTCCACGCCCGCGAACAGGGTCGGCGGGATGTCGACGAAGTCCGGCTGCGCCGTGCCCAGGTTGGGCTGCCCGTACTGGTCGCCACCGCCGGCACTCAGGTACAGCTCTCCGTTCATCGTGGTCTGCACCTGCGGCAGGCCGCGGATGTTGACCTGCGCACCCTCGCCGGCCGAACGGCGGATCTGCACGCCGGTCACGCGCTGCAGCGAATCGGTGATGGTGACGTCGGGAAGCTTGCCGATGTCCTCGGCCGACACCGAATCCATGACCTGCGCCGCCGCGCGCTTGGTATCGATTGCCTCGGCCTGCGCGCTGCGCACCCCGCGCACGACGATCCGGTCGAGGTCGGTGGCCTCGTCCCCGGTCGCGCCGGCGTCCTGGGCGAGCACCGGCGCGGCGAACGCAGTCAGCAGGGTCGCCGCGATCGCGGCCGCCAGGGGCTGTCTGCGGTGGTTGGATACTTTCTTCATTGGACCCCTCCCAGGGTGCATTGTGTCGGTAGATCCGGATGGACGTTATTGCGGTAACGATATCTTTCGAAGGCGTTTTGCTTCCCGGCGGGACGATGGCGCTGCCGGCCATCGCCCTCTCCGTGGATTTCACCCGCTGGCCCGCAGCGCCTCGTGCGCCGGAGCCTGACACCGGTCCAGCAGACCCGACCGCACCACCAGGCCGTAGACCACGATGCAGCCGTAGCAGGCCGCCGGCACCAGCAATGCGAGCGCCAGGCCGACATGGTCGGCGACCACGCCGGTGGCCAGTGGCACCACCGCACCGCCGACGATCGCCAGACACAGAACTCCCGATGCGCCCGGCGTGTCCTCGCCCAGTCCGTCGATGGACAGGGTGAAGATGGTCGGGAACATCACCGAATTGAACAGCCCGATCGACAGGATCGCGACCGCCGCAGCGTGGCCTTCGAGCACCGTCGCCGCCAGCAGCGCCAGCACGCCGGCGCAGGCCGCGCACGCGGCCAGCACCACGCCGGGCGCGAGCACGCGGAGCACCCAGGCGCCGATAAAGCGGCCGATCATCGCCAGCCCCCAGTAGACCGCGATCAGGTTGCCTGCGGTGTGCTCGGACGCCGTCGCGCCCGCCATCAGCAAGTAGTTGACCAGCGCGCTGCCGATCGCGACCTCGGCGCCGACGTAGAGGAAGATCGACAGCGCTCCCAAGCCGACGCGCGGCATCCGCAGCAGGCGCAGGTAGTCGCCGCGCCCGACTGGCCGCACCGCCGGCACCGGCGCACGGCGCAGCCACCAGCACACCGCCGCCAGCGCGACCAGCACCGCGGCGATGATCATGTACGGCGCGCGGACGTGGCCGGCCTGCTCCACGCGGAACGCGGCCAGCGCCGCCTCGTCCATGCCCGCCGCCGGTTCAGCCACGCCGGCAGCGAGGATCATCGCCGATCCGAACAGTGGCCCGAGCATCGTGCCCACCGAATTGAAGGCCTGCGCCAAGGTCAGCCGGCTGTGCGCGTGCGCCGGATCGCCCAACCCGGCCGCGAGCGGGTTCGCGGCGACCTGGACCACGGTGATGCCCGCCGCCAGCACGAACAGCGCGAGCAGGAAAGCCGGATACCAGCCCGACGACGCGGCCGGCGAGAACATCAGGCAGCCGGCGGCCATCACCAGCAGCCCGGCCACGATGCCGCGCAGGTAGCCGATGCGGCTGACCAGCAGCCCGGCGGGGACCGACACCACGAAGTACGCGAGGAAGAAGCAGAACTGGGTCAGCATCGCCTCGGCGTAGCTCAGCGAGAACGTCGCCTTGAGCTTGGGGATCAGCACGTCCACCAGCACCGTGCAGAATCCCCACGCGAAGAACAGCAAGACCACCAGCGGCAGCAGCCGCGCGGCGGCGTGCGCCGCGCCCGGCTTGGCCTCGCCCGCCGCCTGTCCATGGAACGCCATCGGCCTACTCTCCTTCCAGCGCCAGGGCAACGCCGGCGCGCGCCACATTCCAGCCGCGCAGTTCGACCTTTGCCCCGGCCAGCGATGCCGCGGCCGGTACGTCGATGACCACTTCGCGCGACTGGCCCGGCAGCAGGTTGAGATAGTTGTCGCTGTAGTACGCCGGCAGGATGCGCTCGCCGGCGGCGTCGACCAGGGTCAGCTTGGCGTTGAGCACGACGATGTCCGACGGATTGGTCACGCGCAGCCGCGCCGTGTTCGCGGACACCGCCACTGCCTCCGCCTGCAGCGCGACCTCCGGCAGCGCGTCCAGCCGACGCGAATCCTCCGGCGTGGCGGCGAGCCAGTAGACGTTCTCGTCGACCACCACGCCGTCCGCGCCGCGCAACCGCAGGGCGACGGTCGCGACGCGCGCATCGCGCAGCAGCGCGGTGACGTCGGTGGCTACGGCGACCGGCGCGACCGAACCGGCCTCCGCATCCAGCGCGGCCTCCTCCCGCGCGAGCACAGTGCCATCGAGCGCGTGTACCAGCACCTCGACAGCCAGGCCCGCGCTGCGCTCGCGCCCGTTGTTCACGACCGCGATGTCGTGCGCCGGCAGGTTGAGCTGCACGTGCAGCGGCCGGGCGGCCGCCTTCGCGCCGTAGTAGGCGGCGTGGGTATCGTAGTCGTGGCTGTAGATCTGCCACATCAGGCTCGGCCATGCCGGATGGCTCATCCACAGCAGCCGTCCGCTGTTCTCCGACCACAGCGCCGCGTTCATGCCCTCGAAGATCGCGCGGTGGGTTTCATAGTTCATCAGCTGCGCCTTGCGCTCGAAGTCCTCGAGGCCGGTGGCCTCGCCGTACTTGCGCGCCATCGCCGCCATGAACGATGCGGTGTCGCCGTTCCCGCCGTGATGCCAGTCGTGGTAGGCCCAGGTGTCGCTGATCGGCCAGCGGTCGGCCTCGGGTACCATCGCCTCGAACGCCTCGAGCGTGGCGAACGACGGCGTGCCAACTTCCACCGAGAATCCCTTCGCCAGTGTGGTGAAGTATTCCTCCGGCTCGCGGTAGTTGTACGGGCCGCTGCCCTGCAGGTTCACCTCGTTGGAGCTGCCCATGTACAGGCGCGTGCCGTCCAGGCGCGCGACCAGCTCGTCCAGCCCTTCGTTGAGCAGCGGATGCGGCACGCCCTCGTTGCGGCCGAACCACAGCACCACGGACGGATGCCCGCGGTAACGGCGCACCACGTCGGCGGCGTTGCGGAAGAACAGCTCCTCGTCCTCGACCTGCTGGTTGTAGTCCTGGGTGGTGGCCCAGAAGTCGTTGAACAGCAGCATCCCGTACTCGTCGGCGAGTTCATACAGGCTGTCCTGCGTGCTCTGCCCGACCCAGTTGCGGATCACGTTCATGTGCGCGTCGCGCTGGAGGCGGAAGTACGGCTCCAGACGCTCGCGTGAACTGCGCTTGCGCCAGTCGTCCATGCCCCAGTTGCCGCCCTTGACCGCGATGCGCACGCCGTTGACCCGGATGGCCAGATGCGGCGACAGGCGCGCGTCGTCGAGCGGGCGCACCGCGGGCGAAGATTCCGCGCCCGGCAGGAACGACTGCGCCCAGCCGCCGGGCACCCGGCGGATCGCCTGCCGGCGCACGTCGACCACGCGCTGGCCCGGGGTACGCGCCGGATTGAACTCGACGCGATGCAAGCGGCCCTCGCCGTCGAGCAGCGACAGCTCGTAGCTGACTTCACGGATGCCGAAGCGCACGCGCTTGCTGTCCACACCGCCGCCGTCCGCCTCGAACACCACGTCGAGCGCATGCAGGACCGGCTCGCCGTAGCCGTTGGGCCACCACAGCCGCGGGCTGCGCACGCGCAGCTGCGGGAACTCGTCGGCGCGTAGCCACACGCTCGATTCGCCCGGCGCGACGCTGACCCGCCTGGCAACCTCGACGCCGTCGAACGACAGCGTCAGCCGTCCCTCGATGGCCGCATCGGTGTCGTTGCGCAGCGGCACCTCGACGGCGAGATCCGCCGCCGAGTGGTCGGGCTGCACGCGGCTGCTCACCCACGCGTCGCCGATCCATACCGGCCCGCCGGCGCGCAGCTCCACGTCCTGCCAGATGCCTGTGTTGCGGTCGCGCACCGCCGGGATCCAGTCCCAGCCCTCGCTGGCGACGAAGGTCGGGCCATCGGCGACCATTTCGCCGCCGTTTTCGCCGACGCCGCCGCGGATCGACTGTTCGTGCGCGACGCCAGGATTCGGCGGCGGCGACACGCGTACCGCCAGCGCGTTGCGCGTACCCGGCCGCAGCCTGCCGGTGACGTCGAAGATGCCGCGGATGAAGCCGCCGCGGGTCTCGCCGAGGCGTTTGCCGTTGAGCCAGATCTCGGCGGCGTAGTTGATGCTTTTGAAGGTCAGCTGCAGTCCGCGCCCGGCCAGGTCGGCGGGCACGTCGAACTCGCTGCGATACCACCAGTCCTGGTGGGCCAGCGACTCCGGGATCGCCATGTTGTTGAGGCCGTACTCCGGATCCGGGTACACGCCGCGATCGACCAAGGTGGTCAGCACCGTGCCCGGCACCGTCGCCACGTGCCAGTGTGCGCCGTGCGCCGCGCCGGGCCGCGACAGCGCCGCGCCATCGGCCGCACCGACATCTGCGGCCGAAGCCAGCCACCAGTCGTCGAGCGTCCACGTCGCCCCGTCCTTCGCGCGCAGCCCGTGGCGCTCGCGCGGTGCGACCGCCACCGGCGTCGAGAACGGCGTATTGCCCGCCGGCAGCGTCGCCGGCGGCTGCGGCGTCACCTGCCCGACCTGTTGCCGGGTCTGCAGCGGCCAGATCGGCGAGGCCTGCTCGTAGCGCACGAGCGCGTCGTCGGGCGGGTTGCGCCCGAGGCGCGCCAGGGCGTCGGCGTCGAGCGCGCGCGGTTCAAGCGTCAGGCCGGCGATGCGCCCGGCGAAATGGCGCGCATCCGGCCAGGGCTGCACGTCCGGGGCGAAGACCAGGGTCGGTGCGACGGCTTGCGCTACGGCCGCGCCCTCGGCGACGCGCCTGCCGTCGAGATACAGGAACAGCCGTCCGCTGCGCGCAACCGCCGCGACGTACTGCCAGCGCCCCGCCTGCAGCCGCGCGCGCGTGTCCAGCGAGCGGCCATCGCCCCACCAGAACGCCAACGTGCCGTCGCGGCTGGCCAGGAAGCGCGAAGCGCCCGCTGGATCGCCGTAGCCGACGATCAGACTGCGCCCCGCCTGCGGCGCCGTCGGGTGCAACCAGCCGTGCAGCGTCCAGTCGCCGTCGGCACGCAGCAGCGGTGATGCCGGGTCGATCGACTTGTGCAGGCCGACGCCGCCGGCGATCGTCTCGACATGCCAGGGACCCTCAGCCGCCGCTGCCGGCAGCACGGCACAGGCAAGCACCAGCAGCCAGCTCATGGCGACACGCTTGGCGCGTGAGATTCGTTCCAGCATCCCCCCTCCCTCTGTGTCCGCATTCGCTCGGGCCTATTGCGCGTTCCGCCGCATGGGTATGCGTGGGAAGGCCGCACGACCTATGAGGTAACGTTACCCGTAAACCCTGACCGTGCCATCTTGCAATGCAGCAAAGTAGTCACGGTGCCGGACTTAAGCGATACGGATGGTCCAATCGCGGCGGCCCATGCATAGCAGGCGTGCGCGACTGCGGGCAGCCGGCCGGCAGGGCCCGGCGCTACCGTACCGGCAGGACGCGCCAAAGATGGATCACGGTTTGGCGCGCGTGGATTCCGGTGCCGACGGATGCCTCCAGGCCAGCGCATGCAGGATGCGCAGGTCCTCCTCGTCCAGCGCCTTCGGGTTGTCGCCGCGGAAGCGCATGCGGTAGGAGTGGATCGCCGCTTCGAGGTTGTCGGTGGAATAGCCGATCAGGCGCAGCGCGTTGACCGGGTCGAAGCCGGGCGGCGGCGGCGCAGCGGGATCGGGCCAGACGCCGAAGCCGGCGTCGAACAGCCGCTTCCACGGGAACAGCGGGCCCGGATCGATCTTGCGCCCGGGCGCGAGGTCGGAATGGCCGATGACCTCGGTCTTCGGGATGCGGTGGCGCGTGGTCAGGTCGTCGAGCAGGCGCAGCAGCGCGGCGACCTGCGGCTCGCTGAAGGGTTCGACGCCGTCGTTGTCGATCTCGATGCCGATCGAGGCGGAGTTGAGCTCGTGGATCGACCCCCAGCTGCCGGCGCCGGCGTGCCAGGCGCGGTGGTCGTCGGCGACCAGCTGGTAGATGTGGCCGTCGTCGCCGACGAGATAGTGCGCGCTCACCGGCCCGCCGCTGTTGCGCGTGCGCAGCGTGTACAGGCTGCGCTCGGCCGAGTCCTGCTCGGTGTAGTGCAGCACGATCAGCTGCGCGCGGCGCACGTCGTGGTTGGGCGACGGCACCCAGGTCGCCATCGGGTTGCGCGGCGGCGCATGCTGGCAGGCGGCGAGCGCGGAAAGGCAGGCGGCGGCCAGCGCAAGGCGTCGGAAGTCGGGCATGGCGGCATTGCAGCGACTGCCGCCGATGATTGCAGGCGGCCTGCCGTGCGCCAGCGGGCACATCGCAGGTTTCACTCGACTCGTCGCAAGCAACGCACCGCGGCCCGGACAAGAAGACGGGCGGCTTGCGCCGCCCGCCTGCACCTCGTGGGGGAGGTCGATCGCCCTGGCGATCAGCTCTCGTAGGCCGACTCGCCGTGGGAGACGATGTCCAGGCCCTGGCGTTCCTCTTCCTCGGTCACGCGCAGGCCGAACACGGCCTTGGCGACGAGGATCGCGATCGAGGTGACCACGGCGCACCAGACGATGGTGAACAGCACGCTGAAGGTCTGGGCCCAGACCTGGGCGCCGATCGTGCCCTCGATGCCGGTGCCGCCCAGCGACTCGGCGCTGAACACGCCGGTGAGCACGGCACCGACGATGCCGCCGATGGCGTGCACGCCGAACACGTCGGCGGTGTCGTCCACCCGCAGCATGCGCTTGAGCCCGTTCACGCCCCAGACGCAGATCGCGCCCGCGGCCAGGCCGATGACGATCGCGCCCATCGGGCCCACCGTGCCCGCGGCCGGAGTGATGCCGACCAGGCCGGCGATCGCGCCGGAGGCCGCGCCCAGGGCCGAGGGGCGACCCTTGGCCAGGGCCTCCACCAGGCTCCATGCCACCACGCCGGCGGCGGTGGCCACCATCGTGTTGATCATCGCCAGCGACGCGATCTCGTCCGCGGCCACGGCCGAACCGGCGTTGAAGCCGAACCAGCCGACCCACAGCAGCGAGGCACCGATGAAGGTGAACGGCACGTTGTGCGGCTTGAGCGCTTCCCGGCCGAAGCCCAGCCGCTTGCCGAGGAAGTACGCGCCGACCAGGCCCGCGATGCCTGCGTTGATGTGGACCACGGTGCCGCCGGCGAAGTCGAGCACGCCCTTGTGCGCCAGGAAGCCGCCGCTCCACACCATGTGCACCATCGGCAGGTAGGCGAAGGTCACCCAGATCACCGAGAACAGCAGCACCGACTTGAACTTGATGCGCTCGGCGAACGAGCCGACGATCAGCGCGGTGGTGATGCCGGCGAAGGTGGACTGGAACACGACGAACAGCAGCTCGGGCAGGCCGCCCGATTCGCTGCTGGTGGTGATGCCCTTGAGGAACGCCTTCTCGGTGAACGAGCCGAAGAAGTTGTTGCCGTCGGTGAACGCGGCGCTGTAGCCGTAGGAGACCCAGACCAGGATCACCACCGAGAACACCACCAGCACCTGCATCAGCACCGACAGCACGTTCTTCGAGCGCACCATGCCGCCGTAGAACAGGGCCAGGCCCGGGACCACCATCAGCAGCACCAGCAGGGTCGAGGTCAGCATCCAGGCCACGTTGCCGCTGTCGAAGGCGGGGCCTTCGGCTTCGGTCCCGTCCGCCGCTTCCTCCGCCGCCGCTTCCATGGCCGGCGCTTCGGCCACCGCGGCCTCTGCCTCGGCGGCGGCGTCTTCCACCGCCGCGACCGCTTCGGCGACCGGCGCATCGGCCTCCGCTTCCTGCGCCAGCACCGGGGACGCCGCGAACGCCGCGGCCACGCCGAACAGCAGCGCCAGCGCCGCCGCACGGGTACGGGTCTTCAGCCCGGAGAACATCTTGGTCTTCATGGGTTCAGCCTCCGAGGTCTGGTCAAAGCGCATCGGCGTCGATTTCGCCGGTGCGGATGCGGATGACCCGGTCGAGCGGGACGACGAACACCTTGCCGTCGCCCACCTTGCCGGTGCCCGCGGCGCGGGTGATGGCCTCGAGGGCGGCGTCGAACACGTCGTCCGACACCGCCGCCTCGATCTTGAGCTTGGGCAGGAAGTCGACGACGTACTCGGCGCCGCGGTACAGCTCGGTGTGGCCCTTCTGCCGGCCGAAGCCCTTGACCTCGGTGACGGTGAGCCCGGTCACGCCCGCCTCGCCGAGCGCTTCGCGCACCTCGTCGAGCTTGAACGGCCGGATGATGGCGATGATCAGTTTCATGCAGTTGCCTCCTGTGGCCGGTGGTGGCCGCTCAGAACGACTTCGAGAGCGACACCAGCACGGTGTCGTCGAGGCCGTCGATGTCGGTGTCGTGCCATTCCAGGCCGATGCCGAACCCGTTTTCGAAGGACTTGCCGGCAGCGACCTTCCAGTAGTCGTAGTCGAGCTCGCCGCCGTAGCCGCTCACCCACTGCCGGCCGTAGGCGACGCCGACGCTCCAGCCGCCGTCGAACTCCCAGTCGGCGCCGAGATCCAGCGCGGCACTGCCGTCGGAGTCGGGGATGCCGAACAGGTCGGTGGTGGCGTAGGAGTACTTGGCGCTGAGCACGTTCCAGCTCAGGCCGAAATAGACCTCGAGGGTGTCGGGATCGTTGTAGCCGGCCGGGTAGCTGCCCGGGTACCAGTAGTAGTTGGCGCCGACGTCGTAGCCGAAGCCGCTGTCGCCGAACTCGCCGGCGTAGCCGATGAAGCCGTCGAGCTCCACCTGGCTCGACACGTCCGGATCGGAGTCGGCCAGCCAGCTGATGCTGCTGCCCCAGCCGCCGACGTAGAAGCCGCTTTCGTGCTCCCAGGTCACCCCTGCCTGCAGGGCCGGCTTCTCGTTGGTCTGGGTGACGCCGCGGAACAGGTAGTCACTGACCACCGTGACCGAGCCCGACACTTCCGCCGAGGCGGGAGCGGCCGCGAGCAGGCCGGCGGACAGGAGTGTGGCAATAGCGATCTTGCGAGACGACATGACAGGCTCCTCGTTGGATGAAAAAGCCCCTCCCCGGTCTTGCTTGGTCCAGCATCGCCCGCCGGCATCCCCATGCCCGGCGCGGGCGCCGGCGGGCGCTCTGCGGCGCCTCGTCCGGTGTCATCTTTCCCGTCCGTGTTGTCGATCTGGCTTGGGCGTTGCGTTGTCCTCGCGTCGGAAAGTCCGCGGCCCGGCGTGGGGGAGGGCCGCACGTCCGGTTCGCCACCGGACATGAATCGGTTGGAAGTGGCGCCGGGGTGGTCGGTCGGCGGCCACCCCGGCCGTGCCCTTCCCCGTGCGGGGGAAGGGGCCCGCCGGCGTCAGACGCCGTAGTAGAGCTGGTACTCGAGCGGGTGGGTCGCGGCGCGGAAGCGCGTGACCTCCTGCATCTTCAGGTCGATGTAGCCGTCGATGAAGTCGTCGCTCATCACGCCGCCGGCCTTGAGGAACTCGCGGTCCTTGTCCAGCGCCTCGAGCGCCTGGTCGAGGCTCGAGCACACCTGCGGGATCAGCTTCTCCTCTTCCGGCGGCAGGTCGTACAGGTCCTTGTCGGCCGGGCCGCCCGGGTCGATCTGGTTCTTGATGCCGTCGAGGCCGGCCATCAGCAGCGCGGTGAAGGTCAGGTAGCCCGACTGCAGCGGATCCGGGAAGCGGACCTCGATGCGGCGCGCCTTCGGGTTCGACACCCACGGGATGCGGCACGAGGCAGAGCGGTTGCGGGCCGAGTAGGCCAGCATCACCGGCGCCTCGAAGCCCGGCACCAGGCGCTTGTAGCTGTTGGTGCCCGAGTTGGAGAAGGCGTTGATCGCGCGGGCGTGCTTGAAGATGCCGCCGATGTACCACAGCGCCAGCTGCGACAGGCCGCCGTAGCCGTCGCCGGAGAACAGGTTCTGGCCGCCCTTGGCCAGCGACTGGTGCACGTGCATGCCGCTGCCGTTGTCGCCGACGATCGGCTTGGGCATGAAGGTCGCGGTCTTGCCGTTGCGGAAGGCGACGTTCTTGATGATGTACTTCATCGCCAGCAGCTCGTCGGCCTTGCTGACCAGCGAGTTGAACTTGGTGCCGATCTCGCACTGGCCGGCGGTGGCGACCTCGTGGTGGTGGACCTCGACCTCGATGCCGACCTGGTTGAGGGTCTTGACCATCTCGGCGCGGATGTCGTGCAGCGAGTCGGCCGGCGACACCGGGAAGTAGCCGCCCTTCACGCCGGGGCGGTAGCCGCTGTTGCCGCCGTCGTATTCCTTGCCGCTGTTCCAGGCCGCTTCCTCGGACTCGATGTGGAAGAAGGTGTGGCCCATGTCGTTGGCGAAGCGCACCGAGTCGAAGATGAAGAACTCGGGCTCCGGGCCGAAGAACGCCTGGTCGGCGATGCCGCTGGACCTGAGGTAGGCCTCGGCGCGCTTGGCGATGCCGCGCGGGTCGCGCGCATACGGCTGCATCGTCGCCGGCTCGAGGATGTCGCAGGTCAGGTTGAGGGTGGGGTCGGCGTAGAACGGATCCAGGTAGGCCGTGGACGGATCGGGCAGCAGGATCATGTCCGACTCGTTGATGCCCTTCCAGCCGCTGATCGACGAGCCGTCGAACATCTTGCCGTCCTCGAACAGCGAAGGCTCGACGATGCTGGCGGGGAACGTGACGTGCTGCTGCACGCCGCGCATGTCCACGAAACGCAGGTCGACGAACTCGACCTTGTGGTCCTTGATCAACTTCTCGACGTTCTCAAGCGACATGGTGGTGCGGCCTCTGGTTGGCGAAGGTCTGCTCCCATTGGAGCAAGCGCCGTGCCAACCGGAATCCACTTGCAAGCCATTGATTCGCAAGGACCCGCCGGGAACAGGTGTGCTGCAGCGCACGAAAAAGGTGAAGTCTGCGTGATGGATGCACCAAGTTGGGGAGGCGTCCGCGAGTCCCGCGCGGCCCCCGCGCGGGAGGGCCTGCCGCGCCGGCCGCGGCGATGCGCCCGGGCCGCGCGGCCGGTCCCGGCGCGGGCCTTCCGTTATCCTGCCCACCCCCGGCCGAACCACGTCCATGTCCGAACCACTGTCCGCCCTCCTGCTGGGCATCCTCGAAGGGCTGACCGAATTCCTGCCGGTGTCCAGCACGGGGCACCTGCTGATCGCCCAGCACTGGCTGGGCGCGCGCTCGGACTTCTTCAACATCGTGATCCAGGCCGGCGCGATCCTCGCGATCACGCTGGTGTTCCGGCAGCGCATCTGGGACCTGGCGACGGGATTGGGCGACGCGGCCCACCGCGACTACGCGATGAAGCTGGCGGCCGCGTTCCTGGTCACCGCGCTCGTCGGCCTGCCGGTGCGGCTGGCGGGCTGGGAACTGCCCGAGACCGTGACCCCGGTGGCCTGGGCGCTGATCCTCGGCGGTATCTGGATGCTGCTGGCCGAACGCATCGCCGAACGCCGCGGCGATTCCACCCACGTCACCTGGACGGTGGCGGTGCTGGTCGGCCTGGCGCAGGTGGTGGCGGGCGTGTTCCCCGGCACCTCGCGCTCGGCCGCGGCGATCTTCATGGCGATGCTGGCCGGGCTGGGCCGGCGCTCGGCGGCCGCCGAGTTCGTGTTCCTGGTCGGCATCCCGACCATGTTCGCGGCCAGCGGCTACGCCTTCCTGGAACTGTGGAAGAACGGCGGCCTGGGCGGCGAGCCCTGGGGCGACGTGGGCCTGGCCTTCGCCGCGGCCACCGCCACCGGCTTCGTGGTGGTGAAGTGGCTGCTGGGCTACATCAAGCGCCACCGCTTCACCGGCTTCGCCGTGTACCGGATCCTGCTCGGCGCCGCGCTCGTGCTGTGGCTGCCGGCGGGCGACTGACGGAGCGTTTCCCCGGCCGGGCGCGGTCCGCGCCCGCCTCCCCTTCGCGGGCCGCGTGCGGATGTCGATCCACGCCGCCCCGCTTCGTCGTGGCTGCAGGTGGCACGCCCGGCCCCGGCCCCGCGGCCCGACGGGGGGCCACCGCCACGCCCATCCACCGACAGGCCGGTCCGTCCGGCGAAGGAGCCCCGATGTCCGCGGTCAACAGCGTCAACTGGTTCGAGCTCTACGTGCGCGACATGGACCGCGCGCGCGCCTTCTACGAAGCCGTGTTCGGGGTGACGCTGCAGCCGCTCAAGCCGCCCGGCGACGACGGCCTGGAGATGTGGGAGTTCCCGGGCGGGCAGGACCGCTACGGCGCCAACGGCGCACTGTGCCGGATGCCCGGCGTCGAGCCCGGCCCCGGCGGCACGATGGTGTACTTCGCCACGGAACACTGCGGCGATGCCGCCGAGCGCGCGGTCGCCGCGGGCGGGCGGATCATGCGGCCGCGCATGTCGATCGGCCCGTTCGGGTTCATCGCGCTGGTGTTCGACACCGAGGGCAACCTGATCGGCCTGCACTCGATGCAGTAGCCGCGCTCGCGACGAAGGAGGATCCCATGCGCATCGCTGTCCCGCCGCTCGCTGCCCTGCTGCTCGCCGCGCTGCCGCCGGCCGCGTCGCCGGCGGCCGCGGCGGAGGTCCGCTACGAACTCGACCCCGCCCACACCTTTCCCAGCTTCGAGGCCGACCACCTGGGCGGGCTGTCGGTGTGGCGCGGCAGGTTCAACCGCAGCCGCGGCACGGTCACGCTCGACCGCGAGGCCGGGAGCGGCCGCCTGGAAGTGGTGGTCGAGACCGGCAGCGTCGACTTCGGCCTCGACGCGCTGGACGAGCACGCCCGCGGCCCGGACATGCTCGACGCCGGGCGCTTCCCCGAGGCGCGCTACAGCGGACGGCTCACGGACTTCGTCGACGGCCGGCCCACCCGCGCCGAGGGCGAGCTCACCCTGCGCGGCGTGACGCAACCGCTCGTGCTGGAGATCCGCAGCTTCAAGTGCATGCCGCACCCGATGCACGGACGCGAGCTGTGCGGGGCCGACGCCCTCGCGCGCTTCCAGCGCGACGCGTTCGGCATCGACGCCGGCAAGGACTACGGCTTCGACATGACCGTGGTGCTGCGCATCCAGGCCGAGGCGGTGGCCGCGGAGTAGCCGCCGCCCGGCTCAGCCCGCGGCGGCTTCGGCGCGCGCGAGCAGCAGTCCGCGCTCGCGCGCGTTGCGGGTCATCCCGGCCGCGCGCACGAACTCGGCGCGTGCCTCGGCGCCGCGACCGAGCCGCTGCAGCAGGTCGCCGCGCACCGCCGGCAGCAGGTGGTAGCCGCGCAGCGCCGGTTCGCCGGCGAGCGCGTCGACGATCGCCAGGCCGTCGGCCGGTCCGCGGTGCATGGACACCGCGACCGCGCGGTTGAGCGCCACCACCGGCGACGGCGCCACCGCCTGCAGCGCGTCGTAGAGGGCGACGATCCGCGCCCAGTCGGTGTCCTCGGCACGGGCGGCGCGCGCATGGCAGGCGGCGATGGCGGCCTGCAGCGCATAGGGCCCGGGCGCGGGCGCCAGCCGCAGCGCGCGCGCCAGCGCCTCCAGCCCGCGTTCGATCGCGGCGTGGTCCCAGCGCGAGCGGTCCTGGTCGGGCAACAGCACGGGCGCGCCGTCGGGACCGGTGCGCGCGGCGGTGCGCGAAGCCTGCAGCTCCATCAGCGCCAGCAGGCCGAAGGCCTCGGCCTCCTTCGGCGCCAGCTCCACCAGCAGCCGGCCCAGGCGCAACGCCTCGGCGCACAGCGCCGGCCGCATCCAGTCCTCGCCCGCGGTCGCCGAGTAGCCCTCGTTGAACACCAGGTAGACCACGCCCAGCACCGCCGACAGTCGATCGGGCAACTCGTCGCGGCGCGGCACTTCGAACGGCACGTCGGCCTCGCCCAGGGTGCGCTTGGCGCGCACGATGCGCTGCGCGACCGTGGCTTCGGGCACCAGGAACGCGCGCGCGATCTCGTCCGTGGTCAGGCCGCACAGCAGGCGCAGGGTCAGCGCCACCTGCGCGTCGCGCGAGAGCAGCGGGTGGCAGGCGACGAAGATCAGCCGCAGCAGGTCGTCGCCGATGTCGTCGTCGAGCGCGGCCTCGCGCGCGGCGTGCAGCTCGTCGTGGACGCCGTCGAGCTCCTGCGCGATCTGCGCGTGCTTGCGCGCGAGCATGGCATCGCGGCGGAGGTGGTCCAGCGCACGGTTCTTCGCGGCGGCCATGAGCCATGCGCCCGGGTTGTCAGGGACGCCGCCTTCCGGCCAGCGCTCGAGCGCGGTGACGAGCGTGTCCTGCGCCAGCTCCTCGGCCAGGTCGAGGTTGCGCACCAGGCGCATCAGCGCCGCGATGATCCGCGGCGACTCTTCGCGCCAGACGGCGTCGATGCGGCGGTGCAGGTCGACGGGCATGGGCCTGCATCAGACCACCGCGCGGCTGTGGCGCGCAAGCGGCCATGGTCAGTCCCGCTGCCGGCGCGCAGGCGTGGCCGCGCGCTGCCGCGGGGCCGCGTGCGCCTTGCCGCCATCGGCCGCCCGCGTCGTCCCGGGCGGCGCGGACGCGGGCCTGGGGCCGGCCGCGCGCCGCACCAGCAGGGCGAGCGCGCTCATCGTGCACGCTCCGCGCGGCGGCGCGTTCCGGGGCCAATGGAACGCGGCCGGTCGGAACCAATGCCCGGCGCGCGCGGGAAGGTGCGCGGCGCGGGCAGGGTCCGGACCGGGAAGTCGACTGTCCGTGGGGGCATGGTGGCTCCTGCGGGGGAAGACGTGGACGGGAGCGCGACAGCGGCGCGCGCCCGTCGTGTCGACGACGAGTGGTGGTGGCGGGGATCGACATCCGGCGCGCCGTCGCCTCAGGCGCGACGACGCGATCTGCGGCGCGAGCCTGCCGGCGGCGGGCCGGCGCGTATTGCACGCAAGCGCAACCGCCGGCCGTCGGCGCCGGACGTGGAGAGCCTCGGGGATGCGGGTGCGCGGACCGCGCCGGCGCTCAGCCGGCCGCCTTCGGATTGAGCGTGTAGGTCCCGTACACCGCGGCTTCGGCCAGCACATGGCCCTGGATCGCGCGCAGCACGTCGCCGGCGCCGAATCGCTGCGGCAGCCCGAGCGTCTCCACGTCGAGCGCGAACACCCGGAAGAAGTAGCGGTGCACGCGCAGGTCGTTGGGCGGCGGGTACGGGCCGTCGTAGCCGAAGTAGTCGCCCCCGAGCCCGGGGTCGCCGGCGAACCAGCCGGTGTAGTCGTTCAAGCCCTGCCGCGCACTCGCCGGCCCCGGCGGCTGCCGCTTGCCGCCCTTGGTGACGCCGTCGCTGCAGCTGCCCGCCGCGATCTCGCGCACGCCGGCCGGGATGTCGGCCATCGCCCAGTGTACGAAGTCGCCGCGCGGATGGGCGACCGGGATCTCGACGCCTTCCCTGCCCGCGAGCGAGGGATCGGTGGGAGCGTCGGTGTCGATGCAGAGCAGGGCGAACGAGCGCGTGCCGCCCGGCGCGCCATCCCAGGCCAGGTGCGGGTTGCGATTGCCGCCGAAGCCGTCCGGCGCGCCCATGGCGAACTCGGCGGGGATCGGGCCCCGCGGCTGGAAGCTGTCGCTGCGGATCTCCATGTCCTGGCTCCCTGTGGTTCGGTGCCGCCACAGGATAGCCGAGCGCCGCCGCCGGCTCAGCCTCCCGCGAGCCGCTCGGCGACCCAGCGTTCGGCGTAGCCTGCCGCGCCGGTGCCGTCGAGGAAGGCGCAGTGGCCGCCCCAGGGCAGGATCTCCAGCCGCGCGTGCTCCGGCAGCGCCACCTGGTGGAACGCGTCGAGCGGGATCACCGGATCGTCGGCCGCCATCAGGATGTGCGCCGGCACCGGCAGCGCGGCGAGCCGGTCGCCGGCGACGCTGTAGCCGTCGAAGTAGCGGTCGAGCGAGCCCAGCGACGTGTGGTTGCGCACCAGCCAGTCGGTGAGCTCGCGCATGCGCAGCCGCAGGACCTTGCGGTCGAAGCCGACCCGGTCGGGGAACAGCGCGCGCTTGCGCGCCAGCGAGCTGCGCCACTTGCGTTCGAAGTAGTGCATGTAGAACCACGGCCCCTGCTCCATGCGCTGCATGGTGCCGGCCGGATCGAGGACCGGGCACACCGCGGCCACCCGCGCCAGCGGCAGCCCGGCCTGGCGCGCGCGCAGCGCCACCCGCAGGGCGAAGTTGCCGCCCAGCGAGTAGCCCGCCGCCACCATCGGCCGCGCGCCGAAGCGGTCGGCCACGTCGCGGGCGGCGTGCACCACTTCGTCGATGCGGCAGGAGTGGAAGATGTCGGGGTTGAGGTGGTGGGTCCCGCCGTGGTCGCGGAAGTTGAGCCGGAACACCTCGAAGCCGCGTTCGAGCAGCTGGGCGGCGGCCAGCTGCATGTAGCTCGATTCGGCGCTGCCCTCCCAGCCGTGCATCAGCAGCGCCAGCCCGCGCGGCTCGACCCCCGGGACCGCGCTGTGCAGTCCGTGCAGGCGCACGCCGTCGCCGCCGTCGAGCAGGTGTTCGCGGGTGACCGCGCCGGTCCGGGCCAGTACCGCGGCCGCCGCGCGCCGGCGCCAAGGGCTGCTGCCGAGCACGGTCTGCACGTGCGGGTTGCGCAGCCAGGGCGGCGGCGCGTACTCGGCCTGCGGCCGGCCGGCGTCCGCGCTCATCGCGTCATCGCCGCCACGATCCGCTCGCGCGCGGCCTCCGCGATGCGGCGCCGGCCGTCGGCGTCGCCGGGCAGGATCGGTTCCAGGAACACCACCTCGACCGGGCGCGCGGGCTCGCCGAGCAGGCGCAGGAAGTTGCCGAAGAAGCTCTCGCCGGGCTGGAACGCGACCACGGTCTGCGCGTTGCCGCCCTCGCCGTAGCGCAGCGCCACCGGCTGCACCGGCACGCCCGCCTCGACCGCGGCGAGGAAGATGCGGGCGTGGAACGGCCCGACCTCGCGGCCGTCGCGGGTGCGCCCTTCCGGGAAGACTCCGACCGCGCGCCCGTCGCGCAGCCGCGCCAGCATCTCGTGCAGGACCCCGCCCAGCGATTCCTGGCTGCCGCGCTGGTGGTAGATGGTCTCGGCGCGCGAGGCCAGCCAGCCGACCACCGGCCAGCCGGCGATCTCGCGCTTGGCGACGAAGCCCATCATCCGCTGGCTGTGCAGGGCGACGATGTCGACCCAGCTCACGTGGTTGGCCACGAACATCACCGCGCCCGCCATGGGCTGGCCGATGCGCCGCACCCGCATCCCGAACACGCGCAGCAGGCCGCCCGACCACCACCGCACCGTGCGGTGGTAGAGCGAACCTTCGGCCGTCGCGATCCGGCCCAGCGGCGGCGCCATCAGCAGCAGCGCGACCGGCAGGTCGACGAAGACGTGCCAGGCCAGCATCGGCAGTCGGACCAGGTAACGAAGCAGGCGCACGGAAGCTCGGGGGAGGTGCAGGAGGACCCGCGCACGATACCGGGCCGGCCCGCGGCCGCCAACGCATGGCGTGCGTGGCGCGGAGAATGGTGCTTCAATCCCGTCCGGAGGGCACCGGAACGCGGTCGGGGAGCGTCGCATGAAGGGGCTGCTGCGCGAGATGCGCCGCCGCAACGTGTGGCGGGCCATGCTGCTGTACCTCGGCGCCACCTGGGCCCTGGCCCAGGGGATCTCGGAACTCGCGCCCGCGATCGGCCTGCCCGACTGGGCACCCCGCGCCTTCCTCATCGCGGCGGCACTCGGCTTCCCGTTCTGGGTCGCCTTCGCCTGGCTCTACGAGTTCACGCCCGAAGGCTTCAAGCGCGAGCGCGACGTGCCGGAAGGCGAGTCCATCGCCCGGCAGACCGGGCGCAAGCTCGACTACTGGATCATCGCCGTGCTCGCCCTCGCGGTCGTGCTGCTGCTCACCGACCGGCTCATGCCCGGCCACGACGCGGCGGTGGAAGCCGGGCCGGACGACCCCCGTTCGATCGCGGTGCTGCCGCTCTCCAATGCAGGAGGCGACGACGACGGCTACTTCGCCGACGGCCTGACCGAAGAGATGATCTCGCGGCTGTCGCGCATCGACGGCCTGCGCGTGATCGCCCGCACCTCCGCGTTCGAGTTCAAGGACAGCAGGCTGCCGCGGCGGGAGATCGCCGAACGCCTGGGCGTGGCGCACCTGCTGGAGGGGACGGTGCGCCGCCACGGCGACCAGCTGCGGATCGTGGTCGACCTCGTGCGCCCGGACGACGGCACCAGCCTCTGGTCGGAGAGCTACAACCGCCGGCTGCAGGACGTGTTCGCGGTGCAGGCCGACATCGCCCAGGCGGTGGCGCGCGCACTCGAACTGCAGCTGGGTACGCGCGACCGGGTGGACCACGAGCGCCCCCCGAACGGGAACATGGCCGCCTACGAGGCGCTGCTGCGCGGGCGCGCCAAGTACCAGGCCCTGATCATCGACGACTTCCCGGAGGCCGCCCGGCTGTACCGGGAGGCGATCCGGCTGGAGCCGGACTACGCCATGGCCTACGCCGAGCTGGCCGGCGTGCTGGCCAACCTGGCCCGCTTCCGCAGCGGCGCCGAACGCCAGTCGACCGTGGACGAGCTGCGCGACGTGGCGCACCGGGTGATGGCGCTGGCGCCCGACTTCCACGGCAGCCACCTCGCGCAGGGGTTCGTGCATGCCGCCCTGGGCGAACACGAGCGGGCGCTGGCCGCGTACCGCCGGGCGCTGGACCTGGCGCCCAACGATCCCCGCACCCTCCACAACGTCGCGATGAAGCTGGGCGAGCTGGGCCGGGAGGAAGAGGCGATCCCGCTGTCGCGGCGCGCAGTCGAGCTGGATCCGCTCAACGTCAACCTCAGGGTCACCCTCGCCGACCTCTACCAGTGGAACGGCCAGCGCGACATGGCCGGGGAGACGTTGCGCGAGGCGCTCGGGATCGCCCCGGACCACCCCAACGCGCTGGTCGGACTCGGATGGCTGTACTACACCACCGGGCAGTACGACCTGGCCGAGTCCCACATCCGGCGCGCGCTCGAGGTGGATCCGGGGCGCGAAGCCTGGAAGACCTTCCTGGCCCATGCGGTGGTCGGCGCGCGGGGCCTGGAGGCCGGCTGGCGGGTGCTCGAGGAGGCGCTGGCCGCCCAACCCGGGCATCCCGCGATCCTGGCCACCATGGCCGAGCTGCAGCTGGCCCACGGAAACACCGCGGCGGCGCTCGAATACGCCCGCCGCGGCCTCGACGCCGATCCCAACCAGTCGACCGCGGCGATCATGCTGGCGAGTGCCCTGTCCATGCTCGGCCACCTGGACGAGGCCGAGCAGGTGGCGCGGAACTTCCTCGCCCGGCGCCCCGCGGCCATGGGCCTGCATGCGGCCCTGGCCGAGGTGGCGGCGCTGCGGGGAGACGCCGACGCCGCCCTTGCCGCCGCCGAAGCCGAGCCCGAGGCGGATTCCCGGCGCTATGCGCTGGCCCTGGCCGCCGCCACCGCCGGCGAGCGCGCGGCCACCGACCGCGCGCTCGCGACGATGCGGGAGGAATGCAACGGCTACGACCTGTGTCTGGCGAACATCGCTGCCGTCCACGCCTGCCTCGGCGACACCGCGCGTCTGCACGCGACGCTGGAGGAGGCCGAGACGACCCGGTCCTACCGGCCGTTCCTTGGGTTTCCCTGCCTCGACCGCTACTACGACGACCCGCGCTTCATCGCGCACCTGGCGAAGTACGGGATGACCCCGCCGGCGCGGCTGTCGCCGCCGCGCCGCGCGCACTGAGGCGAGTCAGGGATCCGCGACCACCGCCAGGGTCAGGCGCGAGATGCAGACGAGGCGGGCGGCCTCGTCCTCGATCCGGATCTCCCAGACCTGGGTGCTGCGCCCGACGTGCAGCGGGCGCGCGGTGCCGGTCACCGTGCCGCTGCGCACGCCGCGCAGGTGGTTGGCGTTGATCTCGATGCCCACCACCCGGCGATCCTCGGGCACGCACATGCCGCCGGCGGTGCTGCCCAGGGTCTCGGCCAGCAGGACCGAGGCCCCGCCGTGCAGCAGGCCGTGCGGCTGGTGGGTGCGCGCGTCCACGGGCATGGTGCCGCGCAGGTAGTCCGGCCCGATCTCGGTGAACACGATGCCGAGCGGCTCCATCGCGGTGCCGCGCGCCATCGCGTTGAGCAGATCGACCGTGACCTCGGGCCGGAACATCGGCCGCGCCCGCGGGGTCAGCGGAAGCGGAACAGGCTCGGGCGCCAGGCGCGGGTGTAGCCGGGACGGCCGTAGCCGCTGCTGTCGCCGTAGCCGATGCCGAAGCCGCCGCCCTCGCGCTGGCGCCGGCTGTGCATGCGCTCGACCAGCTCGTCGCGGCGGCTGTCCAGCCAGTCGGTGCGGCCGACCTGGGACGGCTCGACCCCGCGCTTGCGCGCCTCGCGCTCGCGGTAGTCGCAGAAGTCGTCGTAGGCCTCGAGCTCGTGGCGCAGTTCGCGCACGCACAGTTCCACCATGATCGCGTCGTCGAGGAAGCCCAGCACCTCGACGTGGTCCGGGATCACGTCCTTCGGGTCGGCGAAGTACACCAGCGCGGACAGGACGTGCCGACGATCCTCGTCGTCCAGGTGCCAGCCTTCGTCGCGGACCATCGCGATCATGTCGTCCAGGCGCTCGAGGCGCTCGCGGATGAAGTCCGGCAGGCGCACCTTCTGCGCATTTTCGAGCAGGGCGGCCGCGGCCGAGACGATCTCATCCGGGCTGCGGTCGCCCGCTGCCTTGTGGGCGGCCTCCAGCGCGCTCTTGAAATGCGCCAGGTCCTGGTCGTTGAGTTCGATCGTCAGCGAAAGCGACATGGGGAGCACCGGAGATGGAAAAGGACGTGCAGCCTAGGGCCGGTGCGCCGAGTGCGTCAATGCGCGGGCGCGGCCGGCGCCGCGGGGACGGCCACCGGCCGCGACGTGGTTTCAGGTGACGCGGAAGCGCGGCGCACCGGCGGGCGCATAGCGACGGCCGCTGGCATAGCCGCTGCTGTTGCCGTAGCCGACGCCGAAGTCGCGCTCGCGGCGCTCGCGCACGGGCAGGGGGCGCAGGGTGCGCGGAAGGCTGGACTGGCGGACGGGGGTGTGGGAGCTGGCGTACATGGCGTTGCCTCGTGGGGTCTGTGTCTTGGTGTGTTGGTAGACTAATACACCACATCGGTCCCGGCATGGGCCGGAAGTCACGACTCCGTCCGGAGCCGGGGTGTTCGGCCGGAACCTGTTGATCTGGATGGGGAAAGTGCCCGGATGGTCGCAGCCGCCAGGCATGACCGATGGCAGGGGCTCCGGTCGGCGACGGGCCCGGCAGGCATCCGGCGGCGCCGGGGGACGGGCGGCCGCGGCGCTAGAGGATGGGCGCCAGGCCGGCCCCGAAGGCGGTGAAGATCCGGGTCAGCAGGGTGCGGAAACCGATGTTGACCTCGGGGAAGTCGCCAACCGGCTCGTGGCAGGCGCGGAATCCGGGGTCGAACGGCGGCAGCGGCGCGGGGCATTCCGGGCCCGGCCGGAACTCGTAGCTGGTGGCGTAGCGCATCGGCCACAGGTCGAACACCGGCAGGTGCTCGGACACCTTGGCCAGCGAGTACTCGAGACCGGAAAGTACACGCGGCTTGTCGCGGCGCGCGATCACCCATGCGTTGGCCGGCGCGGTGTCGCGGCGGATGCTCGCGGCGAGCGCGCGCGCGAACGCCTCGTCCTCGATCACCACCGCGCTCTCGGTGTTGTAGGTGTCGCCGCGCGGGTCGAAGTTGTGGGTACCGACCACGCCCACGCGGTTGTCGACCACCATCGACTTGGCGTGCAGGCCGAAGCGCACGCCGGCGCGCTTGAGCGGCACGCGCTGGTGCACGCCCACGCCGGCGTAGCGCAGCGCGGCGTACTCGCGGCTGAGCGGGGGCTCGCGGCGCGCGCCGTCGTCGTCGCGCCGCGGCACCGCGGCGGCGGGCTTGCGCGGCGGACCGATCTCGACGCTGCCGTCCTCGTTCCAGGAGATCGCGACCGCGCCGGTGGCGTCCAGGTCGATCGGCGCGTCCTCCGGGAACGGCTTGAACTCGTGGATCTCGAAGCCGAAGTCGCGCAGGTAGCGGCGCTTGTACTTGTAGGACAGCGCGTAGGTGATGAAGGAGTCGGTCGCGGCGAGGCTGTTGGTCGAGACCACCACCCGCGGCCGCGGCTCGCGCTGGCGCAGGCGGCGGAACATGTCCTGGGCCTGGTCCGACAGCACCAGGTAGGGGGTCTGCAGCAGCACCTCCTCGCGCGCCGACTCGATCAGCCCCATCAGCCGCGGCGAGGCGTGCACCGCGCTGGCGGCGACCTCGGGGTCGCGGCGGTGCTTCTGCGGCTGGTCGGCGATGAACAGCACCTCGCCCACCGGGATCGCCTCGTCCGCCAGGCGCTCGCGCACCAGGTCCGGATCGTCGGCGGCGCGCGACACCGCCTCCACCCGGCCGGGGTCGGCGTACGGCCATTCCGGCAGCGGGGGCGCGCCGTTGCGCAGCAGGTAGCGGCCGACGTCGGTGAGCCGCTCCACCGGCACGCTCAGGCGCGCGTTCCAGAACGCCTCGAAGTTGGCCGCCATCTCCGCGACCACCGGGCCGCTCACCAGCACGTCGCGGTCGCGGAAGTTGTACTCGGGGTTCCAGTCGTAATAGTCGTCCTGGTAGTTGCGGCCGCCGGTCACGGCGACCAGGCCGTCGACCACCAGCAGCTTGCTGTGCATGCGCTGGTTGAGCCGGCGCCAGCAGCAGGCCGCGGCCCAGGCGTACATCGGATAGGTGATCCGGGCGCGGTCGAGCACCGGGTTGTAGATGCGCAGCTCGAAATTGACGTGCGACGACGCCAGCGCGGCCAGGGTCTCGACCTGGCGCAACGCCGAGAGCTGGTCCACCAGCACCCGCACCCGCACGCCGCGGCGCACCGCGGCCATGAGCTCGTCGAGCACGAGGTGGCCGGCGTCGTCCTCGTCGAAGATGTAGGTCTGCAGGTCGATGCTGTGGCGCGCGCCGCGGATCAGGTCCAGGCGCGAGACCAGTGCGTCCTGGCCGTAGTCCAGCAGCAGCGCGTAGTGGCGCGGCTGGCCGGGCGCGCTCTCGGCCAGCGCGCGCTCGCCCAGCTCCCGCAGCGGCGAGGCCCGGTCGCAGGCGGCGACGGCGTCGCAGGCGCTGACCCGTTCCGAGCGCGCCTGGTGCGCGATGGCCGCGGCGCGATCGCGTTCGAGGGCCGACAGGCTGGTGCAACCGCCGCAGGCCAGGACCAGCAGCGCCAGCAGGGCACGCACCGCTGCGGTCATGGCGCCCCGGAAGGACGGGTGCGCAGGTGCAGGGCGAACACCACCCGGTCGGCGAGGGCGAAGGCCCAGCGGTCCATCGCGTAGTCGCTGCGGTAGACCACGCCGGTGGCCACCACGTCGCATTCGATGGTCGGGCGTTCGCAGGCGGACGGTTCGACGCTGAACACCTCGCGCCGGCGCACGCCGCGGATGGTCAGCTGGCCACCGAGCAGGCCGCCCTCGCGCAGCAGCGCGTCGTCGTAGGGATCGGACACGAACTCCACCCAGGGATGGTGCTCGGCGTCGAAGAACCCCTTGCCGCGGGTGATCCTGGAGTACTGGGGATGCTCGAGGATCTCGACCTCGCTGGTCGGCAGCTGCAGTCGCACCCGGCGCCGCTGCGGCGTCACCTGTTCGATCACCCCGCGCCACTGCGGGAAACGGCCCTCGAGCTCCTGGCCCCAGCGGGTCCTGAGGGTGAAGCCGATCCGCGAGCGCGCGGTGTCGATCTCGGTCGTCGCCGGCGGCTCGGGCGTGCCCGCCACGGCCGGCGCCAGCGAGCCCATGCACAGCAGCACCAGCCACCACGACCGGCGCGGCTGCCATGTCGCCAGCCCGGCCATCACGGCCACCAGAACGCGGTGAGGGTGGCGACGCCCGGCTCGAGCGCGGCGTCGTCGGGCAGCGACAGCACCGCCACCGCGCCCGGCGGCATGCCGCGGTAGTCGCCCGACTGCCCGCTGTGCAGCAGCGCGACCAGCCGCTCCAGTCCCGGGTTGTGGCCGACCAGGAGCACGCGCCCGGCGTCGCGGTGGGCGTCGAGCAGCCCGGCCAGGGTGCCGGGCATGGCTTCGTAGATGGACGGCTCGAGCTGCTTGTCGAGGCAGCCGACCACCTCCATCACCGCGTCGAGGGTCTCGCGGGTGCGGCGCGCCGGCGAGCACAGCACCCGGTCGGGGACCAGGGACTTCTCCTGCAGCCAGCGCGCCACCGCCGCGGCCTCGGCCAGGCCTTCGGCCGAGAGCGGACGATCCAGGTCGGCCTGCCCCGGCCGGGGCGGTTCGGCATGGGCGTGCCGCAGCAGGATCAGTTCGCGCATCGGTGCTTCCGTCCGTTCAGGCCTTGCGCAGCCACTTGAGCAGCGGCTGCCAGTCCGCCTGGTGCTCGCGCACCTGGGCCGAGTGGTAGTCGAACAGGCTCTTGCCGAAGCCGACCAGCATCACGTAGGCCTGGCTGTCGCGCAGTTCGGCCACCAGCGGGTAGGGCCACTGCCGCAGCATGTCCATGGCCTGCTGCGAGGCGTTGGTCCACGGGCGCAGGCGGTTGCCGACCATGCCCACGCGCAGCGCGCCGCTGCGCACGCGCGGGTGCCTGGCCAGGGCGTTGAGGAAGGGCACGGTGGCGTCGATGTCCAGCGCCGAGGGCAGCACCGGCAGGACCAGCGCGTCGGCGTGCTCCAGGTACACCTCGAGGCTGTCGGGGTGGGCGCCGGCGGGGGCGTCGACCACCACCCGTTCGGTGTCCTCCGGGATCGAGCGCCAGGCGCTGCGATGGCGGCTGGCGCCGTCGATCGGCAGCACCGCGCTGTCCATGGTGGAACGGCGTTCGGCCCAACGCGTGGACGACCCCTGTGGATCGGCATCGACCAGGACGGTCTTGCGGCCCGCGAGGGCGGACTCCGCCGCCAGGTGGGTCGCGATCGTCGTCTTGCCCACACCCCCCTTGGAACTGGCCACCAGCACAGTCTTCATCCACTGCCTCCGCCATGGGAACGAGCCGCGAGCGTACACCGGCCGCGTGACGGGGGCGAAACGCGGGACGCACGCGGGGTCCGGTCTTTACGGGATCTTTACGCGGCGTCCCGGAAGCGCGGCAACGACGGCGGGCGCCATGGGCGGTCCGCGCCTGCTATCGTCGCAGGCCGCCTTCCCATCCCGACCCGCTCCTCGTCGATGAGTGACCTGCAGGACCTCGTGGCGCTGATCCGCGCCGACACCCCGCTGATCGTGGTCGAGACCCCCGACGAGATGCGCGTGGTGGAGCTGTTCCGGCAGTCGCTGACCCGGATCTGGCGGGCGCTCTACCGCTGGTCGATCACCGAGGGCCTGCGCCGGCTCGACCTCGACCGGGAGGACCCGGCCCAGGCCCCGCCCGACGCCGGCACCACCCTGGCCGCGATCCGTGGCGCCGACCAGCGCGGCGTGTACCTGCTGCTCGATTTCCACCCCTACCTGGGCTACGCCGCCACCCAGCGCCAGCTGCGCGAGATCCTGCAGCGGCGCGGCTGCCTGCCGCACACCATCGTCCTGGTCGGGCACCGGGTGGAGCTGCCCGGCGAGCTCGAGGCCAGGGCCGCGCGCCTGCGCCTGCGCCTGCCCGACGGCAACGCCCTGCTCAGGATCGTGCGCGAGGAAATCGCCGCCTTCCAGCGCGAGAACCAGGGCGCGCGGGTGGTCGCCGACGACGCCGTGGTGCGCCGGATCGTGCGCAACCTGCAGGGCCTGGACGCGATGGACGCGCGCCGCATCGTGCGCCACCTGGTCCACGACGACGGAGTGCTCGGCCCCGGAGACCTGCCCGAGCTGACCCGGCTGAAGTTCGAACTGCTCAACAAGAGCGGCCACCTGCACTACGAGTACGACACCGCGCGCTTCGCCGACGTGGCCGGGGCGCGCCGGCTCAAGCGCTGGATCGACCTGCGCCGGCGCGTGTTCACCGGCGACGGCGAGCCGCCGCCGGGCCTGGACCCGCCGCGCGGCATCCTGCTGCTGGGCGTGCAGGGCTGCGGCAAGTCGCTGCTGGCCAAGGCGGTGGCCGGCGGCTTCGGCGTGCCGCTGGTGCGGCTGGACTTCGGCACCCTCTACGCCAAGTACCACGGCGAGACCGAGGCCAACCTGCGCCAGGCGCTGGAATCGACCGAGCGGCTTGCGCCGTGCGTGCTGTGGATCGACGAGATCGAGAAGGGCCTGGCCGCCAGCGGCGCCGACGGCGACGGCGGCGTGTCGAGGCGCGTGCTCGGCTACCTGCTGACCTGGATGGCCGAACGCAAGGCGCCGGTGTTCCTGGTCGCCACCGCCAACCAGGTCCACGAACTGCCGGCCGAACTGCTGCGCAAGGGCCGCTTCGACGAGATCTTCTTCGTCGACCTGCCCGACGCCGACACCCGCGCCCACGTGTTCGAGCTGCACCTGCGCCGGCGCCAGCTCCCGGCCGAACGCTTCGACCAGGCCGCGCTGGCGGCGGCCACCGAGGGCTTCTCCGGCGCCGAGATCGAGCAGGCCATCGTCTCGGCGATGTACGCGGCGCTGGCCGGCGGGCGCACGGTCGATACCGGCCTGCTGCTGGAGGAGATCCGCGCCACCCGCCCGCTGTCGGTGGTGATGCGCGAGCAGGTGCAGGCGCTGCGCGCCTGGGCGCGGGACCGTACCGTGCCGGCGGACTGACCCGCGCGCGTGCCTCAGTAGCCCGCCGCCTGCCCGTCCTTGCGCGATTCGCTGGCGCCGGTCCAGCCGCCGTGCGGGTTGCGCATGATCGCCTGGTAGCCGCCGTAGGGGCCGTCGGCGAAGCGCACGCTGTGGCCCTTGCGCATCAGTTCGCGCACGGTTTCGTACGGGAAGCCGGTCTCCAGTTCGACCCGCCCGCCGTCGGCCATCGGCGTGGCCTGCCCCGCCGGCTCGGTGGAGCCGTCGTGCTGGATGCGCGGCGCGTCACCGGCCTCCTGCAGGTTCATGCCGAAGTCGATCAGGTTGAGCAGGATCTGCACGTGGCCCTGCGGCTGCATCGCGCCACCCATCACGCCGAAGCTCAGCCACGGCTCGCCGTCCCTGGTCACGAACGCCGGGATGATGGTGTGGAACGGGCGCTTGCCCGGCGCGTAGCTGTTGGGATGGCCTTCCTTCAGCACGAACTGCTCGCCGCGGTCCTGGAGGATGAAGCCCAGCCCCGGCGGCGCCATGCCGCTGCCCATGCCGCGGTAGTTGGACTGGATCAGCGACACCATCATGCCGTCGGCGTCGGCGGTGGTGAGGTAGATGGTGTCGCCCTCGTTGAGCTGCGGGATCACGCCCGGCTCGGCCGCCGGCATCGCCCGGTCCATGGAGATCAGCCGGCCGCGCTCGCGCGCGTACTCCTTCGAGACCAGGCGCTCGACCGGGATGCGGTGGAAGTCCGGATCGGCGTAGCTCGCCGCGCGGTCGGCGAAGGCCAGCTTCTTGGCCTCGACGAACAGGTGCACGTGCTCGGGGCTGCCGAAGCCGTAGGACTTGAGGTCGTAGGGTTCGAGCAGGTTGAGGATCTGCAGCGCGGCGATGCCCTGCCCGTTGGGCGGCAGTTCCCACACGTCATGGCCGCGGTAGCGTGTCGACACCGGTTCGACCCATTCGCCCGCGTGCGCGGCCAGGTCCTCGTAGGACAGGAAGCCGTCGTTGGCCTTGAAATAGGCGTCGATGGTGCGCGCGATTTCGCCCTTGTAGAACGCGTCGCGGCCGCCGTCGGCGATCTTCTGCAGGGTGTCGGCGAGGTTCGGGTTGCGCCAGGTCTGGCCGGTGCGCGGGGCGCGGCCGTCGATGGTGAACTGCTCGCTGAAGCCCGGCCACTTCGACAGCCG
>Ga0207873_1000381_pt1 | contig 49143 bp, 43 predicted proteins | sample BGWIniCompost_FD_187373 | JGI IMG/M metagenome (GOLD analysis project Ga0207873, IMG submission 187373) | Cellulose adapted compost microbial communities from Newby Island Compost Facility, Milpitas, CA, USA - BGW Initial Compost (SPAdes)... ...
TCTGAAAGAATAGGATAATGAGTACAGCCTAATACAAGAGTATCAATATTTTTTTCTCTCAATTCATTAAGATATTCTTCGGCTATTTTATAAGTTGCTTCGTGATTTATCCATCCTTCTTCTGCTAGAGGTACAAAAAGGGGACATGCCTTTTCATAAATCTGAAGGGAAGCATCATAAGATTTTAATCTTTTTGAATATGCCCCGTTATTAATTGTAGCCCGAGTGCCAATGACGCCGATTCTTTTATTTTTTGTTTTGCTGTATGCTGATCTGGAACCGGGACCAATCATTCCAATAACAGGAACATCAAATGATTTTCTTAATTCTTCAATTGCCACTGATGATGCAGTGTTGCATGCAACTACAATTGCTTTAACATTTTTGTTAATAAGAAATTGTGCATCCTGAAGTGAATATTCAATTACAGTTGAATTTGATTTTGAGCCGTAGGGAACTCTTGCAGTATCTCCGAAATAAATTATATTCTCATTGGGAAGGGTGGATAAAAATCTTTTAACAACAGTTAATCCGCCTATACCGGAATCAAAAACACCAATTGGTTTATCTTTTAAATTTTCAGTCATATTAGGAATGCAATTTAACAGCGTGATGACTGAAATTCCATTTAAGAAAATATATTTTTTTGATACTTAGAGTTTCATAACCTTCAATCAACTAATAACCTGAACTGTGCTTGCCTGGGGACCTTTCTCTCCATCTTCTTCAAAAAATCTAACTCCTCTGCCTTCCTGCAATTCTTCAAACTTCATATTTATTAAACTGTTTTTATGAAAATATATTTCTCTTCCGTTTATGGTTCTTAAAAATCCATAACCTTCGTCAGGGTAAATGCGCGAGACAATTGCTCTTACTTCCTGTTCGGGGTGAACTTTAGTTTCATCTCTCCGGACAGCAGAGAGTTTTTGCAATTGTTTTCGTGCTGCATCAAATGCATCTCTTATAACTGTTGTTAAAGAATTATGCATATCATTCTTTCCCGGTTCTTTATTTATAACAACATTATGTTTTGGGGGAACGGTTATATCAATTCTTACCCTGAATTCATTTCCGACTTTAATATTATTGTGTGGTTTTTCAACTGCTACTCTGCAGCCGGTTATATAACCGCAAACCTGTTCAAGTTTTTTTGTTTTCTCTCTTATCAGATTATCTATTGCATCTGTTTTAGGAACATCACGGTAAGAAATTTCAAGTGGAATTTGCATAATTATCTCCGGCTTATTAAAACATTAATGAACTGAGTCTCGTTCTATAGATATTAAATTTTAATTTTTATACAAATGATTAAAGCATAGATGTGATATGAAAATAAGTCAGGAAAATTTCTATTGAGATTAGAGAAGCTGGCTAATTGTATTCGTGAGTTCTGTTATAATTAATTCATATTCATTTTGGGAGACTTTTTTTCCGTTTCTGTCAAGAACATAGAATGAGTCAACAATATCATCACCCTTTGTAGAAATTTTTGCAAAGTAGATAATCAAACCTAAGTCATTCATTTTTTTTGTTACCTGGTAAAGGAAGCCGAGCCTGTCGGGAGAGAAGACATCAATAATTGTATATTTTTCATGATTTTCAAATGCAATTTTAACCTTGCCTGAACGTTTGAAGAATTTGTTTTCAATGCGCCACCATCGGCTTTTCATTTTTGCAAATTCCTGGTTAAGCTCAAGGAGTCCTGTTATTACAGCAGCGAGGTCACGTTTAATTTTGTTATACCTTTCTGGTTCAATTTTTTTATGTGTTCTGAAATCAGTTACATTAAAAGTATCTATTACAATTCCATCTCTTCTTGTAAAAATTTTAGCATCATGAATATTTGCATCATTTATAGAAAGAACGCCGCATAATCTTGATAATAAGGAAGGAAAATCTTTAGTAATTACAGTTATGTTTGTAAAATTCGGAAGCTCTTTAAAGAGAGTTGATATTCTTGTTCCTTTCTGAATTTCTTCAATATGCTGTGCAATCTCTTCTTCGGAAAAATGATGAGCATAAGCAATATCATTTATTGAATTAATATGTTCTTCAACATGCGATTCAGAAATTAGATCTGAATGTTTACTTATTTCTTTTGGAATGATGTATGTACTTCTTATTAATAATTCCTCACCCGTAAGCTGCTCTTCAAGCATTGCTTTTGATTTAAGATAAAGTTCTGCAAGAAGATCGCTTTTCCATGATGTCCACACCGCAGGATTAACTGCAGAAAGATCAGCATAAGTAATCAGGTAAAGATAATTGAGATTTTGTATCGATGTAAAATGTGAAGTAAAATTATTTAATGTTTCCGGGTCACTTAAATTTCTTCTGAAAGCAATCTGTTCCATCATCAGGTGATTTCTTACAAGAAACGTTACGCTGTCTATCTCTTCCTCACTATAACCAAGCCTGTGCATAATTGAAGATGCCATCTCTGAACCAATTATTTCATGGCCGGCAATATTAATTGGCTTGGCAATATCATGGAAAAGAAGAGCGAGGAAAAGTATCTCCTTATCCTTAAGGTTATTATAAATTTTACCTAATGTTGAAGTATCCTTCTCAAGCTTTTCAACATTCTGAATTGTTATGAGTGTATGTTCGTCGGCGGTGAAGCAATGGTAAACACCATGCTGAAGGAAACCCACAAGATCTCTGAACTCAGGCATAAATGCAGAAAGTACACCAAGTTCATTCATTGATTGAAGTGTACTGCCCACATTCCTCGGAAGTTTAAGAATTTCCCTGAAGAAAACAGATGATTCTGCCTCCGGGAATCTTTCATTTTTATACCTGTCTGCTGTTTCAATTACCTTTGAACGAAAGGCATCATCGAAATGACAATTGTATAATCCCCTGTAATAAAATGACCTGAGAACTGAAGAAAGTGTAAGGGGTTCTTTTCCGGTATAGTATAAAGTTTTAGCTTTTACATAAAAATCATCATCAAGTTCAATTGAAAGTGCATCCGGCAAAGGATTTAAAAATTCTTCACGGAATTTTCTTGAGATAGATTTTGAAAACCTGTTTATAGATGTTGCTGCAGAGAAATATTCCTGCATTAATGAATAAAGAGAATTCTCACTTCCATTACGCAGACTTGAAATTTTTGTCTGTGACAGGAATTCAAACCTGTCATTCTTCTGTTTGGAAAGTATATGAATAAGATTCCTGATAGAGATTATAAAATCATAACTCTTTAAAAGGTTATCACATTCTTTTTCAGAAGCATAACCTTTTTCTCTTAATTGATTTATAAATATCTCAGCCTGTGTATATTCATTTTGTTTATTAAGCAGGACTTTATCTTTAAGAATGTACATCCATTCCACAGCCTGGAAATCTCTCAATCCCCCTGCGGAAAGTTTAACATTAGGCTCAAGCATTTTAGGTGAACTGCCATATCTCTCATATCTTTTTTCTGTATCCTTCAAAAGTTTTTCCAGCAGTTCTACTTTTACTTCATCTGTAATTAAATCAATAAGAAGCTCATTCCATCTTTTATAAATTTTTTCTGAGCCTGTGAGGAAACGTGTTTCAATAAATTGAGTAAATGTGTGAAGATCTTCGCTAAGGTATTTTGAAAGATCGGAATAATCTCTTACAGTGTGGGATACTTCAATACCATAGTCCCATAGTTTTGTTACAATTTCAGAAATATCGGATTCATTTCCTCCAACAGATTCAGTGATAAACATAATATCAATATCGGAGTAGGGGGATAATTCTCTCCTGCTGAAGCTGCCTGCCGATGCAAGTGAAAAGTTGTACTGCTTGTGCGGTATGATAGCCCTGATAAATTCTTCAACAAGAAGACTGTATTCCATGGAAAATTTCAGATTACTCTTATTTTTAAGAACATTCTGAAACAGGTGATCCCGTCTTCTTAAGAATTCTTCTTTTATGTTTACAGAGACTGTCATTTTTGTTTTAAATTAAATCCTTCTTTAACATATTCAGCTTCAATAACCGATGATATACCTCCGCGTACATTAAACTCTGCTGTTAACAGCATATATCTTGGTTTACATACTTCAACCAAATCTTCAAGAATTAAATTTGTTACACTTTCATAGAATATACCATCATTCCTGAAAGAATTAAGGTATAATTTAAGTGATTTTAATTCAATACATAACTTATCGGGGATATATTCAATTGTTATTACACCAAAATCGGGCTGACCTGTTTTTGGACAAACCGATGTAAATTCCGGTGCTGTGTGAATTATTGTATAATCCCTCTGCGGATATGCATTATCAAAAACTTCAAGCAATTTTTTATTAGCCATTAATTCTCCTTGAGCTAAACATTACAATTTTATACTTGTATAATCCGGTCTTACTTTATATTCTATAGGATCTTCAACACCGGCTTTTTGAAATCCTCTTAATCTTAATGCACAACTATCACATATACCGCAGGCTTTGTCTTCATCTTTATAACAGGACCAGGTAAGATGAAGGGGTGCATTAAGTTCAATACCTTTTTTAATAATCTCTTCTTTTGAAAAATGAATAACCGGAGTTTCAATTTTAATTTTTGTCTCCGGTTTGGTACCCAGATCAACCATTTTTTCAAAAGCTTCGAAAAATTCGGGTCTGCAGTCGGGGTAACCGGATGAATCTTCATACACAGCACCGATAAAAATTGTTTCAGCATTCAATACTTCTGCCCAGCTTACGCAGGCAGCAAGAATATTTGAATTTCTGAAAGGCACATATGAGGAGGGTATTTCTTTATTTGAAAGATCGGCCTCGGTAACTTCAATATTCTTATCTGTTAAAGATGATCCGCCAATATCAACAAGATGATTGAAATCCACAACCAGTTTTTTCTTTACCTTATAAAAATCAGCAATATCGTTAAAAGCTTTAAGTTCTCTTTTTAATGTACGCTGACCGTAATTAGCATGAAAAGCATAAAGTTCATCATAACTTTGCCTGGCAATAGCTGCTGTAACACAACTATCCATTCCTCCGCTTAGTGCAATCACTGCTTTTTTCATATTATAATCTTAAAAAAGTTTTATAAAAATAAGAAAAATGCGTTTTAGCGTAAACTTATAATTTGCGACAAGATTGATTTTCTTTAAGAAGATATTTAATGTTTATAAATCAATCCGGGTATCAGTAATTCCTCAAACTCCTTATCTTTTAATATATTTAAGCAATGAAAAATACACTTTAATTAATGCAGTAAGGAAAAAATAATGCCTGTAGTCTCAAAAGAATTCGACCAAACAGCAATTAATACAATAAGATTTTTAGCTGTAGATGCAGTACAGAAAGCAAACTCCGGTCATCCCGGAATGCCTATGGGCTGTGCACCAATTGCATATGTTCTTTATGCAAAGGTAATGAATTATAATCCTTCAAATCCTAAATGGCATAACAGGGACAGATTTATTCTGTCCGCCGGTCATGGTAGTATGTTGCTTTATTCAATATTGCATCTTACCGGTTATGAAGTATCGATGGATGACTTAAAACAATTCAGGCAATGGGGCAGCATCACTCCGGGTCATCCCGAATATGGTTTAACTCCCGGAGTTGAAACTACAACAGGTCCTTTAGGACAGGGTTTTGCAAATGCAGTTGGTATGGCTATCGCTCAGAAATTCTTTGAAGCTAAATTCAATAAAAATGATTTTAAAATTATTGATCACTACATATATGGTATTTGCAGTGACGGCGACCTGATGGAAGGTGTATCTCATGAAGCTGCTTCTCTTGCAGGTCATTTAAAACTTGGAAATATAATTTTCTTTTATGATGATAATAAGATAAGTATAGACGGCAGTACCGAACTTGCATTTACGGAGGATGTCGGGAAAAGATTTGAAGCTTACAACTGGCATATTCAGCATATTGATGATGGTAATGACCTGGAAGCAATTGAAAATGCAATAAAGATGGCACAGAAAGATGAAAGACCATCAATAATTATTACCAAAACACATATTGGATACGGAAGTCCGAATAAACAGGATACTGCAGAAGCTCATGGTTCCCCATTAGGTGAAGAAGAAGTTAAGCTTACGAAAAAGAATCTTGGCTGGAATGAGGATAAAACATTTTATATCCCTGACGAGGTAAAAAATTTCTTTGATGAAGTTAAAAGAAAAGGTGAAGAAAAAGAGGAGGAGTGGAATAAAAATTTTAATAAGTATAAAGAAAAATATCCTGGTGATGCTAAACTTTTTTCTGATTTAAAGGATGGAAATTTTGGTGATGAATGGAAAAAGCATCTTCCTGTTTTTAAAGATGAAGGAAAGAAAATAGCTACCCGGGCAGGTTCCGGAAAAGTATTGAATGCTATTGCACCATTCCTTCCTTCTTTAATTGGCGGTTCTGCGGACCTTGCTCCTTCAAATAATACTTTCTTAAAAGATTTCCCTGTCTTTTCTTCAAAAGATTATTCAGGAAGAAATTTTCATTTTGGTGTAAGAGAACATGGAATGGCAAGTGTGTTAACAGGAATGGCTTTATATGGCGGTGTTATTCCTTACGGAGGTACATTTCTTATTTTCTCAGATTATTTAAGACCGGCAATCCGTCTTGCTGCACTTTCGGGTGTTAAACCAATTTATGTTTTTACTCACGATAGTATTGGTTTAGGGGAAGATGGTCCTACTCATCAGCCAATTGAACATCTTGCATCATTAAGAGCTATTCCGAAATTGGTTACTATTCGCCCTGCAGATGTAAATGAAACTGCTTACGCATGGCAATATGCTATTGAACATACAGGCGGACCTGTTGCTCTAATCTTAACAAGACAGGGACTTCCTGTTATCGATCAGGATAAATATCCTTCAGCAAAAAATTTACTTAAAGGCGGATATATTCTAAAAGATTCGGATTCACCTGAATTAATTTTAATTGCGTCAGGTTCAGAAGTCAGCATAACATTAAAAGCTGCTGAACAGCTTGAAGCAGAAGGAATTAGAGTAAGAGTTGTCAGTTTACCGAGCTGGGAAATATTTGAACAGCAGTCTCCTGAATATAAAGAATCTGTTCTCCCTTCAAACGTTAAAGCAAGAGTATCGGTTGAAGCTGCAGTTAAGTTAGGATGGGAAAGATACATTGGTGATTATGGTGAAGCTGTGAGTATAGAAAAATTCGGTGCTTCTGCACCTGGTGATGTTGCAATGAAAAATTATTTCTTTACTCCCGATAATATTGCAGAGACTGCTAAAAGAGTTTTGATTAAACTAAAATCTTAACCAGGCTTTGATAAACATTTTGTCCTTAAAAGAACTGAACCATAACTAAACTTAGAACAAAATGTTTTCATAACACTAACGAGGGAATTATGTTTAGCATCCCTGCCGGTGACTATATAATCAGAAGTTTAGTTGCGGGAATAATAGCAACAACAGGAATGACATTACTCTTAATCACTATTACCAAATCTGGAATCGCTAATGCAGATATGGTTCGTGCAATCGGCAGCCTCTTTACAAAGTCTCACAAAAAAGCTGTATCAACAGGACTGCTGATTCACACAACAACCGGAATTATATTCAGTTTCATTTACATTTTTATAATTCAGGCTTTTAATGTTCATGGTTTTGGAAGCAATGTTGGTTCCGGTTTATTAATTGGATTTATACATGGAGCAGTAGTAAGCTTTTTACTTGTTGCTGTTGTTGCAGAACATCATCCGTTAAAAGAATTTCAAAAAGCAGGTTTCTCTGTTGCGGCGGCTCATTGGGCAGCTCATATTTTATTTGGATTATTAGTGGGAATTATTTCAGGATTAATGGAATAGGTTGTGAAAGTTTCATTTATTTCATTCATAATAATGATATTCACATTTGGTGCTTCCGGTTGCAGCGGAGATGATTCAATAAAAGGTAAATATAAATCGATAATTTTTATTCAACCTTCTGCTTCCGATTATGCTGTTAATCTTCATGAAGAAGGAGGGTATGCAGAATTTATTTTTAAAGATGATTCAACATTTACTGCAAAGTTTTATGTACCTGAGCTTTCCCATCATCAGCTTCCGCAAAATGAGTCTGTGTATGAAGGAAAATATTCTGTCAGCGGTGATACAATAAAATTGTCCGGGACAAACACTTTCCTTAATACCGAAAAATTTGTTTACAAAGATGGACAAATAAGTCTCATAAATAGGTTAAGAAGAGGACCATTCAATATTGTTCTTAAAAAGGAAGAGGAATAAATGAAAAAAATTATTGTACTCGGCGCTGGGATGGTTGGCAGTGCAATCGCAATTGATTTATCAAAAAAATATAATGTTACTTCTGCGGATATTAATCCTGATAATCTTAACAAATTAAAATCATATAAAATAAAAACAGTATTAGCAAATCTTGCTGATAAAGAAGAACTTAAAAAACTTGTAAAAGATTTTGACCTTGTTATAGGTGCAGTCCCGGGGTTTATGGGATTTGATACATTGCGTAATGTAATTGAAGCAGGTAAAAATATAGTTGATATTTCTTTCTTTAACGAAGATCCGTTTGAATTAAATTCACTTGCAGAAAAAAATAAAGTATCTGCTGTAGTTGACTGCGGAGTAGCTCCCGGTTTAAGCAATATAATTCTCGGTTATCATAATAAAAAAATGAATATTAATTCTTTCAAATGTTATGTAGGGGGACTGCCATTTAAACAAACTCTGCCTTACCAATACAAAGCTCCATTCTCTCCTGTTGATGTAATTGAAGAATATACAAGACCAGCAAGGGTAGTTGAGAATGGAAAAATTGTTATCAAAGAAGCTTTGAGTGAACCGGAATTTATTGAAGCAGAAAATATTGGAACACTGGAAGCATTTAACACAGATGGTTTACGGTCTTTGTTGAAAACAATGAAGATTCCGTTTATGGTGGAGAAGACTTTAAGATATCCGGGGCATATTAATATCATCAAGGCACTGAAGCAGTCAGGATTTTTTTCTGATGAGCCTGTTGAAGTAAAGGGAGTATATGTTAAACCTGTTGATCTTGCTTCAAAACTTTTATTTCCATTGTGGAAACTTGAAGAAAATGAAGAAGAATTTACTTATATGGAAATTCATATAAACGGAGAAGTAAAGAAAAAACCTGTAAAGTTATCTTATACTTTATTTGACTGTTATGATAAAGAAACAAATACATCCTCAATGGCAAGAACAACAGGATATACCTGCGCTGCAGCGGCAGATTTAATTTTAAAGGGAAAATTTAAAAGAAGAGGAATTTCATCACCTGAATATCTGGGAGAAGATGAAACCTGTTTTAAAAGAATAATTTCATATCTTGAAGAAAGAGGAATTGTGTTAAAGAAAAATTAATCACTTCTCTTTTTATTCTTTAGTGTATCGTAAGTTGCAATTGCAAGAAGAAAAACAACGATAGAAATTTCTAAAAATTCACTCATATTAATTCCATTACATTTGTTACCTTAATTATCCTGGTTTCTCTTAAACTTACGGTAAAGTAATTGTTAATAAATTATTAACTTATGCTTTAGAACAATAATGATTTTATCCCCGGTTATTTAGTGAAAGAAATTGATTTTAATCTTTTAAAAGAAAAACTGCCCGCTTACCCGGAACTAATTGATAAAGATGAACTTTTTAATTCATCAGTTCTTATTCCTTTTGTTAAGGTTGATGATGAATATCATCTTCTCTTTGAAAAGAGAGCTGCAAACATAAGGCAGGGTGGAGAGATATCTTTTCCCGGAGGCGAGTTTGATAAAGACGAAGATGTTAGTCCGGAGCAAACAGCAGTAAGAGAAACAGTTGAAGAATTAGGAATAGATAAAAGTAAAATAAAAGTTATAGGGCAGCTTGGAATACTGCAGGTGCCCGGTGTAGTTGTTAATGCATTTGTTGCTGAAGTTGATTTGGATGATATTAATAAAATTAGTTTTGATAAGACTGAAGTAGAAAAAATATTTACAGTACCTGTTTCATTCTTTAAAGAAAATCCGCCAGAAACTTATCATATAAATCTTGAAGCACATCCATATTATATAGATGAGTCAGGAAAGAAAATTGATTTGCTGCCTGTTGAAAAATTAAACCTCCCGCCGAGATATTCAAAACCATGGGGAAGATTTAAAAGGAAAGTTTATGTTTACAGATTCAATGATGAAGTTATTTGGGGAATAACTGCTGCGTTGGTGAAAAAAGTAGTGGAAATAGTCCACTAAATTTCCGAAAGGGAAGCTTAAGAATAGAATTATAGATTGCTTCGCTTCAGTTGGTCGCTCGTTATGGCTGGGTGGGGAAATTATCTCTTTAATGTTTTCTGCAAACCGTTCAGCAGGTTATCTGCTTTCTTTCCCTCTTCTTCAGGAACTAATTCTTTGTATTTGTATAAAGCATTAATTGCATCTTTATATTCTTCATTCAATGCATAAACAAGAGCAAGATTAAAATAGATGTTCGGGAATTCGGGTTCTATCTCTGCAGCAATTTCATAATGAAGTTTTGCAAGCCGGTAATCATTTACTTCAAAATATAAATTGGCAAGATTGTAATGTGCTTCAAGATGGCGTGGTTCAAACTGTAAGCACTTGGTGAAATAATCAAATGCTTTTGCTGTATTCCTGTTTTTTGATTCAAGTATTCCCAGGTTGCAGTAAGCATCTGCAACAGAATCATTTTCCAGTATTGCTTTTAAATATGCTTCCTGTGCACCGGGATGTCCCTGCTCATCAAGAGCAAGTGCTTCTTCAAAAGGGGTAAATCTTGATGGAAGATGATGTATCTGCGGTTCTGACTGACGGAATAAATTCAACTGCCCCTTTTTTTCGAGATCCTTTTTTTTGCGTGCCCGTTTGTATCCTAACTTAGGAGGAGTTGGTGTAACCTCTAATTGAATTACTTTCGCCATAGTTAAAAAAATCCATTTTTCACTTAATCATCTTACTAAATTTAAGCAGATTTTCTCTTTTTTGTCTTCGTAGTTTTTGATGCAGTCTTTTCTTTTTTCTTAACACCTTTTGCTTTCTCCATAGGTTTCTTCTCCTTCTTTGCCTGTTCAATACTCATCTTTAAAGCTTTCATCATATCAACAACAGGAGGAATTTCTTCTTCTGTTGTAACAATTTCTTTTCCTTCCACTTTTGCTTTTATCATTTCTTTAAGGGCATCCTGGTACCTGTCGCTTAAATCTATTTCAGATAATTTTGTTGTCATTGAATCAACAAGAGTTTTGGCAAGCTTAAGCTGCTCTTTATTTGCTTCAACACCATCGACTAAAGGGACTTCAGACATTTTTCTTACTTCACTCGGATATCTTAGTTTATACATAACAATTCCGTTATCCAGTGATGAAAGCATAACAACATCTTCGCGGTCACGAATTACAATTCTGCCTACAGCAAGTTTTGAGGAATCCTTTAAAGTTTTAGTTAGAAGTGCATAAGGCTGTGAAGCAACTTCACCATCGGGTCCAATGTAATATGGAGAATCATAAAGTGTAGGATGAACTTCGGATGAATCAACAAATCCTTCAATCTCAATAATTTTATTACTTTTAATTTTTACCTTATTTAAATCTTCCTGCTCAATTGTTACATATTTATCAGGTTCATATTCATAACCTTTAACAATATCCTGCTGTGTTAAAGATTTGCCGCACTTTTTGCATTTTTTATCATACCCGACACGACCATTATCCTCCCGGTGAAGCTGGTTGAAGCTTACAGTTTCCTTTGTGTCAATTGCGCTGTACAAACGTATGGGTATTGTTACAAGTGAGAACCTGATATGACCATTCCATATTGCTCTCATTATTTTTCCTCGATGGTTGTTATTAATAAAACTTATAACGGCTTGGAAAGATTACTATTTAAACTAAAAATATGCAACAATAATTTTAAATGCCTCTCATAAGTTCTTTTATTTTAAGAAAAATAGAATTGGATCTGTGATTAATTAACAGATTTTTTGAAATATGTTAAGAGGTCAACGAGTGAGTCAAACACCGGAACATTGCACTGCAGCAGTTTCTCTTTGCATTGATGACCATCTGCAATAAGAAAACAGTCTGCCCCTATTTCGGAGGCGACTTCATAGTCATGTACCGTATCCCCGATTAACAAAATATTTCCATTACCATTTCCTATCATCTTAATAAGATTTTTACCCTGCTCAACTTTACTTCCGGCATAAATATTATGGTGACCCATTATAAACCTGAAGTAAAATTCCAGATTAAAATGAGAAATGATTTCTATTAGAGTTTCATGAGGATAAGCCGAAAGCAATGACTGCTCAATATTTTTTTCTTTTAATAATTGTAATATATCTTTTGCTCCATTGTGAAGTCTGCATTCATTTTTTCTTCTCTCATACTCATTCATCCATTCAAGTCCTACTTCTTCAAAATTATATTGAGTAAAATCGAAACCTGCCTTTATGTAATAATTTTTTACAGGGAAAGTAAATATCTCTCTGTATTTATTGAGAGTGAGTTTGTTCAGATTTCTGTTGGCAAGAACATTATTAATGATGTCGCAGCAAAGTCCGGCATCATTAAGAAGCGTACCATTCCAGTCCCATATAATATGTTTGTAATTAAATTTCATACAATTTAAAAAAATTAAAAATATCTCCGCTTTTCAAAAATAAGTTGCTTTCAGGTAAGAGTAAATTTTATATATGAAATCAGGAAGTATTGAGATATTAATTTTTTTATGATGACAAATATTTTCTTTTATAATTTAAAAATTCTGATTTTGTGAATCTGAAAATCAATTGACAAACAAACCTGAATATATTATTTTTGGATTGACTCTGATAAAGGGTCTCCCCCATACCCTTTATCTTAAGGAGTTAAAGCCTGATAATCGCCCGATTATCGGGCTTTTTTATTTTTAAATAAATTGATCCCCGTATTCTTTAATAATTTCAAAAATTTTATCCCTTCTCTTGTGCTGTTATATTTTTTATGTTAGATTAAAAACCTAAATAACCGGATGGGGGGTAATTCATCCACTTATTTTCACTGGCTTATCTCCTTTTCCTTTCATTTAAAATAAACAGGAGGGTACAATGAAAATTGTAAGAATGCATCATCTGAAGAACAATTCGGGCGGAAAAACTGCTGCTTTTTTTGATATCCAGACCAAAGATGGAATCACTATTAAGGGATTCAAAATAGTAAATGGAGCAAATGGTTTGTTTGTTACCGCGCCGGATGAAAAAGGAAAAGATGGGAAATATTATGAAACTGTAATTCTGCCCAAGGAAATGAAAGACCAGGTTGATAAACTCGCCATTGAAGAATATAAAAAATCCACTTAATTCAAAACCTGAGATTGCTTCGCTTAATATTAATTCTGTAATTGCGAGCGAAGCAATCTATTATTATTGAAAACAAAATTTAAATATCAAACTCAAATCTCTTATCTTGTATTGCAAGTGCAATCAGCTTATCGAGTTTCCCTTCGATTTCAACAAGCACAAGCTGTTCTGAGTCATGAGTAATCACAAACATTTTTTTGAATAGCATTTCAGGTTCAGTGCTTATATAAACAATAGTCATTTCATCATCATTATAAGACTTAATAATATGCTTCCATCCTTTTGATAACATCTCTTTATTTATCTTATTAAAAATGTTATTCTTTTTATCAGACTTTTCTTCAATCATTGAATAAACACCAACCTGTACATTAGATACCTGTCGCATCAAATCATCAACAATTTCATCCTCCTGGCTGAAGTCAACTACCCAGCTTGCGAATGTAATCATAAAAGAACCGACTGATACTTCCACTTCTTTATGATATTCATTCCCGAATTTATTTATGATTCCTGTACTCATTTCTCTGAATGAACTATTAACACCAATGCATCCTGTTAAAAGAAACGACGCAGATAAAGAAATAATTAATAAAAACTTTTTCATAGCAGCCTCATTGTTTAGTTACTTTATCGAGGGAAGGAATATCAAACTTATCTCCAAGCTTCCTGATTTTATTAAGATCTATTGTACCAACAATGTTTACAAAAACTGCTTCACCACTCTTATCCAATGTTGTAACAACAAGTCCTTCAATATTTTTTTTGCTGCCTGTTGTTTTAATATAAACATTAACAACTTCCTCTCCGCCTTTTGTTCTTACAATTCTATCCCACTTTTGTGAAACAAGTTTTGTATCAACTTCATCAATTTTATTTCTTATATCGTTTTCATTTTTGTCGCTCACTTCAAATACATTAACTTTTACAAGGTCAAGACCATTAAGCATTGAAGATAGTTCGGGTTCATCTTCCTGGGTTACAGATGCAACAAGCTGAAGAATATTTGATTCAAGGAAAACTTCTGTTACACCATCCCCCTGCTCAAATACCGAAAGGTCGCCGAAATCAAAGTAACCGGGATGGTTTAAGTAATTACTCTGTGCAAATACATTGAATGCAAAAAGTGATATGAAAAGAATTAATACCTTAAACGATTTCATTTTAGCCTCCTGTTAATACATCATTTATTATTGATAAACTTTTATTTATTGGTTTTCCTATTCTTTGAGGGAAAACTTTATCCTGGATTAAATTTTCTGTCTTTTTGAAAACTTTATTTACAATAGCCAGAGTTTCCTTAACCTGCTCTTCTGCTATTTTAATTTCTTTTGTTGTATATATTTTTTCTTCATCAGATTCTTTTGTAAGAAGAAATACTGCCATTGCAGTTATAAGAAAAATTATAATGGCATAAGCAGGAGCCGGTATTAATTTGCCCGGGTTTATATTCTGAAGTTTTAATGATTCTTTAACATTACCCGGATATTTATCCGGTTTAATCTCTTTAACTACTTTTGCCGTGGCTCTGTATTCTTCAAAAATTTTTTTTGCATCAGGATTTTTTATTATTAAGAAATAAATTTTTATTCTGTCTATTATACCCGCATCTTTATATGCAGCAGATATAATTTTATTTATAGTCTTTTCATCTATTTTATATTTCATATTCTGCATAATCCTTAAGCTCCTCCTGTAGTTTTTTTCTTGCTCTCATAATGTATACTTTAACACTGTTAATCGGCATATCAAGAACATCACTTATCTCTTTGTATTTAAAACCTTCAATTTCATAAAGAACAAAAACACTCCTGAAATTTTCCGGCAGTTTGTTTATTGCTGATTTAACTTTTTCATTTGTTATTTTCTGTAAAGTTGAAACCTCGGGTTTATTCATTTTATTTTCATCTTCGATGCTGTCTTCAGAATCATCATTAATAAAAAATGAACGTTTGTTATGCAGTTGTTCCTTCCTTAAATAGTCGATGCAGAGATTATGAGTTGTTCTCATAATCCATGAACCGGCGGCAGAAATCTTAAACTTTCCAAGATTTTTCCATATTCTTATAAAAACTTCCTGCGTTATATCTTCAGCATCCATCTTGTTCTTAACCATATAAAGAGCATAACTGAAGATTTTATTCTTATACCGGTTAATTAGTACTTTATAACTATATTGTTCCAGCATCTGGATTAAGGACGCTCCCGATGAGTGAATTGTTACTAATATTCTTTTTATAAATGTGAGGATAAAAATTATTTATGATAAATGAGGTTTAAGTATGACAGGTGTAAATTAAATATGATGTGTGGAGCTTAAACAAAGCAGAGCAGAATTTTTACTGCCCTGCTGGTAAATTATAACATTGTTTGATAAGAGAATTCAAGGATTTTGGGTTTAACCAGTTTTTCAAAATCTTTATAATTCATTTTTATAAGTTCTGTATGAGTTCCTGCATTAAAGGCAATCTCTTCATCCTCTGTTAAACTTTTTGCAACATAAACATCTACACCATAAAGATTACCGAAGGGAGGCATTGCTCCGGGTTCACATCCGGGAAATTTATCAATAAATTCATGCTCATCTGCGAGTCTTACTCTTGCTGCTCCTGTTACTTCTTTTAGTAATTCAAAATCAATTTTGTAAGATGCAGGAAGAACCGCCATTACCATCCTTCCATCGATTTTTAGTATTACTGTTTTCGCTAACTCCTTTCCGGGAATGTGTGCTGCGGCAGCAATTTCCTGTGCCGTATAAGCAGAGGAATGTTTAATTGAAACATACTTTATGTTGTTCTTATCAAGAAAATCTTTTAATTGATTAGCCGGCATAAATCCTCCTTATTTATTCTAATCCTATCCTTTATCTAATATTTTCTGAAGTGAGAATTTTATGAGAAATATGAATGTCATACCTGCCTGATGAAGGAAAAATTTTTATATCTAAAGATGAAACTATAAAGTATTACCTTAGAGGAAAATAATCTGAAAGATTTAAATATCAAATTAAGACAGGAATAAATTTAATTGATGATTAACAGTTGTGTTAATAATCAAATATTAACTTACAGATTTCATGCTTTTTATTAAATCATCTTTCAGCTTCCATAACTTTTCAGATAAGGAAACATGATATTGATGCGGAAGAATTAATCTTTTAACACCTGTATCAAGACTTTCAATATCCTGCTCTCTTAATTTTCTTAATTCATCTATAGAGGGGAAATTATATACAAGCTTTCCATTAACAATAATATCAAAAAGTAAAGGTTCTGTTTTTGTAATATCTTCCTTTGTTAAAATTCTTTTCTTTGTGCGGTCAAGAGGATGCCTGAGAACAATAGTATTTTCTTTTAACGGATCTTCATCTGATAAAGCAATTAAATCAGCAGTAGCTTTCCCTGATTTATCATAAATTCTCCAGACTTTCTTGTCTCCCGGGTTAGGAATTTTTTCTATTGATTCTGAAATTTTTAATGCAGGTATCCATTCATCTTTTTCTTTAACTGCCACAAGTTTAAGAACTCCACCGAGTGAGCTGTCCCCAGCAGAAGTAATTAATTTAGTTCCAACTCCATAGATTAAGCGGTTAATAACTTTGTCGGCATCAAGATTATGTTTAGGTGCATCTTCTGTAATTTGCGTGATAATCTGCCATATATTCATTTCATCAAGTTCATTGGAAAGAACAATTCCCACATCTTCAAGTCCTGCATCATCAAGCATACGTGCAGCTCTCAAGCTTAAATATGCAAGGTCACCGGAATCTAATCTTATAGCAATTGGTTTATGACCTTTCTTCTTTAATTTCTGAAATACTTTTATTGCATTTGGTATTCCGCTTTCTAGAGTATTTATTGTATCAACAAGAAGCACACAATCATCAGGATATAAATCTGCAAAAGCCTGGAATGCTTCTTCTTCACTCATACCCATTGATAAAAAAAGCTGAACCATGCTGTGAGCATGAGTTCCTTTAGGCTGGTAACCAAGAACATGAGAAATTCCAACATTTGAAGTATAATCGGCACCGCCGATTAAAGCTGCGCGTACTCCTGCAATCGCACCTCTGTCCTGTGCTCTTCTTGCACCAAACTCTAAAAGCATTTGTCTTTTTCCCATCTCTTTAATTCTGCATGCTTTGGTAGCAACAAGAGTTTGAAAGTTAAGCTGGTTTAAAAGTGGTGTCTCCATAATCTGGCAGATTGCAATAGGTCCCTGTACAATTGTTAAAGGAAGATGTGGATGGACAGTTCTTCCTTCACCAATTGCTTTCAAAGAAATTTTGCTGAAGTTACCTTCTTTTTTTAAATAGTTAAGAAAATCGTCCTGAAAAAGAGGTTTGCCTGAAGCTGATTTTTGAGTTTTAAGTAATTCAATATCTTCATTAGTGAAACTTGTATTTTGCATCCAGTCAACAAACCATTCGAGTCCTGCATTTATACAATAACCGGCTTTATGAGAACCATAATCTGGATAATTTCTGAAGAAGTGGTCGAACTGAACAATTTTTTCATGTACGCCCATTTTAAAATAAAGCTGAGCCATTACAAGCTGGTACTGGTCAGTAAAAAGTATTCCTTCGGTAATACTTTGATTAAATTTCTTCAACAATTATCTCTCCTAAAACTTATTTTGTATAAATATACAATTTTTAACGGCAGCATATAAAACAAATCAAGTTTTTTAGATTAAGATTGACAATTGAAATAGTTTAATCTATTTTAAAATGCCCCCTATTGATGTGTCAGGTTCTCAGCACTAATAAAAAAAATAACTTATCATAAGGAGAAACCTATGAACTTCCAAGCAATGAATATTCAGCGCAAATTAATTTTAATTGCTGCTGGTGCAGGAGTAATTTCTGTTTTTCTTCCCTGGTTAACTGTGTCTGTTTTTGGTGAGAGTAATAGTATTAATGGGTTCAGGGGAACAGGTATTGTTGTTTTTCTGGGATTCATAGGTTCAGGATTAATTTCTTTAATTGGTAATCAGACAGAAAAACTTGATAAAACTATGTGGCTCGCTGTTCTAGTTACGGGTGCTCTTTCATTTATTTTCACTTTAATATCTTTCGGAAATTTATCTTCAGGTGGAGACATGGGATTGGGTTTAATAGAAGCCGGTTATGGAATTGGGATATGGATATCTTTATTTGCATCAGCAGGAGTTCTTGCATCGGCATGGCTTAATAAAAATCCTGATGATAATGTTGCAATGAGTATTGATAGTTTAAAGCAAAATATTGCATCGGTAACCCCGGCTGCAGAAACAAGTAAAATAGCTGAACTGGAAAAACTTATTGAAATGAAAAGTCAGGGGAAAATAACAGAGGAAGAATATCAGCAATTAAAATCAAAAATTATATAAACGATTAAGAATCCATAAAACGGGAGTTAATATGAATATTATTGACCGTGCAAAGAATATAATGTTTAATCCTAAACAGGAATGGGAGGTTATAAATGCTGAAACAACAACAACTCAGGCTCTCTATACACAATATGCATTAATTCTTGCTGCCATCCCCCCTGTTGCAGGATTCTTAGGATTTATGATTTTTGGATATCCATGGTTAATGGGGACTCTCAATCTCCCGGTTGGTATATTTTTAACGTGGGCTATTTTAACTTACATTCAGGCAATTTTAAGTGTAATAATAATTTCTTTTATTATTGATGCACTTGCTCCTTCATTCGGATCCACAAAAAATATGACTGCCTCAACAAAGGTTGCAGTTTATTCTTTCACTCCTGCATGGGTTGCCGGTATTTTTCATATTATACCTGCTTTAAGTTTTATAGTTATACTCGCAAGCATATATGGATTAGTTTTAATGTTTTGGGGGCTTCAGAGAGTAAAAAATGTTCCGCAGGATAAAATAGTTGCTTACTTTGTCGTAATAATAATTGCTTCAATTGTTGTAAGTGTAATACTTGGCATGATTGTAACAAGCATTGCATTTGGAAGTTACATGGTTAATACCAGCTTCTAATTATTATGTAAAAAAAACTGCACTTTGGTTTTTTCATTCTGTGTCATTATAAAGATACTTGCTTCTCTTTTTATAGTTATAATCAATCGTCATTATTATCTGATAATCCTTAACTAACATAACAAAATAATAAATTACAGGAGAGGGTATGATATCATTTATTACCAGGCTCTGGTTCTTTATTGTAATCTCTTCATCATTATTATTCAGCCAACCTTTCTGGGAAGGGGGAGAAGGACCGTATGGGGGAACTCTTCTCGATTTTGCATTTAATTCACAGGATCATATTTATGGGGCTGGTTACTACGGAATTTTTAAATCAACTAACAACGGACAAAAATGGGAAGCCATTAATTCAGAGTTTCTCTCATTGTTTAACCAGATTAACAATATTGTAATCGATCAGTTAAACAATATATACATTGCAACTTACCAGGGTATCTATAAATCTACTGATGATGGAGCAACCTGGGCTGCAGTGAATAATGGTTTAATCAATGTTTTTATTACTATAATTGATATAAATTCTTCCGGAGTTTTATTCGCTGCAGATTTTTCAAATATTTACAGATCAGAAGATGGAGGAGCAAACTGGGTTCCGGTAAATAATGGTTTACCTCCGAATACAACAGTTTGGGATTTTGCATTTGATCCTGTTACTAATGAAATTTTTGCCGGTACTCCTTCAGGAGTCTTTTCATCCACAGATAATGGTGATAACTGGACTGACATTACCAGTAACCTGCCTTCAAGTGTTACTGTTACCTGTCTCGCCTTATCTCCAACAGGTGATTATTCAGGAGATGATTATATTTATGCGGGAACAAGTGAGGGAGTGTACAGATACAGCAGAACTCTTAACACATGGCTGCATCTTGCAACAGGTTTAGGTGTTTTATACATATATTCTCTTGCAGTTAGTCAGCAGGGAGATATTTTTGCCGGAACCGCAACGGGTGTATTCAGGCACCTTGCAAATGCATCCGAGTGGACACAATTAACAATGCCTTTAATCTTCTCCTATATTAATACTCTCGTCTTTACATCGCTTGGTTACTTAATTGCATCGGAAGACTGGGGAGGCCCTCTGCTTTCAATGGATAATGGCAATAACTGGACAAGAATTATAACAGGATTAACTGCTTACGGAATAATTTCTTTCTATTATGCACATCAGCTTTCTAAATTTTTTATGGGCTCCGATGCCGGCTTTTTTAAAGGTTTAAAGGCATTAACAGGATGGCAATTAATGTATCCTGCCGGTAATCCTTTCTTTTTTGCAGCAGCAACTGTTTATTCTTTAGGTTATTTATTTGTCGGCACTTTTTCTTCGGGTATTTACAGATCATCAGATGAAGGAGCTACCTGGCAGCAGATAAATAATGGTCTGACCAGCTTACTTATAACAGCACTGGTTGTTAACTCACTTGGTCACTTATATGCTTCTACTCAGGGAGGAGGAGTTTTCTTTTCTGACAATAATGGTGATAGCTGGTCGCCTTTAAATACAGGCTTGAGCAGTTTATTTATTACCTGTCTTGCCCTTTCTCATTTAGGAGTATTGTATGCAGGCACAATCAATGATGGAATATATAAGTATAACAACAATACATCGCAATGGGAACATCTTACACTAAGTGGTTTAGTTTCATTATATGTTGTGGCTATGACAATTAATTTAGCGGGGGATATTTTTGCTGTTACAGGAAATAATGAGCTTTATCTGCTGCAATCAAATGCTGCAGCCTGGGTGGCTTTGAGTATTGCTGCTACATATATTCATGATATAATTTTAAGAAGAACTGGTTCAAGGGGAGTTACCGAAGAGATTTTTGTGGCGGATATCTCCGGTGTTTATTCTTCAACGGATAATGGAAGTACATGGGAACTAAAGAATACAGGATTAAGCCCGGGACTTTCAACTTCAAAATTTGCTGCCGACTCCAGCGGTGGTATTTATTTAGCTGCCGGAGGCAGAGGTGCATTCCGGGGCGGCGGCGGTCCTAACATTATTAAAATTACCGATGATGAATTACCTGTTGATTTTGCACTTTATCAGAATTATCCAAATCCATTTAATCCTTCAACAGCAATTAAATTTTCTCTTTCGGGAAATTCTTTTGTAAAACTGGAAGTTTTTAATTCACTGGGAGAAAAAGTAGAAACACTTGTTTCTGAAAATCTTTCACCGGGCTCTTATGAATATGAATATAAGGCAGGTGAGCTTTCGGGAGGAGTATATTTCTACCGCATTTCTGCAGATAATTTTACACAAACTAAGAAGTTTATGCTGCTGAAATAGCTGGTTGCCTATTTGTGAATAATTATTAAAAAATTTTGGCTTTAGTCAGATAGCTTAATCTTTTCTCTGGCTAAAGCCATTTTTTATTTTTTTTCTCTCCTTCTAATTTGTAAGTCCTATATTTATCAGGTGGAAAATTCTTTACTGTTTATTTATTGCCTGTCTTTTGTAACTTTGTGAAAAATTAATGAATTAATTCTATTTCTATGAAAAAATTATTTCTCCTTTTAATCTTAATTTCAACTTTAACAACTAATGCACAAATCCCTTCTACATTGGGAGAAATAAGCAGCAGTTTTACTTTAGATTATACTCAGACATCAGGAAGAATGATTGGTTCATGGCTGGGAAGACAGAATATGCCTCACCCAAGATATTATGGCGGTTCTGCTGCTTTTACACAGGGAGATACAACCTGGCTTTATATTTTTGGCGGCGATACATCAGGTTATGGAGATAGTGTTCAAACTGCTTTAAGGTATAACTTAATTTCAAATACCTGGGAATATATTGATTCACTTCCGGAACCTATGAGGAATAATGCTGCTGCACAACTTGGTAATAAACTTTATACAATGGGAGGATTTGCCGGTCCTAATCCTGATTCTGCATTAAAAACTTTTTTAGCTTATGATATAAATACAAAATCATGGCAGTACCTTCCTGACCTGCCTGAGGGAATTATTTTTCATAGGGCTTTTGGTTACCAGGATTCTCTGATTTACATATTAGGCGGTGTAACTTACGATTCTATTTATTACCGGAATAATGTTTTGGTGTATAATATAAATTCACAGACTTTCAGGAATGCTTTACCATTACCTGAACCAAGAGCAAACTTTGCTTTGGTTGTTAAAGGTAATACATTCTATATTGCCGGAGGTTTTTATGATAATGACAGTATCTCTAATAAAACTATAATAGGAACAATTAATCCTTTAAATCATTCATCTATTACTTATTCTGTTTTAACAGATTCTGCTTCACTTTATCCTCTGCCAGTGCATGCCAATTACGGTTATCCTTATGGTCCGGATAAAATTAATTTTTTTGGAGGAAGCAGAACAAGATATTTTAACCCGGTAAATAATTCTTATGTATTAAATCTTCCTCAAAATATTTTTAGTGTTGATTCAATTGCTGAAGTCCCTTTTAGTTTAATGGCTTTTCATTCAGGCTATGTATACACACCTAAACCGGGCGGGACAGATTCGGTGCTTAAAGTTGTGGTGGCAGGTGGTGTTCAGCAGGGAATGATAATGAGCTCAGGTACGTGGGTTTATACAGACAGCAATACTGTAACAAACATTATTTCCGAAAATAATTTGCCTGAAGGATTTTCTCTTGAACAGAATTTTCCCAACCCTTTTAATCCATCAACAACCATAAGATTTTCTATACCTGAAAATTCTTTTGTTAAACTTGAGGTATTTAATATTAATGGGGAGAAGATATCTACACTTGTTTCTCAATTTTTGCCTGCAGGGAATTATGCTTATCAATTCAATGTATCTGAATTGAAAAGAAGTATTTCAAGCGGAACATATTTTTACAGATTAATTGCGGGAGAATTTTCCGAAACAAAGAAGTTTCTCTTGTTGAAGTAAACTGTTCTTCCCTTTTTTCGTAAATTTATTCCTCTCAAAGATGAAAACAGGTGTGGATAAAAATTCCTTACTCAAATATTTAATAATACTTCTTTTCTCTTCCATTAATTTATTCTGCAGTAAATCAGAATCTGAAGAAAAATTCTCCGGCACAACCGAGTTAAGTTCTGTCTGGTACAGGCAGTCGCAGCTTGAACTTGGAAACAGAATAAAAATGTATTCTCCATCTTACGGAATTGCTGTATCAAGAGGGAGAGGCGATATACCGGGAGAAGCATTTGTTTTTAAAAACGGGAAATGGAATTCTTTTCATTCATTTCCTTATTCAGACTTTCCTTTAATCGAACAATATGATTCATCAACTATTTGGGTTGTAAATCATCTTGTTCACTCAGGTGATTACAAACCAATTCTTACTGAATTTAAGAATCATAGAAGCAGGGAAATACCACTGCCCAAAATTATGTGGGATGAAATTGATTATTCAATGTGGAAATCTCTTGATATTCTCCCGGATGGTACAGCTTGGATGGCTGGACAGCAGGGCAATATAATTTATTATGATGGAAAGAAATGGAATGTAGTTGAAAGCCCCGTTAAGAAAGACAGCCTGCCTAATCTTCTCGCCGGCGATATAAATGATATTTTTATGTTGAAAGAAAATTCAGGTTGGGGTGTTGGCAAAGATGGTTTGATAATTAAATACAATGGTGAACGATGGGAAAAAATTAATTCACCTGTCAATGTTAATCTTGAAAAAATCTGGATGTGCAATGAAAACCTTGGCTGGGCTGTAGGACAGAGAGGGACAATAATCCGCTTTAACGGAAGTGCATGGATAAAAGAAAAAACTGAAACCGCACAGCAATTATTTTCGGTTAAAGGTATTGATTCAAATTTTGTAATTGTTGTCGGTGCTAATTCTACTCTTCTTTTTTACAATGGAAAAGAATGGCTGAAAGATTTATCAGTAAAAAATATTGATGATAATTTTTATGATGTTGATGTTGTGATTGATTCTTCATCCACCCCAATGATATGGATTACCGGGGGAACAGGAATCTATACAAATTCAAAGTCCATAGGTTTTTCATTTACCGATTATACAAGCCAGTCTTCACTAAGAAGAAACGGAAAGGGAGGAATCTTTTTCAATAAAGATGATGATGATTATCCTGAACTTATGGTTTTAAACGAAGAAGGTCCTTCATTCTTTTATAAAAATGATAACGAGAAATTTTCTGAATATACTTTTTCAAATCCTTTAAATGATATATTCGGAACAGCAGCAGGTGATTTAAATAATGATGGATATACTGACATTCTGCAAATACTTGGTGAAAAAGATTTCCGGTTATACCTCGGTTCAAAAACAGGGTTTATAGATTTTACAGAAAAATCCGGTTTGGATTTTTCAGAAGTGGAGTCTTTTGCAGTTATCTCCGCACACTTTGCAGATTTTGATAATGATGGTAATGCCGATATTTATATTTCAAATTATGAGAGGGACCATCTTATTTTTAAAAACGATGGTGCAGCGCAGTTCATAAAAATTCTTCCCGAAGGTTTAAATAATTTTAAGGGACACCGTACTTTCGGAGTTACTCTAAGCGATTTTAATAATGACGGACTTACCGATGTTTTCATTCCATTTCAAACTCCTTTAAAGCAGGAGCGCTACAGGCTTTATTTAAACAAAGGCAATTTTAAATTTGAACAGAAGATTGATGAAGCTTTCTTAACTGAAAATCAAACTTCGGTTTTAACTTACGTCAGCGTTGCACAGGATTTTAACAATGATGGTTTGACTGATATTCTTGTTTATAATCAGAAGACACATCCTTATTTACTGCTGAACAAAGGAGATGCTGAGTTTAAAGATATTTCTCTTTATGCGGGATTTGTCGAAACAATTTCACACCCTGAACCTTTCAACGGAATTGTAAATACAGCAGATGTAAACAATGATGGCTATACCGATATTTTTATCAGCTCAAGATTATTTCTGAATAATGAAAGAACAAAATTCAGAGATGTAAGTGAACAGACAGGAATTAATTTTACAGGTAATCCTTCATTTGCCGACTTTGATGCCGACGGTGATGTTGACATTTTTATCGGGAGTTCGAGAGTATCGCAGGGTAAAGGGGACAGGGCAATTCTCTACAGAAATAATCTAAACAACAAAAATTTTATAAAAGTAAAAGCCGAAGGAGATAAAAGTAACAGAAGCGCTGTAGGGGCAAAAGTATTTTTAATCTGTAAAGATTCAACAGGTAATGAAGTGATGCGGCAGTTAAGAGAAATTAGTAACGGCTCATCACCAATGATTCAGCAGAATATTTCTGAATTACATTTCGGTACTCCTTTAAATTTTACTTATGATGTTGAAGTTGTATTCCCTTCAGGAATAAGAAAAGTGGAAAAGAATGTTAAGCCGGGTTCATTAATTACTGTTTATGAATCATCATTTATTCCTGCTTCATTAAATCATATTAAAAAATCTTTTATAAGAACTGCATTATTAATGAATCCTTCTGTAGAATTATTAAAACTTGTTTTCTTTATAATCATTTTATCTTTGATGATTATTGCAGGCATTAAAGCTGGTGCAGGAGCTTTGGTAAAGAAATTTTACTTTTATACCGGCTTAATTATCATTTATCTTTTGCTTGTTCACATTACAATTCTTGAACAGGAGATAATTGCGAACTCAGTTCCTGTTTTATTTACATGTGTAATTGGCTGGGTATCTGTTTTTACAGCCAGGTATATTATTGAAAAAAGGAATGCAAAATATATTTCACATTTCAGACTAGAAGAAGTAATAGGTGAAGGGGGAATGGGAAAAGTTTTTTATGCTGAAGATACTTCAGCAAAAAGAAAAGTAGCTCTTAAAGTTATTAATCCTCTGTTAATGAAAGACCCGGCAAACAGAAAAAGATTTACAACTGAAGGCAAAACACTTCTTTCACTTAACCATCCTAATATTGTGAAAGTATATGAAACCGGTGAAGCAGAAAATACAGGTTTTATTGCAATGGAATATTTGCCGAATGGTACACTTAAAGATTTTATTCAAAAAGAATATCCTGTTGATTTAAATAAAATAAAAAAATTCTCTTTGCAGATATGTGAAGGGATAAAAGAAATACACAATAACGGAATAATTCACAGAGATCTTAAAACAAATAACATAATGCTTGATGAATCTGAAAACATACGCATTATGGATTTTGGTCTTTCAAAATCATCTCTGGTAAGTACTATGACAAGTCTTGGTTCAGTTTTAGGTACACTTGGTTATGTTGCCCCTGAGCAGGTTACAAATTCACAGGTTGATTTAAGAGCAGATATATTTTCTTTCGGAGTTATTCTTTATGAACTATGCACTAACCAGCTTCCGTTCAAAGGAGAAAATGAAATTGCATTAATTCATTCATTGTTTAATACAATACCGCAGGTACCATCATCAATAAATAAAAATATTCCCTCATTCATTGATGATGTTGTTGAGAAATGTTTAAAGAAAGAACCTGATAGAAGATTTAAATGTACTGATGAGATAATTACTATTTTTAAGAATAATTAGTTCATCAAAACTATGGTGCCCACTTCTTAAGAAATGCCATCATTTTTTCTTTACTGTATCCTTTATTCTCTTCAAGTTCACCGGTGTTTTGTGAATGGAGTAATTCGCCATTCTTATCTAAAACAAAAAAATGAGGGTAGCCCGGTATTTTAGGATAGTTGGAAAGGAACTCCTCATTCTTATTTTCTTTACTGAAATTAATTTTTAAAACAATAAAATTATCATTAAGAAAATTATTTATCTCTTCATTACTTTTAATAAAGTGGTCAATACGATGGCACCATATACACCAGTCGCCTCCCACATCAAGAATAATTCTCTTATTTGTTTTTGTTGCCTCAGCTACTGCAGCTTTTAAATCTTCCGCAGGATTCCTGGATGGATCAAATTCTGTTACAGGTTCATATCCTGTTTTTGATTGTGCAAAAGTAATTGCGGTAAAAAGCAGCAATATTGAGATAAACTTAAACATAATTTCTTCTTTCATTTTTAGACTAATTAAAACTATTTGTTGCAGATAATCAACATCTGAAAAAATCATTGATTTTAAAGAACTAATTTTATAACAGCAAAACCGCCTATCAATAAAACAGTAAATGCAATTGCAAGCAGATTAAAATATTTATCAATAAAAGATTTTATTTGAGGACCGAATTTCCAGATTAAAAATGCAACAAGAAAAAATCTTGCACCGCGGCTTACAAAAGATGCAATAATAAACATAGGCATATTAATATTAAATGCTCCCGATGATATTGTAATTAACTTGTAAGGAATAGGAGTAAAACCTGCTGTAAAAATTATCCAGAAATCATGCTCTTTATACATCTCCTGAACATTGTAAAAAGCTTCTACGGTAAAACCGGGAACATTTGCAAAAAAGAAATTTGCTATTCCTGTAAATTCGCCTGAAGGTGTCCACCACAGGAAATGCCCAATAACATAACCAAGTAATGCACCTGCAACAGAAGCGATTGTACAGGCGGCTGCATATTTAAAAGCTTTGGCAGTAGCCCCAAGAATAAGTGCTATTAAAAGCGGGTCAGGCGGAATCGGGAAAAAAGATGATTCGGCAAAAGCAAGGAGAAAAAGAGCGATACCCCCGTATGGTGTTTCAGCCCAGTGAAGCACCCAATCATAAAGTCTGCGTAATATTTTCATTCACAATGTTGTTTATTAGTAAAGGGCAAACATAGTAAATATTTCAGAAAAAATATTGAGGATTAAGACAACGGCACTGCAAAAGTAGCAGCATTATCTGTGGAGAATTCACTTAAAGCTTTATTACCATTACTGGAATGTCTGCCCGATTATGGTAAGACATTATAAAAATTATCTTCTCTGCTTCAAACAATATTTAATGAAATTGAGAGAGAGTTTCCCGATTATTCTAAATTTAAAAAGACCGGGACTTGACGACTGAAGATAGAATGGTGTTTAAACAACAAAAACTTTTGCTACATCAACAATTAGTGAGGGTTGATTTATTAATGCTGTAGTAAATACTTTTCCAAGAGTTCTTTTTTCAAATGGTATCTTGTTTATTGCATGTGCAATATTATTAAACTTTTCATCCGAAAAATTATAGATACCATTTTTAATCCTGTCGAATATTTCATGACGTTTTCCTAATCTGTCATGCCATGCTTTATCATAAGTTAAAATATGATCTGGCTTATTCATTTTAACAGATTCAGCAGCAATTCTGCCTGCAATACTTCCGCCAATCATTCCCGAAGCAATACCACCACCGCTTAATGGATTAACCTGTCTTGCTGCATCTCCTGTTAACATTATTCCCGGCGCTGAAATTTTATCGAGAGTTATGCTGCAGGGAACACCTCCTGCAATTGAAGTTAAGATTGGTGCAGAAGGATAATACTTTTCCATGAAATTATTCAGAAAAGATAGAGCAGATTTTTTTTTACCAATTAATCCGCTTACACCTAAACCAATATTGGCTTTATTATTTCCTTTTGGAAAAATCCAGAAATAACCCTGTGGCGCATACTCCTGCCCGAAATAAAAATATAATGTATTCTGATCCACGGGAATATTTGCAGCAGTAACCTGTACTGCACTTTCCATATCGCGGAAATCAATATGAGTTTTTAATCCTGCCCAGCGTCCTACTCTCGATTCAACACCATCAGCCGCAATAACTACTTTAGCCCTTACTTCTTTCTGTTCACCACGATATTCATATTTAACTCCTGCTACTTTGCCGTTTTCAAAAAGTAATCCGTTCACATAAGCTCTTGTTAAAATTTCAGCTCCGGCATTTGCTGCAGTGCGTGCGAGTTCATAATCAAAAATTCTTCTCTCAAGCACATAGCCTGCTTCCCCAAAATCAAGTACAACCTCGGTACTATCGGGTGCATTGAAAGAGAATTTACTTATTGTTGCAGCAATCCACTTTGGATCGGGTTCTATAAATTCTTCAACACCTGCTTTGCTTATCGCTTCTCCGCATCTAACAGGATAACCAACATCCCTGTCCTTCTCAAGCATTAAAACCGATACACCATGTTCGGCAGCAAATCTTGCAGCAATACTTCCGGCAGGACCGGCACCGACTACTATTATGTCATACTCTGGTTTCATAAAAAGTCAAAAATCAAAAGTCAAAATTCAAAAAAATTATTTTAAAACACCTTCTTTATTAAATTTAATTACTTCTATAGGGCATGACCACACACACTTTGCACAACTAGTGCAGCGCGGATCAATTATAAATATTTCTGCTTCTTTTAATTCAATTGCATCTTCAGGGCAAACACCCACACAGCATCCGCAGAAATCACATTTATCCGGAAGGATATCAATCATAAGTTTTCCGTTTTTAGCTTCCCGGTATATACTCATTATCTCATAAGATTTCTTTTTGAAATGAAAAGTTAATTAAACCGGGCGGCAATAAAAAGCAGGTAATGCGGGATTATTTCTGAAGATGATTAAGTTTTTCAAGCCTGTATAATATTCTTAATAAATGTAAATCTTCATAAGAAACTTTTTGGTCAAACTTATCAAAAATATTTTTTAATGTTACAGTTCCTTCATTATCAAATTCTTCAAAGACCTTTTCTTTAGTCAGATTATCGACTGATAATTTTTCAACCAGTCCTTCCCTCCTTATTTTATTTCCTTCATTAACAAATTTGGATAAATTGCTTATAACTGTCTGTTCTTTAATCTGATATTCTTCAGCAAGTTCTTTAATTGAACTTCCATCATTAAATGATTCACCAATTAAAACATGTTTTGGTTTATCAGGTTTAATTCTTCTTTCTCTTCTTTGATTTTTATGATGGGCAGGATTAATATTTTTTCTCTGGCAGTAACTTTTAATTATCGAAAGAAAAATACCTCCATAATTTTCAAGCTTTCTTATTCCTATTCCGCTTATTTCCAAAAGAGAAGATTCGGTAACAGGATAAGTGATACACATTTCAATTAATGTTTTATCTGAAAAGATAACATAAGGTGGAACATTATATTCATCAGCAAGCTCTTTTCTTTTCTTCCGGAGAAGTTCAAAAAGATTTTTATCATACGCCTGTTCTTCTTTTAAATTTGCAGAGACAGGCACAGGCTCTTTAATTATTCCATAAACTTTTTCATTATTAAAAAGTACATTGGCAGCTTTATCAGATAATTTTAAACTGCCGAATTCAATATTTCTTTCCAGCAATTCTTTTTTAATAAACTGATGTGCGAGTGTCTGCCATTGTTTTTTACCATATTCTTTCCCGATTCCGTAAACAGATAAATTATGATGACCGTTATTTATTATTCTTTGATCATCACTGCCAAGAAGAACATCAATTATATAATTCACACCAAAGATCTCACCTGTTCTTTTAACAGCAGAAAGAAACTTCTGAGCAGGAATTGTTATATCAGTTAGCTCTTTAATATCTTTCAAACAATTATCACACATCCCGCAGTTTTCTTCTTCATAACTTTCGCCAAAATATGTTATTAAAGTTTTTCTTCGGCATAATTCCGATTCAGCAAATTTAACCATTGCATCAAGATGAATTTTTGCTGAAAGCCTTTCGGTTTCATCTTCTTTCTGATCGATGAAATAATTTATTTTAGAGATATCGCTGTAGCTGTAAAGAAGAAGGCAATCTGCTTTAACACCATCGCGCCCCGATCTTCCGATTTCCTGGTAATATGACTCAATGTTTTTAGGAAGATCATGATGAAGTATAAATCTTACATTTGATTTATTAATCCCCATTCCGAAAGCAATAGTTGCAACAATTATCTGAACTTCATCTTTTATAAAAAGATCCTGGTTGATATTTCTTTCTTTATCAGATAAACCTGCATGATAAGGTTTGACAGAAAAGCCCTCAAGTGAAAGATCCTCAGCGAGATTATCAACCTGTTTCCGTGAAAAACAATATATGATTCCCGATTGATCTTTATGTTCATTTAAGAAATCGAGTGTCTGTTTGTAAGCATTTCTTTTGGGTATAACCTGAAGGAAAAGATTTTTCCTGTTAAAACTTGCAATAAACTTTTCTGCATTTTTCATCTTCAGATTTGTGATAATATCATCCTGAACTTTTGGTGTAGCAGTTGCGGTTAAAGCAAGACATACAGCTTCAGGAAATTTTTTTCTGAAATTGCCGAGCAGTCTGTAATCTTTTCTGAAATCATGTCCCCATTCAGAAATACAATGTGCTTCATCAACTGTAAGGCAATCGACTTTAACATTAGAGAGCAGATTTGTTATATCATTTTTAACAAGTGATTCGGGTGCAAGGTAAAGAAGTTTTGCAGAATTATTTTCAACATCTTTAAAATTTTGTTTATAATCTTCCGGTGAGAGAGAACTATTTAGCAGTGCAGTTTTAACCCCAAGCTGTCTTAGCTGTTCAACCTGGTCTTTCATTAACGAAATTAAAGGAGAGATAACAACTGTTAATCCTTCAAACAATAAAGCAGGAACCTGGTAGCAGATTGATTTTCCTCCGCCAGTAGGCATCACAACAAGTGAATCTTTTTTATTCAGCACATTGGAGATAATCTGCTGCTGGAGTGGTCTGAATGAATCATAACCAAAAACATTTTTTAATACTTGTGAAGGATTCATTTAAAAAAGTTTTTATAAGTGGCGGAAAAATCAGATTACTTCTTCGCTGCTGAGTTCTTTTGCAATTAGATTTTTTTCTTTCTCAAGCTGAAGATTTTCCCTCATTAAATTCAGCTTCTCATCTTCATTTGCAGAAGCTTCAATCTTTTTGTGGTTTGCTAAAATCATTCTGTCATACTGCTGAATCTTGAATTTTTTCAGAGTATCCTTAGCATATTTCATAAGTATCTGTTTTTCATTTTCAGCCGGAAAGATATCATCCCATATTTTGCTTATCCCATATTTTTCAAAAGTAATTTCTCTAAGATAAGTTTCCGAAACTTCATTACCAAGTTTATCAAGCAGTGCACCTGCAATAATATCTTCACCTTCAATATAAGCTTCATTAACAAGATTAAAAAGCTCAGCATTTACCGGAAGGATAAAATCAGTTGCTTGAACATGATTCAATATTAAACCAATAACATCACGGTTTCCTTCAAATAGAAGTTTAATTATCTCTTTTTCAATTTTTATTTCAGTGCTGCTAATTTTTGTACCGGAAGATGAAGTAATCAGTTTATCAGTAATATTCGCATTTGAAGGAATCTTAACAGGTTGAGTAACCGGTTTTGTTTTTTTTAGAATTTTCTGAAGCTCATCTTCAATAAGAATTTCACGAAGATTAAATTTCTTTGCAATTGATTTTATAAGAAGATTTCTTTTTAACTCATCATTTATTAATGCAGCCGATTTAACAAGTTCACGGATTGCTTCAGCCATCTTTGCAGGCTCGCTGAACATTCCCAGCTTTTCAAAATATTGTGATTGATATTCAAGAAAATTATTTGCATAAGAAATTATCTCTTCAAATTTTTCTTTACCATAATTATTTATATAAGAATCCGGATCTTCACCTGAAGGAAGTTCAGCAATTTTAACTTCAAAATCTTTTTTAAGCAGAAGCTCAATACTTCTCATCGAAGCTTTTATTCCTGCAGTATCCGCATCAAAAAGAAGAACAGCATTTTTTGTATAACGTGAAAGAAGTGTTACCTGTTCTTCTGTTAATGCAGTTCCTGAAACAGCAACAACATTTTTAATTCCTCCCTGGTACAGGGAGATGAGATCCATATATCCTTCAACTATAATTGCTTTATCTGATTTTCTTATTTCATCCTTTGCGAAGGAAAGTCCGTAGAGAATTCTGCCTTTAATATAAATTGATGATTCGGGTGAGTTTAAATATTTGGCGGCTTTTTCATTCGGGTCGAGTATTCTTCCTGCAAATGCAACTACTCTTCCGTTAGGAGAGAAGATTGGAAATATTAATCTGCCTGCAAATTTATCATAAAATCTTCCGTCATTATTTTTACCAAGAAGTCCCAACTGGGCAAGTTTATTTAAATTTAATTTTTGTGTCTTAGCATAATTAAGAAAATTCTCCCAGCCTTTGAAAGCATAACCCAAACCAAATGAAGTTATAGTTTGAGGTTTAATTTTTCTTTCTTTAAGATATTTTCTTACATACTCACTCTCATCATTCTGGCTCATCAGATTATTATGGAAATACTTTGCCGCTTCAGTATTAAGGTCATAAAGAATTTCCTGTTCACTCTGTCTTTCATCACCGGGATAGGTTTCATATTCAATATCAATCCCTAACTGCTTAGCTAATTCCTGAACAGCCTCAACAAATGATATCTTCAGGTAATCCATTAAGAATTTAAAAACATTACCGCCGGCATGACAGCCGAAACAATGGTAAATTTGTTTTTCTTCGCTAACTGTAAAAGAAGGGGTTTTCTCAGAATGAAAAGGGCATAAACCGAGGTAATTTCTTCCTCTTTTTCTTAACTGAACATACCCGGAAATTACATCTACAATGCTTGCAGCCGACCTAATCTCTTCAATTTTGCTTTCTGGTATTCGCATAGTTTTTGCTTATATAATTAAAATCCCTTCCTTTCAGTTAAGGCAGAGAGGAACGGAAATTTAATAAAAAAATGATGAGCATCGAAAAGAAATAATAAATTAAATGGTTTAGCAAATTGAAACTCAAAAAATTTACACTTTACCTCTCAATTTTTCTTCTCCTGATTGTAACGGCTTTTACATTCAGAACACAGTTTTATAAAGTTTCTTCGGGGAAAAAATTAATTACCCAGTATCAGCGTGAACTTGATGCAATTGGTCAGGCTGCTCTTAAAAGCTCTGATTTACCAATCTCAGCAATTTTAATTCATAATTTTGAAATAATCGGCAGAGGACATAATACAGTAGTAAGAGATAAATTAGCAGGCGGACATGCAATTATAAATGCTATCTCCGATGCAATACAAAATGTTGGGTTGGAAACCTTTAACAATCTCAGCCGCGATTCGATGAAAATAGTTACTACTTATGAGCCTTGTGAAATGTGCAAAGGTGCATTAATTGAATACAAGATTAAATCTATTGAATTCCTGAAGCCAAAGCCTTTAACATACTGGCTTGAAAACCAGTATAATGACCTTGGATATGAGTTATCCAAGAAAAAGCTTGAAGGTTCATCGTTGCAGGATTCTCTTTTCAGGCTTCTCCCTTCAAACGTTAAAGCAGCAATTGATATTTAAATAGCAATTATTATTACTTTAATACCATTACTGCATTTAGTATATTTCTCTCCCTGAGTAAAAAGGAATCAGGCTTTCTTTTTAATTCCTGTTTAAGAATTTTATGATAGACAATAGTTGATTTATGTTTGAGACAATTTCAAAATTTAAAGCTTACTGCAACAGCCTCACAAAATACTCCCGTTACAAAACAAGGGAAGTTAAAATTGGAAATATTCCTTTGGGTGGAGATAATCCAATCCGTATTCAATCGATGGCCATTACCGATACGATGGATACAATTGCTACCGTTGAACAAACAATAAGAATGGTTGAATCAGGTTGCGATTATGTAAGAATAACTGCGCCAAGCAAACTCGAAGCTCAGAATCTTAAAAATATAAAAGATGAATTAAGAAAGAGAGGGTATGAAGTACCTTTAATTGCTGATATTCATTTTACTCCCAATGCTGCCGAGATTGCAGCAAGGATTGTAGAGAAGGTAAGAGTAAATCCCGGTAATTATGCCGACAGAAAAAGATTTGAAGTTATTGATTACACAGATGATAAATATGAAGCTGAGCTTGAAAGAATAAGAAATAAATTTACTCCTCTTGTTAAAATCTGTAAAGAATATGGTACTGCAATGAGAATCGGTACAAACCATGGTTCTCTTTCAGATAGAATTATGAGCAGATATGGAGATACACCCCTTGGTATGGTAGAATCAGCATTGGAGTTTGTGAGAATATGTGAAGACAATAATTATTATGATATTGTTTTATCGATGAAGGCAAGCAACCCTCAGGTAATGGTTCAGGCATACAGACTTCTTGTCCAAAAGATGAAAGAAGAAGGAATGAATTATCCTCTTCATCTTGGTGTAACAGAAGCAGGCGGTGGTGAGGATGGAAGAATAAAATCTGCTGTCGGTATAGGTGCTTTATTAGAAGATGGTTTGGGAGATACAATCAGAGTTTCATTGACTGAAGACCCCGAGTTTGAAGCTCCTGTAGCAATTATGCTTGCCGACAGATATATAGGGAGAGAAAATCATAAACCAATAAAAGAAATTAATGAACCACCCTTCAACCCATTTGCTTATGAGAAAAGATTAACTGTTGAAACTGCAGGAATTGGCGGCAGCAATGTGGCAAGAGTTGTTGCAGATTTTAGTGAAAAAAAAATATCTTCTCCAAAAGACTTTGAAGATATAGGATATTTTTATGATGCTGAAACAGATAAATGGAATATGACTGATTCAGCTCCGGATTTTCTTTACCTTGGAGATAATGAAATTCCTTTTGAAGTACCTAATGGTTTGAGAGCAGTTTATAATTTTCAGGTATGGAAAAATCTTAAAGAAAAAAAATCTTCCATTCCATTAATTTCTTCTTCAGATTATCTGAATACAGAATTAGATAGAGATATAGTAAAATTCATTTCTGCAGATTTAAATTCTCTTTCAATTGAATTCCTTACAAAACTAAAAAATGATGCCAATATCATTGTTGTTTTAAATACAGATAATGAACATGGAATGGCCGAGCAGAGAAGAGCATTTTTTGAATTGGTGAATAATGAAATTAACCATCCTGTAATTATTAAAAGAACTTATGAAAATTTAACAGGCGACCAGTTTCGTTTATTTTCATCAACTGATTTTGGCGCTCTGTTGATTGACGGATTTGGCGATGGGGTTTGGGCAGAAGTAAAAGATGATTTCATTTCATCAAATCAAAATAATTATGTAAGGAAACTTGTAAAGGATGAAACAAAAGAGAAAATAATAAATCGAACATTATTCGGAATACTTCAGGCAGCAAGAGTAAGAATTTCAAAAACAGAATATATTGCATGTCCATCATGCGGCAGAACTCTTTTTGATCTCCAGGAAACTACAGAGATGATTCGCAAACGGACAGAGCATCTCAAAGGTGTTAAGATTGCAATAATGGGTTGTATAGTTAATGGTCCCGGTGAAATGGCAGATGCCGATTATGGTTATGTTGGGTCAGGAGTAGGAAAGATTACTCTTTACAGAGAAAAAAATATAATCAAGAGAAATATTCCTGCAGAAAATGCTGTAGATGAACTTATTCAATTAATAAAAGAAGATGGGAAATGGACTGACCCGGTATCTGTAAAGTAGTGATTCCCGGCAAAGAATTATTTATTGAATATTATAGGAGAATAAATTAAATTTACCTGCTTAAAATGATTGCAGTAAAAAGAGTGAAATTAAAATTCCTAAGAAAAATACGAAATTACAGTACTTTTAGCTTAAAAAATAAAAAGTAAAAAATGCACCCCGATCACACATCGGGGTGCATTTTTTTTATATGACTTGCGGAGAAATATTTAAATATATAGAAAATTGGGCGCCAAAAGAGATAGCCTGGAATAAAGATAATGTAGGTTTGCAGGTCGGTTCTGCAGAAAGGGAAGTGAAAAATATATTGCTTTCATTAGACTTGAATATGAGAGTCGTGGATGAAGCTGTAAAGAAAAATTGTAATTTAATCATAACACATCATCCGCTTCTTTTTAACCCTCTCAAAAAAATTGATACCGCACACGATATAAAATCACAACTAATTGAAAAGCTTCTTAAAAACGATATAACTCTTTATTCGGCACATACAAATCTCGATTTCACTAAAGATGGAGTAAGCTTTGAGCTTGCGAAAAGATTGAAACTTAAAAACATTCAATTCCTAACAAATCTGAATTCCCTTCAGTCAAAAATTATAATATTTGTTCCCGCTTCACACCTTGAAGATGTTGCATCAGTTATTTTTGAAAATGGCGGGGGTATTATAGGCGAATATTCTAATTGCAGCTTCAGAACAGAAGGTACAGGTACATTTAAAGGTTCTGAAAAGACTTCACCGGCTTTAGGACAAAAACTTGTTTATGAAAAAGTCGATGAAGTTAAATTAGAAGTTCTGGTTAATTCCTGGAAGGTAAATAAAATTATTTCTGAAGTAAAAAAGGTTCATCCTTATGAAGAAATGGCTTATGATGTTTATCCTTTAGAGAATAAAGATATAAATTACGGAATTGGTGCAGTTGGGGAACTTGAAACTCCTTTATCAAAAGAAGATTTTTTGAACTATGTTTCAGAATCCCTCTCATTAAAGAATTTCAGATATACCACAGGCAGGAAAAATAAGATTAGAAAAGTTGCTGTATGCGGTGGGTCAGGTTCAGAGTATATACCAAACGCAGTTGCAGCAGGTGCGGATGCATATATAACAGCAGATGTAAAATATCATACATTTTTCGATTATAATGATTCAATTCTTCTAATAGATGCCGGGCATTATGAAACCGAAATCTTTTCTTTGGATGAAATAAAAAGAAGGTTGAATGAATTTTTAACTAAAGAAAAATCCGGAAGCAAAATAAAAGTTTTTAAATATAATGTTAATTACAATCCTATAAATTTTTTTAACAAACCAGGAGCTAATAGTTAATGATAGACAGATTAAAAATCCTTTATGAATTGCAGCTTGTTGATGATCAGCTTGATGAACTTGAGGAGTTAAGAGGAGATCTCCCTCATGCTGTAGAATCTCTCGAAAATAAAATTAATGAAATCAAAAAGACCATAAGCGATAAGGAGAATGAGAAAAAAGAATCGCTTAAAAAGAGAGAAGAGAATGAGGCTGAGATAGAAAAGCACCAGGAGAATCAGAAGAAATTTAAAGCTCAGTTATACCAGGTAAGAAATAATAAGGAATATGATGCGCTGACAAAAGAAATTGATCATACCGAAGATCAGATAAAAAAACTCGAAGCTGAAAATGATTTTCTTGCTGACCTGAGTAAAAAACTTTCTGATGAAATAGCTGAAATAACACCTCAACTTGATATTCTTAACCAGGAACTTAAAGAAAAACAGGAAGATCTTAAAGTTATTATCAAAGCGAATGAAAAAGAGGAAGCTAAGCTGAGAGCTCATCGCAAGCAGATAGCAGATCAGATTAAAAAACCTGATTACTCTGCTTATATGAGAATAAGAAAAGCAAAAAAAGGTAAAGCTGTTGTAACTATTAAAAGATCTGCTTGTTCGGGATGTCATAATATAGTTCCGTCGCAGAGACAACTGGAGATTAGAAGAAACAACAGGCTTTTCTTCTGTGAATATTGTGGTAGAATTCTGGTTTCACCGGAGGTTGCTGAACAGACTGAAGCCAGCTAAAAAATTAGATAAGTTATAGTTTTTCTGAATGAAATAACTTTTCTTGGAAATATTACACTGTTTTAGTCATTCCAATTTATTATATTAACCTCACTAAGTTAACACTGTTAAATTAATTAACATTTTTAAGGGATTTATACGATTAAATCGTATAGTAAAATTTTAAGAAAAAGGTACAGTTCAATTCGGGCAATTGCTTCTCGTCTTTGACGGGAGGAGGAAAGTCCGAACTTCTCAGAACAGGGTGCCGGGTAACGCCCGGATCCCGGTTTTGTAAAAAGCCGGGAATGGAAAGTGCCACAGAAAATATACCGCTTCGCTTTTTGCGGAGTAAGGGTGAAAAGGCAGGGTAAGAGCCTACCGCTTCTGTAGTAATACAGGAGGCATGGTAAACCCCACCCGAAGCAAGGTCAAATAAGGTAATCTCCCAATCCTTGGGCAAAGGTGTTCTGCTTTGATGTTCTTTTAAAGAACTGGATTACCGGGTAGACCGCTGGATTCCGGTAGTAATACCGGAACAAGATAAATAATTGCCGCCCCGTTTTTACGGTGGAACAGAATTCGGCTTACAGAATTGAACTGTGCTCTTGTTTACCTTGGGTAAACAGGTTCTTATAAAGAAAAAATTATGGCTAAAACCCGTTGGAAATTACAGGAGATTCAGGATGAATATGCTGTAAAATCTTTAGCCGACAGCCTTAATATTTCCGATATTTTGGCACGTCTCCTAATCCTTAGAAATATTCGCAATTTTAATCAGGCTAAAGCTTTCTTCCGACCTTCAATTGATTCTCTATATAATCCATTTCTTATGGATGGCATGGATACTGCAACCATGCGTATAATTAAAGCCATTACAGAAAATGAAAAAATCTGCATCTTCGGTGATTATGATGTTGACGGAACATGCGCTACCGCCCTGCTCTATCTCTTTCTTAAAGAGCTTGAAGCAAATGTAGATTTCTATATTCCAAAAAGATTAACTGAAGGATATGGTCTTTCATCTGCCGGTGTTGATCATGTTAAAAGTATGAATGCTTCTTTGTTAATAGCAGTTGACTGCGGCATCACTGCTATTGAAGAAACCGAATATGCAAACAGTCTTGGAATTGATGTAATTATTTGCGATCATCATCAGCCAAAAGAAATTATTCCAAATGGAGTTGCGGTTCTTGATCCTTTAAAACCGGAATGTAATTATCCATTTAAATTTTTATCCGGTGCAGGCATTGCTTTTAAACTTGCACAGGGTATTGCCGATAGAATTGGAAAAAGAATTCTTCCGCTTCAGTACCTTGATCTTGTTGCACTTGCAGGTGCAGCAGATATTGTTCCCCTTGTTGATGAAAACAGAATTCTTGTTAAAGAGGGAATTAACATTATTAACACTAACCCGCGCCCCGGAATTGAGGCATTAATTGAAAGTGCAGGCATTCATAGTGGTACTCTTACATCAGGACAAATTGTTTTTACAATAGCTCCAAGAATAAATGCTGTTGGCAGATTAGGTGATGCACACCGTGCAGTTAATCTTTTAATTACAAATGATAAAAATGATGCGCTTGGTCTTGCCCGGGTTCTTGAATCAGAAAATTATGAAAGAAGAAAACTTGATGTTGATACTTATGATAATGCATTAGAACTTGTTGAAAGTTCATTGGATCTGAATAATGAACTCGCAATTATTTTACATCAGGAAGACTGGCATCCCGGTGTTATTGGAATTGTTGCATCACGACTCGTTGAAAAATTTTACCGCCCGACCATTATGCTTACAACAGTTGACGGTGTTGCTAAAGGCTCCGCTCGAAGTATTTCAAACTTTAATATTTATGAAGCTCTGAAAAAATGTGAGGATATTCTTATTCACTTTGGTGGGCATCAGGCTGCTGCTGGGCTTGCCGTTGAAGTTGATAAACTCGAAGAATTCAGAATAAGATTTAATAATATTGTGAAAGAATCTTTGCTTGATGAAGATCTTTTACCGGAAATAAAAATTGACTCAAAAATAAAATTCTCGGAAATTACGCCTAAATTTTTAAGAATTCTTGAACAATTTGCTCCTTTTGGTCCCGAAAATATGAGACCTGCTTTTTTAAGTGAAAATGTTAAAGTTGTTAATACACCAAGAGTTGTTGGTTCAAATCACCTTCTTGTTACATTAAAGCAGGATGGTTGTGAAAAAGTTTTTGATTGTATAGGATTTAACATGGGTAATTATTGTGAAGATTTAACAAAAACCGATACAACTATTGATGTGGTTTTTTCAATTGATAAAACTGTAAGAGACGGTCGTTCCTTTCCACAGTTTAAGTTTAAAGATATAAGAATAAAATCCGGAACTGAAAATCCACTGATACAAAAAATAATTAATAATTGAGGAGTTAATTAATGTCTGGTCATTCCAAATGGGCTACCACAAAAAGAAAGAAAGCTGCAATTGATGCTAAACGTGGAAAAATATTTACCAAGCTTATAAAAGAAATTACTATCGCTGCCAGAGAAGGTGGAGGTGACCCGGCTGGTAATCCCAGACTCAGGCTTGCAATTGATAATGCTAAATCTGCAAATATGCCCCAGGATAATATAGACAGGGCAATTAAAAAAGCTACAGGTGAACTTGAGGGTGATTCTTACCAGGAATTTACTTATGAAGGTTATGCCCCCGCTGGTATTGCTGTTTTGGTTGAAGTTGCAACCGATAATAAAAACAGAACTGTTGCTGAAGTAAGACATGTTTTCAGTAAAGGCGGCGGTTCATTGGGTGAAAGTGGTTCTGTTGCCTGGATGTTTGAAAGGAAAGGTGTTATTACTCTTCCCAAACAGGGCAAAACAGAAGATGATATTATGGAAATAATTCTTGAAGCAGGCGCTGATGATTTGCAAACAGAAGAGGATTTTTTTGAAATACAAACTTCGCTCGAATCTTTTGAAGCTGTAAGACGCTCTCTTGCAGATAAAAACCTTTCGATTGATAATGCATCGTTGCAATGGATTGCCAAAAATTATGTACAGGTATCAGGCGAAGATGCAGAAAAGGTAATTAAACTTATTGAGGCTCTCGAAGATCTTGATGATGTACAGAATGTATATTCCAATGCCGACTTCGATGAAGAAACAATTAATAAATCTCTTTAATTAATGATTATACTTGGAGTGGACCCGGGAACCAATATTACCGGGTTCGGAATTATTAAGCAGGAAAGCTCCGGCTTTAATTTTATAAATAATGGTTTAATTAAACTTCCGCCTAAATATTCACTCTCACAAAAATTAGTAACAATCTATGATGAACTGATCAAGATTATAAATCTTTATAAGCCGGATCAGTTTGCTATTGAAACTGCATTTTATGGTAAGAATGTTCAGTCAGCTATGAAAATTGGTTACGCACGGGGAGCTGCAATTCTTGCTGCTGCACATTGTAAAATTCCAATGAGTGAATATTCTCCGAGAGAAATAAAAAAATCCGTTGTGGGTAAAGGTGCTGCATCCAAAGAACAGGTTGCATATATGATAAAAACAATTCTTTCACTCAAAGAAAGAAAAATGAGGTTTGATGAATCTGATGCACTCGCTGTTGCTTTATGCCATGCTTTCAGAATGGGAAATAAAAATAGTACTGGTAAAAGCTGGAAATCTTTTATAGAACAAAATCCGGAACGGGTAATTAATCTTTGATTTAAAAATTTAAAGATTTAAAGATTATTATTTAAAACTATGGGAGGTTTATAATGAAAGCGCATCATTTGAAGATTTGAAAGTGTGGCAGGATGCCAGAGTATTCGTGAAATTAAATTATGAATTAACGGATTCTGAAAATTTCAAAAAAGATTATGGTTTGAAAGATCAGCTTCAAAGATCAGTTGTATCTATAATGAATAATATTGCTGAAGGTTTTGAAGGAAACAGAGAGTTTATAAAATTTCTTAAATACTCAAAAGGTTCTGCAGGTGAAGTAAGGTCAATGCTTTATGTATCATTAGATTTGAGCTATATCTCAGAAGAGAATTTTAATAAGAGTTTTGAGTCATCAATAAGTATTATCACTCAGATTTCAAATTTCATAAAATGTTTAAGAAGGCATATGATAAAAGAAAAGATTACAAAACTCCGTACAACTGTTTCAGTAATCTTTAAATATTTAAATTTTTAAATCTTTTAATTTTATCGAAATGATCGGTTACCTCACAGGGAAAATAATTAATATTAAACCAACCAGGCTTCTTTTAGATGTTAATGGTGTTGGATATTCAATTAATATTTCAATTAATACTTTTGAAAATATAAGTGATAAAGATTCGGTCTCACTGCATATTTTTACAAGTGTTAGAGAAGATGCAATTACTCTTTTCGGTTTTTATAATGAAACTGAAAAAGATATGTTTGAACTGCTCATCAGTGTTAATGGTATTGGTCCTAAATTGGGATTAAATATCCTTTCAGGCATTCAGGTAGAAGAACTGAAGGAGGCAATTGAAGCAGGTAATACATCAAGAATAATTGCAATACCAGGAGTAGGAAGAAAAACTGCTGAAAGATTAATTCTTGAACTTAGAAATAAAGTTGAAAAGATTACAGAAAGTCAGGATAGAGGAACATCCTACAACATCAGGCAGGAAGCAATCTCAGCATTAACAACATTAGGATATAATATTAAACAGGCTGAGAATGCAGTTAGAGATATTTTGAATGATAAAAAAGATATATCTCTTGAAGAATTAATTAAGAAAGCCCTGGCAAGTTTTAATAAATAAATTTTACGATTTAATTAACTGTACATTCAAGTTTAGCAACCCCTTTTATCTCTGCATAAATTTTATCTCCTTTATTTACTTTACCAACTCCTTTTGGTGTCCCAGTAAAAACAAGGTCACCTTCTTCAAGTGTCATAAGTGAAGAAATATATTCTATTAATTCTACGGGATTAAAAATCATTTTATTTAAAAATTCTTTCTGCCTTATCTCTCCATTAACAGTCAGAGAGATTTCTTCTTCAAGAGTTAAATTATAATTTTCTTTTAAAATGAAATCAGAGACAACTGCAGAAGTATCAAAGCATTTAGCTATTGTCCATGGGTGTCCTTTTTTCTTTAATTCATTCTGGACATCACGCAGTGTCATATCCAGACCAACACCATAACCTGCAATTGCTTTTTCTGATTCATCAGCATACGCATTTTTAATTTTATTACCGATTAGAATTACAAGCTCAACTTCATGATGCATTTCATTTGAGAATGAAGGATAAATAATTTCATCTCCCGAAAATATTAATGATGATGCTGGTTTAAGAAATATTACAGGTTTCTCAGGAACTTCATTCCCGAGTTCTTTTGCATGTTCAGCATAATTTCTGCCGACGCAAACTATTTTGCCAACAGTAAATTCTTTATTGCTGTTTTGGATTTTTATCTTTTTCATTCTATCCATTTAGAAATATCACATCTGTTATCAAGGATTGTCAGAACTTCAATACGATTTTTTGAAATCCTGTAAAAAGCAGAGGTTTGTTTACTTAAAATAGCTCTTCTAATACCTTCTTTTATATTTGATTTGGGATAAAGCTCCGGAAAAATTTTTATAGCTTCTTCAAAGGCAGATAATTGTTATTAAAATCTTAATAGTTCTTTATCTGAGAAATTTTCAATTAAATATTTTTTAATAGCAAATGCATTTTGTAATGCTCTTTCAGTCCATAACCGGGAGTTTTTCTTTTTCAGGCATCCTTTAGTTTTTCCAGAAATCTTTTGATGAAAGTAATTTCCCTTTTTCAGCATCGTCAAGACCGGATAGTACAACTTTCTTTTGTCCCGCACTTAGTTCACTCCACCAATCACCTCCTGATCTGGATTTTCTTATTCCTTCCAAAAATGAAATTAAGTCATCATCTGAAAGTTGATTAATCCATTATATCAGGTTTAACTTTATTTCATTTAATTCTGCCGGAGACATATATCTTCTTCTTATTTAGTTATAAAATAATAAATCAGAAACTAAAAAACATTTCACTATGTTTTTTGTTTTTTCTTCGTTGCTGCAGGGAATAAGATATTATTAAGAATTAATCTGTAGCCGGGTGAATTTTTGTAAAGGTTAAGATCAGTCGGGGGATCACCAACCGCATGCTGGTAATCTTCAGGATCATGTCCACCATAAAATGTAAATGTACCTCTTCCGAAATTTCCATGAATATATTTAACCTGGTTTGTACCTTGTCTTTCGGCGAGAATAACAACCGATTTTTTTATAAGCTCTTTACGGAACATTGTTGTTTGTCCCATAAATCCCCGGATTACATTTACATGATTCTGTGTCAGCATTGTGGGAACGGGATCATACTTGGCAGAAAATTCAAACAGTGTAAAATAGTCATTTTCAAACGATCCAACTTCAACGGGTTGGATATCAATATCGCTGTATTCATAAACATAAGGATTCATCTCAAGTTTGAAATTTTCAAATGCAAGTGTTTTTGTAAAATCAAGTTTTTCCTGTGCATTCGGATCAGCAGCATCGCCATCAAACATTGAAGCACATATATCAACTCCTTCAGCGGCAAGAGCTATGTCATAAGAATCGGTTGCCGAACACATTGCAAATAAAAAACCACCACCTGATATATAACTTTTAATTGTGAGAGAAACTGCTTCCATCATATCTGAAACTTTTTTGAAGCCATTTTTCTTAGCATTATTTTCATATTGAATCTGCTGATCCAAATACCATTGTGCATTTGCAAAGCTTGCAAAAAATTTTCCATACTGACCTGTAAAATCCTCATGATGCAAATGGAGCCAGTCATAATTCTCAAGCTCACCATTAAGAATTTCGTCATTCCAAATTTTATCGTAAGGAACCTTTGCATATTCAAGTGCAAGTGTAACGGCATCATCCCATGGTTGAAAACCGGGGGGGACATAAACAGCAATCTTGGGTGCTTTCTCCAACCTTATAACATCCATATTATTATCTTCGCTTTGAACTTCAGCATAAATGTTTACTGCTTCCTGGGGAGAGACAGACTCAAATGAAACGCCTTCAATTCTGCACTCGGCAGCAATTTTATCGGTGTAATCAATTAAAAAAGAACCGCCCCTGTAGTTAAGCAGCCAGTCTGCTTTTACTCCTTCCATTAAAGCACGGAAAGTTATACCATATGCTTTTAAATGATCTGTCTGCTGCAGATCCATGTATATAAGAATTTTTGATTGAGGATAAGTTGAAGCCGCAAGGAAAAGAATTAAAATATTTATGAAGATTTTCATTTCGTTCAATCTCATTATTAAAAAAAGATGCCGGAGCTTGTCCGGCATTAATTATAAAAAATATTTACAAACTAACTAAGCAGATTTTCTGTCACTCTCAAGGTATATTGGCTCAGCACCTTTTGTTACTACATCACCTGTTATAATACATTTATCAACTTTTTCTTTGTTGGGAAGTTCATACATAATATCAAGCATAATATCTTCCACAATTGAACGCAATGCTCTTGCACCGGTTTTTCTCTCCATTGCTTTTTCAACAATCTTTTCAATTGCAAAAGGATCGAACTCAAGTTCAATTCCTTCCATCATAAATAATTTTTTATACTGTTTTAAGATAGCATTCTTCGGTTCAGTGAGAATATTTTTAAATGCTTCTTTTGTTAAAGCATGTAAAGGAGCAATTACAGGAAGTCTTCCGATTAATTCAGGAATCAAACCAAATCTCAAAAGATCCTCAGGCTGAACATATTTTAATAAATCTTCCTCCTTGTTTTTATCTTTAATATCGGAAACAAATCCCATTTGGTTTTTGTTAATTCTTGAAGCAATAATTTTTTCAATTCCTTCGAATGCACCGCCTACAATAAACAAAATATTTTTTGTATTAACATTTATTAGACTCTGTTCAGGATGTTTTCTTCCGCCTTTTGGAGGAACACCTGCAACGGTTCCTTCCAGTATTTTAAGAAGTGCCTGCTGAACACCTTCACCCGAAACATCTCTTGTTATTGAAGCACTTTCACTTTTGCGTGCTATTTTATCTATTTCATCAATGTAAACAATTCCTCTCTGTGCACGTTCAAGATTATAATCTGCTGCCTGCAATAGATGAACAAGAACTGTTTCAACATCATCACCCACATATCCGGCTTCGGTTAATGTTGTTGCATCTGCAATTGCAAAGGGTACATCGAGAATTCTTGCCAGTGTTTGTGCAAGTAATGTTTTTCCAACGCCGGTAGGACCAATTAAAAGAATATTACTTTTTTCAATTTCAACATCATCAAGTTCAAAAAAGTTTGTGCGAGAATTAATTCTTTTATAATGATTATAAACCGCAACAGATAAAACTTTTTTTGCTCTTTCCTGTCCTATAACATATTCATCCAAAGATTTTTTTATAGATGCAGGTGTGTGAGTCTGATAGCTTTTTGCCTTAGTATTATTAAATGCTGCAAGATTGTTACGAAGAATATCAACACTGCTTCCAATGCAAATATCGCAGATGTAAACATCAGGTCCGGCAATCATACTGCCTACTTCACTGCCATCTCTGCCGCAAAATGAACACTTAACAATCTTCTGATTCTGCTTTTTAGCCATTTATGTTCCTTGTTTAACTTTTTCTCTTATTTTTATTATTTCTTCTCTTGCCTCATCAAGATATAAGGAGTTAGGGAATTTTGCAAGCAAACTTTCATACGATTCCGAAGCTTTTATATCATCTTTTAAGCCATATTGATAAATTTTCCCTAAAAGGAAAAGTGCTTTATCAGCAAAGATATTCTGCTCCTTTTCAGAGGTAATTTCCCGTAAAAGAGAGATTGATTCTTCAATTTCTCCAATTGCAAGTTTTATTTCAGCTTCTTTAAGTTTTGCTTTATGGCGAAGAACAAATCCCTGTTTATTAGACGCAATTTCTTTAAATAAGTCCGATGCTTCTTCAAATTTATCCTGTCTTAAAAATTTTTCTGCTTCTGCATAAATAAGGAGAAGAGAAGAGTCGTTCATGTTTGTATTAAGAAGAAGAGAGAGTTCTATTGCATCGTTTGCAATATTATCTTTCAGATTATTTAAAACTTTGTTAAGATATTCTTTTGCAGAGGAAAAATCGCCGCGGTAAAAATTTAACTTTGCAAGTTCAAAACGTGCAATATTTTTTTGTTCTTCTGCAGCAAGATGAATCTCAATTATTTTCTTTAAATTTTCTTCGGCACTCTCAAGCTTATCTTTTTTAATATTAATTTCAGCTAAACCTTTATATGCTTCTGCTACATAATTTGAATTCCTGTATTCTTCAATTAATCTGGCAAAATATTTCTCTGCAGATGAAAGGTCATTCATTTTAAATAAATAAAGATTGCCTATTCTTAAAAGAGATTCTCCTCCAACATCAGTATGAGGATAAAGCCGGACAAGTTCATAATACGCAGTTACTATTTTTTCAACTTCATCTTCATTTACATTTTTAATTTTATAAAGAGGTTTCCATGATTCATCACTTTCAGCAAGCTTTTTATTTAAACCTTCTTCCATTGTTTTTGCATATCCAAGTTTGGCAGAAGAAATAATAGGAGAGTTTGGATATTTATTAATTACTTCATTAAAAACTTTTGAAGCAAGCTCATATTCTTTTTCCGAGTAAGCAAAATTTGCAAAGTTATAAAGATCAGCTCCCTGGTTGTTCTGTTTTTTATCTATTTCAAGATATAATTCAAAAGCCTTATCAAATTGCTTTTTTTCCATATACAGGCGTGCAAGGAGATAATCAAACTGAACTATATCATCACTATCAAATTCCTCTACAATATTAATTGTCTGTTCAAGTGCTTCAGGTTTATTTATGTATGAAAGAATTCTTGATTCAATTAAATGATACTGATTGGGATGTGCTTTAAGAAGCATGCAGTATTCGAGCGCAGCATCTTTAAACCTCATGGTAAGGGTATAAATATTTGCAAGATCGAATGAAAAAATGCGCGGGTCTTCTGTAAATTGTTTTCCTTTATTTAAATATTCAATTGCTTTATCGAATGCTCTTCTTTCAATTGCGTAATTGGCAATAATTCTGTAGTTATTTATATCTGGAAATTTTGTTAATATCTGATCCCAAATTTCAAAAGCTTTATCTTCATTATTATTTAAATAGTAAGCCTTGCCTAAGAGTCCGTATAAATTAATATCATCAGGATATGAATTTAATCTTTGCTGAATAATATTAATTGATTTATCATATTCCTTTAGCTGAGTATAAACCCTGTTCAGCGCATCAAAGAATTGAAAATTAACCGGCTGCTGCTGGTACAACTCCTCATAAATTTCTTTAGCTTTTTGAAACTCGCCAGCCTGTTCATAATTCTGCGCGAGCATAAAACGGTTTGAAACTTCCTGCTGGGGAAAAACAGTAATGCCGAATATTATTATAAAGATAAAGGAAAAAGTTCGTTTAAGCATAAGCAAACTTACCAATTTTATTTATGGTTAT